>SNRY01000631.1_pt1 | contig 11523 bp, 7 predicted proteins | sample 4693421 | NCBI WGS metagenome assembly SNRY01 (sample SAMN11003215, study PRJNA524138) | termite gut metagenome | isolation source: Bacteroidetes bacterial symbionts from single cell of protist host amplifed... | host: Streblomastix strix ... | reverse complement strand
GAAAGAATTGCAGAACATTCTCTTTGCCGTTCCTGCCGAATCGTTTTTGTATCCCATCAGCCGCAACCATATCTCGCGCTGGCTTTACTCGCGCGCCGTATTCCCCGTGGCGGAGTTCCTAAAGCCCATCACGTGGGATAGCCTGCAAGATGTGGATGCGCATCGCCAACTCATTTTTGACGCTATCGTGGAGTACCGGAAAATGAAGAATCAGGGAGTAGTAGCTATTTTCCAGCGAGACCGCTTTGACTTGTATTCCAATTTTGCCCGCATCGGTGAAGGCTCTTTGGGAGGGAAAGGGCGCGGATTGGCTTTTATTGATAATATGATAAAACGCTATCCCGAACTTGAAGAGTTTGAGAATGCGCGGGTGGTTATACCCAAAACACTCGTGCTCTGTACCGATATATTCGATGACTTTATGGAGGGTAACGGACTCTATCAGATAGCCCTTTCCGAGAATCTGGATGATAAACAGATATTGCACTATTTCCTCAAAGCCAAACTCCCCGACGGATTGGTGAATGATTTCTTTGCATTTATGGACGTGGTGAAATCGCCCATTGCCGTTCGCTCGTCCAGTTTACTGGAAGATTCGCACTACCAACCCTTTGCCGGCATATACAACACATACATGATTCCTTACCTGGATGATAAATACGAAATGCTGCGTATGCTCTCGGATGCCATAAAAGGAGTGTATGCCTCCGTCTATTTCCGTGACAGCAAAGCGTATATGCAAGCCACTGCCAATGTGATAGATCAGGAAAAGATGGCGGTGGTGCTGCAAGAGGCTGTCGGCAATCAGTATGGCGACCGGTATTATCCGTCCATGTCGGGCGTGGCGCGTTCACTCAACTATTACCCCATTGGCGAGGAACAGGTAGAAGAAGGAGTGGTGAACCTTGCTTTGGGATTGGGCAAATACATTGTAGATGGAGGGGTAACGCTGCGTTTCTCTCCTTATCACCCCACTAAGATACTGCAAACGAGTGAAATGGAAATCGCCTTGAAAGAAACACAGACGTTCTTTTATGCCCTCGACCTGAAGAATACCGGGCAGAACTTATCCGAAAAAGACGGCTTTAATCTATTGAAACTCCATATAAAGGAAGCCGAAAAAGACGGCTCATTGCACTATCTGGTTTCTACTTACGACCCATACAACCTGATTATTCGCGACGGACTTTACCCCGGCGGGCGTAAACTAATCACCTTTGCCAATATTTTGCAACACGACGTTTTCCCTTTGGCGCATATCCTGCAAATGGTACTCAAATATAGCCGGCAGGAAATGCGCAGGCCTGTGGAAATAGAATTTGCCGTTACGTTAGACCATAATGTAGAGAAGACGGGAGTTTTCTATCTGCTTCAGGTTCGCCCCATCGTGGAAAACAAGCAGGTATTGGAGGAAGACTTGATGAAGATTCCCGATGAAGAACTTATCCTTCGCTCCAATAATTCGCTGGGGCAAGGCATTGTGGACAACATATACGATATTATTTACGTGAAGACCGATGGTTACAGCGCATCAAACAATTCCGCCATTGCCGGGGAGATAGAGAAACTCAATCGCCGGTTCTTGGATGAAAGCCAAAACTACATCCTGATAGGACCCGGACGCTGGGGAAGTAGCGACAGTTGGCTGGGCATCCCCGTGAAATGGCCTCACATCTCTGCCGCCCGTATCATTGTGGAAGCCGGATTGACGAATTACCGGGTGGACCCCAGTCAAGGAACGCATTTCTTCCAGAACCTGACCTCCTTCGGAGTAGGTTATTTCACTATCAATGCCTATATGAATGATGGGGTATATAATCAAACATTCCTTGATGCGCAGCCTGCTATGGAGGAAACAAAATACCTGCGGCATGTGCGTTTTGATAACCCCGTTATGGTAAAAATGGATGGAAAGAAGAAGCAAGGGGTGGTAACATTGCCTCAAGGGTAAAACTAAAAACAGGGCTTTTCACAAAGCCCTGTTTTTAGTTTTCAATAGGTATTAGTCTTCTTTAAGGTAAAAAGATTGTTTTCAGGATAACGTTGCAAAGATAGGGGTATTCCCTCAACGCTCCAAAAAATATAATATGTCGTAAAACAGCTTTACTGATAATATTCCCGTAGCAACTGCTTATATATCCCCTCCTCATCCATACCGCAAAGTTGATACAATTCGGGAATAGAGCCGTGTTCGATAAACTCATCAGGCACACCAATGCGTTTTATTTCGGGCCGGTAGCCGTTATCCGCCATGAACTCAAGCACCGCACTGCCCATACCCCCCTGAATAGCACCGTCCTCTACGGTAATAATCTTCTTCAAGCTGCGCCCTACTTCATGCAACAACGCTTCATCAAGCGGTTTAAGGAAACGAAGATCGTACCATGCGATTGACATTCCTTGCTCTTCTGCTCTGACAATGGCTTTTGCAGCCAAGTTCCCAATAGGACCGATGGTGAGCACCGCCACATCTTTGCCATCTTTTAGCCTCCGCCCTTTCCCTGTCGGGATTTCCTCAAACGGGCATTTCCAATCCGATAAAGAACCCCTGCCTCGCGGATAGCGAATTACAAAGGAACCTTTACCGGGCAGTTGCGCTGTGTACATCAGTTTCCGAAGCTCATGCTCATCCATTGGCGAAGCAATGATCAGATTCGGTATCGGTCGCAAATACGCCAAATCGAATACGCCATGATGCGTCTGTCCGTCTTTACCTACCAGTCCGGCGCGGTCAAGACAAAGAACAACGTTCAACTTTAGAATTGCCACGTCATGTATAACGTTATCGTAAGCCCGCTGCATGAAAGAGGAATAAATGTTGCAAAACGGCAATAGTCCATCCTTTGCCATCCCTGCCGAAAAGGTAACGGCATGCCCCTCGGCAATACCTACATCGAAAGCCCTGTCCGGCATTTCATTCATCAATATATTCATGGAGCATCCCGAAGGCATGGCAGGGGTTATTCCCACGATTTTATCGTTCGCCTTTGCCAATTCCAACAAGGTATTCCCAAAAACATCCTGAAACCGGAGGGGTAGCTTGGTGGTATCCGCTATAATTTGTTCCTCTGATTTTGGGTTGAACATACCCGGAGCGTGCCAAGCAGTAGCATTCTTTTCCGCCGATGCAAAGCCTTTTCCCTTAGTGGTATGCAGGTGGAGAATCTTCGGGCCATTTATTCCTTTCAGGTCTTTCAATACGCGCACAAGGTTCGTAACGTCATGCCCGTTAATAGGACCGAAATACCGGATATTCATTCCTTCGAACATATTCTGCTGCTGTGCAATAAACGATTTCAGGCTATTGTTGAAACGAATAAGAATCTTACGGCGGCTCTCATTCAGTATTCCGATTTTAAAGAAGAACTTGGAGGCTTTGAAACGCAGTTTATTATACCGGTTTGAGGTAGTGAGGTTAAAGAAATACTGCTTCATCCCGCCCACGCTACGGTCAATGGACATATCGTTGTCGTTAATGATTATCAGCAAATTGTTTGCAGTGGACGATGCATTATTCAACCCCTCAAAAGCCAAGCCGCCACTCATTGACCCATCGCCGATGACAGCCACTATCCGGCGATCCTTCTCCCCTTTATGCCTTGCCGCCACAGCCATACCCAGTGCCGCCGAGATAGAGTTGGAAGCATGTCCGCTGATAAAAGAGTCGTATTCACTCTCTTCGGGAGAAGGAAAAGGGCGGAGACCTTTGAATTTCCGGTTAGTGGAAAATGACTCCCGTCGTCCGGTAAGTATTTTATGCCCGTATGCCTGATGCCCCACGTCCCAAACAATTCGGTCATAAGGAGTATTGAACGCATAATGCAACGCTACGGTCATCTCTACCGTACCAAGATTGGAACCGAAATGTCCCGGATTTTGCGAGAGTTCTTCAATGATTTTTGCCCTTAATTCGTCGCATACCTTCGGGAGTTCTTTCACTTTTAATTCACGCAAGTCCTTGGGGCTATTTATATGATTCAGCAGAACCTGATCCTCTTCAATTACCATTATCGAAAAAAGTTGCTTGTTATAACCAAAGATATATCAACGAATCACTCGGTAGTTTTATAATCATACTTTACTGCCTTTAGCTCTTCATTCGCTTTCACTATTTTCTCCTTCAACCCTTCTTTATACTCAACCAGTTTTTTCTCCAATTCCTTATCTTCCAAAGAAAGCAATTGAACGGCTAAGATACCGGCATTCAACGCCCCATTTATGCCCACAGTAGCCACCGGAATCCCCGGAGGCATCTGAACAATAGCCAGCAGCGCATCCATGCCTTCGAGTGTTGATTTAACAGGTACTCCTATAACGGGCACAATAGTAGAAGCTGCAATCACTCCCGGCAAATGAGCCGCCATACCGGCACCAGCGATAATTACTTTGATGCCTCTTGAATGAGCGTTTTTGGCAAACTCTTCCACGGCTTCGGGAGTACGGTGTGCCGAAAGGGCGTTCATCTCAAACGGAACGTGCATATCATTGAGGAATTGGGCTGCTTTTTCCATGATAGAAAGGTCTGAAGTGCTGCCCATGATGATACTTACTTTGGGGGTCATACTGTGAAATAAAAGAGTTATTGTTATTCTTCTGCTTGCAGGGAATTCCAACCCTGCGCCTTCAAATCAAATTCCTGCCCGTCACGACTAACAAGAACACGCCCCAACTCCGGTTTAATGATATGTCCAATCAATGTAACCCCCTCCAGCCCTTCTACTTTTTCATGGTCGGCGAGTGGAACCGTGAAAAGCAATTCATAATCTTCACCCCCATTCAAAGCACAGGTAGTAAGATTCATGTTAAATTCCTCCGCCATTACAGCTGTTTGATAATCTATGGGGATGCGCTCTTCATATACCCTGCAACCGGCGTTGCTCTGTGTGCAAATCTGCAACAATTCGGAAGAAAGCCCATCCGAAATATCTATCATAGCAGTAGGGGTAATGCCGACTTCTGCCAGCTTTTGAACAATATCCTTACGAGCTTCCGGCTTCAGTTGGCGTTCCAACAGGTATTCTTTGCCTGCAAAATCCGGTTGTACGTCTTCCTCTCCTTTGAACACAGCCTTTTCGCGCTCCAATAATTGCAACCCCATATACGCTGCCCCAAGATCGCCGCTGACATAAATCAAATCGGTATCTTTGGCGCCATTCCTGTAAACTATTTTGTCTTTATCGGCTTCGCCGATGCAAGTAATGCTAATCGTCAAGCCGGTGAGCGAGGAAGTGGTATCTCCCCCCACAATATCCACATGGTATTGTTCGCAAGCCAATCGCAAGCCGGTATAAAACTCTTCTATATTTTCTATGTAAAAACGTTTGGACAAGGCAAGGGAAACGGTAATCTGTCTGGGAGTTCCATTCATGGCGTATATATCGGAGAAATTGACAATTGCCGATTTGTACCCCAAATGTTTTAAAGGAAAATAAGTAAAGTCGAAATGTACGCCCTCCGTCAGCAAATCCGTAGTAACAAGAACTTCTTTTTCGGGGTAGTGCAACACGGCGGCATCATCGCCCACGCCGTATTTACTCGATTCGTTTTGCAAACAAATACCCTCCGTAAGCCGGCGAATAAGCCCAAATTCACCGATAGTTGCTATTTCTGTCATCATCATAAAAAGATTATATACGATTTATAAGCTCACGCATGATGAGTGTCATCTTCGGTTGTGCCCGGTTAGCCGCTTCTTGAACGTCTTCATGAGACACTTCTACTATCTTTCCTTCTATCCCAAGATCGGTAACTACCGAAACACCGAAAACCTTAATTCCACAATGATTGGCAACAATGACTTCCGGCACGGTGGACATACCTACAATATCCGCTCCTAAAGCACGAAACATCCGGTATTCTGCCGGAGTTTCAAACGTGGGTCCTTGCGTACCGACGTAGATGCCTTGACGAACCTTGATATTATTTTCTTTGGCTATCTCCAGAGCCTTACCGATAAATTCTTTGGAATAGGCTTCGCTCATATCGGGAAAGCGGGGTCCGTAGGATATGTTTTTACCCCGCAGGGGATGTTCCGGGAAATGATTAATATGATCGGTGATAAACATCAAATCACCTATTTTGTAATCGGGATTCATTGCACCGGCAGCATTGGATACAAAAAGGCTTTGTATTCCCAATTCTTTCATTATCCGAACAGGAAAGGTTACTTCTTTCATTGAATAACCTTCATAATAATGGAAACGCCCTTGCATAGCCATGATCTCTTTTCCGCCCAACTCGCCGAAAATCAGTTTCCCGCAATGTCCCTCTACTGTCGAAACAGGGAAATTAGGAATGTCACTGTAACTTATTTCGTATTTACCGGTAATTTCATCTGCTAAACTGCCAAGTCCCGTACCTAATATAATAGCCGTCTTCGGTTTCGAGCCTGTTTTTCCTCTCAGAAAAGATGCTGTCTCTCTTATTTTTTCTAACATAATCCATTATGTGTTTATTGAACGTTTCTTGTTGATCTCTCAGGAATTTTACCTCTATGGGCAAAGCATACATCCATTTCTTTATTTCATCCGTTATCTTTGGGTGGGATGCCAAGCGGGCGGCATCTTTCTCCGTAGTGATGATGATTCCTTTCTCACCTTTCAGATTATTAAAACGTTGCTCTATCAAAGCGATATCTTCTTTATTAAAATCATGATGGTCGGCAAAAGAAAGAATATCTATGCGGGAGGTATGTTTTTTCAACTCCTCAATTACTCTCGCCGGCGAAGCAATGCCGGTAATCAACAGTACGTCCTCATCTTCCGCCAAGCTCCCCAACTCCCTTTTGCCCGCAGTTTGAATATCCGGGAATACGGGTGTCAAGTTACCATATTCAAAAATAGAAAAGTAAAACTGCTGATAAGGATAGAGCGCCAACTTCTTTATGATTATGTTGTAATCTATAGGCGCGATATATGGCGGACACTTTGTTACTATCACCATACTCGCCCTGTCCTTTCCGGATACGGATTCACGCAAACGACCGGCAGGAAGCAAAACATCGTCGCTATACAGGCAATGATAATCCGTCAATAAAATGTTGAGACCGGCTTGTACATAACGGTGCTGAAAAGCATCGTCCAGCAAGATAACGTCTATTCTCGGATTTCTTAATAAGTACAACTTTTCTATCCCGTGACAGCGATCCGCATCAACAGCAACACATATTTCGGGGAACTTCTTTTTAATTTGATAAGATTCATCGCCGATGCTACGCACACTGCTTTGAGAATCGGCTAAAACGTAACCTTTCGTTTTCCGCTTATAGCCACGGCTGAGCACGGCTACATGAAACTCATCCCGAAGAAGTTTTATCAAATATTCGGTATGGGGAGTTTTCCCCGCACCGCCGGCAGCAATATTTCCCACACAGATTACCGGAATACTATAAATGGTAGAATGAAGGATTTTCCAATCAAACAGTTTATTACGCAAGTTTACTGCCAATCCATACAGGAATGAAGCAGGGTATAACCATTGCCTTATTTTGACGGGATACTCCTCTGCCATAGTTTATACTAAATTCTTAGTAACATTTGTTAATTATACTCACTCCTCACTCCACATTTAGTTCCATGGGTAGACGCGCCTGTACGAAATCATTCTTGCCCAGACCTTTTAAGATAGCAAACTCATTATAATAATCTCCCAATTTACTCTTCAATAATCTTGATTCTATATAGTTATCCGGTTTGCTTTCGAGTAAAGAGGAAAGAAACCCTTTTTTCTCAGGGTACACTAATATGGTATAGTGCTCTATATCTGCTTTTTGGATGGCGATTTCCAATGCCTTATCAATACCTCCCAATTCATCAACCAATCCGAGTTCTTTAGCTTTGGCGCCCGTCCACACGCGCCCTTGAGCAATGGCATCCACGCCCTCTTTGCTTATGTTGCGCCCTTCGGCGCACCGCGTTAAGAAAATGTCATACCCCTGATTAATCATCATTTGCATCAATACTTGCTCACCTGTATTTAGAGGGCGGTTCAACGATCCGAAGTCTGAGTACTTGTTTGTTTTCACAACATCAAACTTTATCCCTACCTTGTTTGCCAATTTTTCGGCATTGGGTATCACCCCGAAAATACCGATAGACCCCGTCAGCGTAGTTGGCTGAGCTACAATGCAATCTGCCGGACAAGAAATATAGTAACCGCCGGAAGCCGCATAGTCACCCATGGAAACTACCACAGGCTTCTCCTTTTTCAATTCATTAATGGCATACCAAATTTGTTCCGAGCCGTAAGCGCTTCCCCCGAGGGAATTTATACGTAAAACAACGGCTTTTACATCTTCGTCTTCTTTCAGTTTACGCAAATCTTTGATAACCTTCTCCGATGTAATGCCCTCTTCGCCGTAAGTTATTCCGATGTCATCAATCGCTCCAAAGGCATAATAAACGGCAACAATATTCCCACTCTTATCCTTGGGGATGTTCTTTTGAATATTAATCGTTTCTTTTAACCCCAATACAGCTAGCGGTTCATCCTCACCTATTTGCATGTAATTCTTCAGGTAATCATGCACATCATTTTTATAGATAAGCGTATCCACCAATCCGCATTTCACAAACTCTTCCGTAGGATAATAGGTAAGCATACGGTCGGCATAAACATTTAAGGTATCCGCGCTAATATTGCGTGATGTGGAAACATCATCCACAAGTTGATCCCATATAGCAGTAACGTATTCCGTTACCTGTTTACGGTTTTCGACGCTCATTTCAGTAGAAATGTACGGCTCCACTGCCGATTTATAGCTTCCTACTTTAAATACTTGCATTTCCACGCCTATATTCTGCAACAAATCTTTAAAGAACATCGGCTTGGCGGCAAGCCCCTTCCATTCAACAGCCCCGCGAGGATTCAGCAACACTTTATCCGCTACGCTGGATAGATAGTAAAGCTTCTGGGTATAATAATCACCGTAGGCAATAATAAATTTGCCGGTGGTTCTAAAATCTGCCAATGCGTTCCGTATCTCCAGCAAAGAAGCGTAAGAAGCCGATAAGTCCGTTGCTTGCAGATAGATACCTTTTATATCTTCGTTTGCTTTTGCTTTCTTTATAGAAGAAAGGATGTCGTCCAATCCGTAAGCGTTGAACTCCCTATTACCCAAAATTACGCCAAGGGAATTGTTTGTAACATGTTCCACAAGTTCTCCGTTCAAGTCGAGCATTACTATGGAGTTCTTTTTGACTATTGTTTCCGATTCACCGGAAGACACTATACCAAAGAATACAACTACACCTATAAAGAAAAAGATAATACTTGCCACTATAATACCTGTAATCGTGGCAAGAGTGAATTTCAAAAAGTTTTTCATTCTATTAAATAAATTAAATTTTAAACAGGCAAAGATAACGAGTTTATATATAACCCGTAGTGCATTTATAAAAAAGAAAGTTTATGCTATCTAAAATAAAAAAGAAGAGGGGAGGGTAGAGGAGACGCAGTGTTACCGGAATCGCACCGCGGCTTCTTTGGAAAATCTCCACGGTGTTTCTGAAAAATCTCTGTGGTGTCTCTGGAAAATCTCCACGGTGTTACCCTCCTATTGGTATATACCAATTGCTCCGCTTGGTATGTACCAAACGACTCATTTACTATATACTAATAGGAGAATTATGCCTGTACTTTGACGGGAATGTGGGCAAGCAAAAGGAAGTTTGCCACCGGAATGCAAGATAAATATACGGAATAATTTCCGTTTGTGCCTGTAAAAATTGAACAACCTGCCGTTATCTTTTTCCAAATACACTACGGGTTGTATATAATGTGAGAAGGGGAATTGGTTATGGGGGATGTCAAAAAAATCTTTTCTCTTTCCTTGTTCTATGTGCGGCAAATGGTTTACATTTGTAAGCAATTATAACAAGGAGTTCATATATGAAGTTTGCAAAGACAGCTCTCGTGCTTTTATTTTCTTTGATATTTCTCTCCGCTTTTTCGTTAAAGAAAGAGAAGGATGAGGCGGTGTATGCTTTCGGAGTCGCGGCTTCCTTTACGGATACCATCGTTTATTATACTGAGGTGCAGGCATTGGATAGTATTAAGTTGAGCAAACATAAATTTCTCCCTAATAGAGATGCGTATAGTTACCAGCTTAAGAGTTACCTGGAATATGAAAGGGGCATTCAGGGCAGGGTATGTATGGTTTATTTTTCCAATAATAAAAAGAAGTTGGAGAAGGAGGCGACCAAGCTGCTGAATAAGTATAAGAAGAATAAGGGTATTACGACACAACGAATTGACGTTGCAGAGTTTCGATTTAAGTATGCGGGGAGGTAACAGTTTTACAAATGCCGAGCATCAAAAAACTGTATATATTCATAGTAAAGAGTTTCATACTGCTTTTTACGGGGACGTTCTTCATTTGCCATTTCATCTTTATGATGCAATTCTTATGGAGGTATGTGGACGATATGGTGGGGAAAGGATTGGAGATGGATGTGTTGGCTCAATTCTTTTTCTATTCCGCACTGAGTTTGGTTCCTATGGCATTGCCGCTGGCTATTTTGCTGGCTTCCCTGATTACTTTCGGAAACTTTGGCGAACGTTACGAACTGCTTGCCATGAAAGCCGCAGGCATTTCGCTACTGAGGATCATGCGTCCGCTAATCATCATCATGTTTCTTGTATGCAGCGTTTCTTTTCTGTTTCAAAATGTTATCGGTCCTTATGCCGAATCCAAGTTGTACACGCTGATTATTTCCATGCGACAGAAATCTCCGGAATTGGATATTCCCGAAGGAGTATTTTACGATGAAATAAAGGGGTATAATCTTTATGTGAAGAAGAAAGACCGGAAGACGGGGTTGCTGTACAATGTAATAATATACAACTTCTCTGATGGTTTTGAAAACGCTCATATTATTCTGGCTGATACAGGGAAACTGGAAATGACGGCTGACAAGAAGCACCTCTATTTCCATTTATACAGTGGCGAAATGTTTGAAAACCTGAGGACGCAAAATGCCAGTTCAAAAAACATTCCTTATCGCCGGGAGACTTTCCGCGAAAAGCACTCCATTATCCAGTTCGATTCGGAATTCAATATGATAGACGGCAGCTTTATGAGCGCCCGGTCGAACAGTAAGAACATGAAGATGCTCCAAGCATCTATTGATTCAATGACCGTATTTGGTGATAGCATAGGCAGAAAATATTATGAAGATTTACGAGAGTCCATATACCAAAAGCCGACCACGCCTCAAGCGCAAGATTCGCTGGAAATAACGGAAGCCCGAATTGACGGTTACAATACGGATAGCTTGCTTGCAGCCATGACCTTAAAACAAAAAAGCCATGTCCTCACGTTGGCATCTAACCGCACCGCTTCTTTGGAAAGCGAATGGAATTATAAGGGCTATACGATAACGAACAACGACAGGGATATTCGCAGGCACGAAACGGAATGGCACAAAAAGATAACCCTTTCACTCTCCTGCCTCATCTTTTTCTTTATCGGTGCGCCTTTGGGGGCTATTATTCGCAAAGGAGGATTGGGAATGCCGGTTGTGG
>SNRY01000630.1_pt1 | contig 11523 bp, 13 predicted proteins | sample 4693421 | NCBI WGS metagenome assembly SNRY01 (sample SAMN11003215, study PRJNA524138) | termite gut metagenome | isolation source: Bacteroidetes bacterial symbionts from single cell of protist host amplifed... | host: Streblomastix strix ... | reverse complement strand
AAAATACATATATTGCAATGGTTTTTGTAACCATAGGGTCAGTCCTCCTGCTTTTGTGTGTGGATAGTACAAAGGTAGAGGATTGACTCCTTATTTTATTGCAAATTATAAATAGCAACTTGAATTAGATACTTTACTCGTACCGGAAAAGATTTCCTTCGAGCCGATAATGAAACTGTTCCCGAAACCAAAGAAAGTCACCGTTTGTGGTTTTGAGTTTTTGAGGAGTTCGGTAGTTATTTTTGTACTGATTGTGATTACTTTCTTTTCATTGGCACTGAATATCAAACAGATGGATGATTATTGGGGATTGAAAAGTAAGTATGACGAGCAGACGGAGTATATTCTGCAAATGTGGAATCCGTAATACCATCTTGCGCGCAAGGTATATTGCAAAGAAAAACACTAATTTTGAAAAAATATCTTTTTATGGAGATGGATGCAATAATTACAGAAAAGACATTTGATGAAATGAATCTTCCAAACACTGTTTATAAATATAGGAATTGGAATGATATAAATCATAAAAAAATGGAATTACCCCTTTGGGGCTTGTTGACAAACAGAATACACTATTTATAAGTCATGCGACACCAGAAGAGAATGAATTTTCAATTTGGATTGATTAAAGATTAGAAATATGTGGAAAGATAGCGAAACAAATATTGATTTATTAGAAACTGTCTAAAAATCACAGAAAAGTTATTTTATTGAGCATCAGAGCAATAAAAGCGAGATAAATCATAGCTTGACTTGAGGATGTTGTGTACTCGTAGTCTTTGGTCAATCGTCTAAAATTTTCAAACCATGAAAAGGTTCTTTCTACTACCCAGCGTTTGGGTAAAGGTTTAAAATCAGTTGATTTGTCGCTTCTTAAAGTAATTAATTCAAGTTGCTATTTATAATTTGCAATAAAATAAGGAGTCAATCCTCTACCTTTGTACTATCCACACACAAAAGCAGGAGGACTGACTCTATGGTTACAAAAACCATTGCAATATATGTATTTTTGGATGATATATTTAAATCTATGGGACATAAAGAACCGATAAATCGCAAAACTAGCGACTCGGAAATAGCGACCACTCTCTTGATAGCTGCCCTGTATTTTGGAGGGAATATAGAAAAAGCCATTAGCTTTGTCCGTAGTACGGGATTGATGCCTGCTATGCTTAGCACGAGTCGTTTTAATCGTAGAATGCACCGAATGGGAGAATTTCTCTCCGAGTTGTTCTTTCAGGGAGGACACGCATTGAAAGAATTGACTATCAGTGATACGTATATCATTGACAGTTTTCCCGTACCTCTCTGTCATAACATTCGTATTTCCCGCAGCCGGATAGTACAAGGAGGGGAGTATAGAGGTTATTGTGCTTCCAAACGCAGCTGGTTTTACGGATACAAAGTACATATAGTAGTTACCAAGGAAGGGATTCCGGTGGAATACACCTTTACCCCCGGTAGTTACCATGACATGCAGGGACTTAGAGGAATGCCACTGAACCTGCCTGAAGGAAGTACCCTGTACGCGGATGCTGCCTATACGGATTATACAACTGAAGATATGCTCTCTGATGATGGAATTCGATTGCTCGCCGCCCGAAAAGCCAACTCCAAACGTCCGCACGAGCCGTGGGTAGAGTATCTTATATCCATCAGCAGAAAACGAATTGAAGTTTCTTTCAGTGATATTGCCAAGTACTTGCCTAAAACGATTCATGCCGTGACGGAAAAAGGATTTCTTATTAAACTCATTGCTTTTATCTGGGGATATACCTTAGATAGAATGCTGAAATTATAAATAGCAACTTGAATTATCTATTTGTTTTTTCACGCCATTGATGGAAGTGAGCAATTTATTGTGATGCTCTGTCTGTACTTGGTGTGTATATTCCATGTATTTCCCAACAATAGTGGCTTGTTTTTTTACTATGGATTCTATTTCCTCTTTTGAAATAACCGGATTTATCTTTTGATTAATCGGCTGAATTTCTTTCGTTTTACTAATTGCTTGGATAGCATCCAATTTCTTGTTTATTTCGAACATCATGCCCAAAATAGCTTCATAATTCATTTCTTCCATATTGATTAAAGTTTAAATCCTCTACTTTTTTTCTTTTTCGGTTCATCCGACAAATGCGTAGTTGGGTATCTGAAAAGCGGTATTACAAGTGGTTTCCGAGAAATGTCCGAATTATAACTTTTCACTTATTGTTTACGTGAGAATAACTCCGACCATATCAGGCTTTTGGAGTTATTTCCCACTCACAAGATATACTTCATCATCATTATATTTATTGTTGATTTATAGATGATTAGAAGCATGTGCTTCCAACTACGCATTCTCCGGATGAACCTCTTTTTCTTCATTTTCTGTTGGCGGAGATATTCCGCTTGATCAGGGTCATAGTCTGAAGATTCGACATCAAACAAACTTCCCAATCCCGATACCAATCCGGTGATGCCGGACTCAACTGTTTCATGTAAGATACTCCATCCGTTATTTTGCATTTGGGTCTGAATCGGTTGTTGTTCCTGTGCGTTTCCGGTTAAAATCACATTTAGTTTGGAATACGAAAACAATCGGTCAATCTCCGAACCTTTGAAAGAATAATCCCCCTTTGAAAAAGAGATTCCCTGAATCTCATCCGTTTGCCCTTTGTATTTGAACTTCAATTCAATGTTTTCCCTGTTTAAGGTATTCTTGAATTGCTTCCAGTCTTTGGAAGACTTCAAAGCGGATTTTATGGCTTTGTAAATCTCATACTTGGTCTTATCCGGCTCTTTCAAACGATGGATATTTACCTTGTCCTTACCAACGCCAAAAGTCAGACCGTATTTTTCTTTCAATGCCTTCGTTACTTTCTCATTTCTGAAATGGTCATTCCTGTCCGAAATAGTCTTGCCCTCGTTGTCAACCCTATTGAACACAATATGGCAATGCGGGTGTTCCCTATCGTGATGACGAACTATGATATATTGTGTATTCTCAATCTGCATCGCTTTCATATACTCTTTTGCCTACTTTACCATAAACTCATCCGTCAGTTTGGAAACATCGTCTTTGGAATAAGCAAGCGGAATGTGTCCGACACTTTTTGCCAATTTGGGATTCATCAGGCTTTGCATATAGAAACTGTTGATAATGGATTTTGTATTGTTTAAAAGTACGCCTTCGCTATCCAACAATTTGGCATTTTCTTTTCCAAGCACATACGAAACGCATCCCTTAAAGCTTCTTCCTTTTATTATTTTTCCAATCATCCGACAGCTTATTTATGATTTCTGACATTGTTTCCAGTACATTTTTTGCCTCTTTACTCCAGATAAAACAATCCGTACTTGTTTGCCTGATGCGCCAGTTGATTCAAATTATTGGCTTCTCCCGACAGTTTCCGAAGGACATCCATTTCTTCTTTTTTCACCGGTTCGATTACTTTTCCATCCAGAATGGCAGAACGGGAATAATCACTGAGGGTTAATCCAGCAAGGGAAGCGCGATGCTTAAGGGCATAGTATTCCGGTTCGGAAAAACGGATGCTGATGATCCGTTTTTTCTGCCGTGTGATACCTATCTTGGGGCGTCCACCTTTATGATTATCTTTATCTGCTTCTTCCATTTGAATTGCCGACCAACGAGAGCAATTCCCTTTCACTTCAGGGAAAGCAAGGGTTTTTGTATGACAAAAACATACCCTTGCTACGCTAAAATAAATAGACTCCTGTTACTATCTGCTGAGTTTACTCACTATACATACTAATCCTATAACTTTTTCCACGTTTCAAAGTCTTCCTCATAGATTTTGAAATGATGCAAGACCATGTTCTCTATGAAACCGGATACACTTGTTTTTTCTCCTCCAAACCGGCGAACAACGCCGACAATCATTTCACGGGTGGCATTGCTGATGAACACGTTCTTCCGGTCGGTGATTCTCGGAACTGCCAAAAACATTTCCTGATATTCAGCTAAACTGTTTTTACGGTCTTTTTAATCGGTTTGTCCGTAACATGATTACTAGGCTCTCTGCCCGGCATACTTATCTGGGGTGTTAAGGTAGTAGTGGTTGGATTTTCCGGTACATCACTCTCTGCTTGTTCTTCCAAGTCTACCGACTGTACATTCTTTTCAGTATTTACTGCTTTGGAAGGGATACCGAAATAATCTTCTATGGGAAAATCGGTAAATTTTTCTTTCCCGTCTTTTGTTAATTTCTTTTCCATGTGGATACTTTTTTTAATTGTTAGTACTTTCTGTTGTTGCCGGTCTCTTCCTCGCACTCTTTGCCAATGCCAGTATGGTATCGGATGTGCTCGAATTGGGCATGGTGAGAAATTTGATCCATTCAAGCAATTCTTTCCGGGAAAAGATGGTTTTCCGCCCGAAATGCCTGAACGGGATTTGTTGCAGGGTTGTCAGCTTGTACAGTCTGGATTTGCTCAGGGCATATCCATGCTCCATAAAGAGTTCCGATGCTTGCCCGAACGAACAAGTGTCGGGCGGTTCTGCCGCAAGTTCTTTTTCTTTCACCGGTTACTCTTTTTTCTTTTACCCTCAACAAGTTCCCGAATGTCGGATGCCTTATATCTTTTCTGTCCTCCAAAGTTGAAAGGTGCAAGGTATCCTGACTTTGCCCAACGCCACAAAGTGGATGCGTCTACGCTAAGCATTTTCAACACCTCTTTGCGGGTCAATAGTTCCTCCTGAATTAGGAAGTTTCTCAATAGGATGATGTTTCATTCCGGCAGTAGCGACTAACTCATCATGCCAAATGCGGAGATCATCCAAGTTGACGGAAACGTTCAGGTTTCCACCAAGTGACATCAAATCTTTTACATTCATACACTCGATTTTTTAGTTCAACAAAAAATTTCATCGTGCCTCATGCGCGATGTGAGTGCAAATAAAAGAGGAGATTTTTCGGAGATGAAAAACATGCAGATAATGGCAATTCATCTCTTTATTGTCTCTAATGAAAAGTTTATTAATTCATTATATTTCAAACGTTTGAATTAAATTCTGATGGGATGTTATGCGGGAGAATCTCCAATCCATCTCCAATATGCAGGGGATGAGCACAAAAAAATTCACTTCGGGGATGAAGTGAGGCAACATAAGGGGGGAGGTAAACTTACTCTTTCAAAAAACGCAAATAATCAGGGATGTTCTTTTGAATGGTGAGTTTACTTTTGACGTCAAAGATGGTGAGTTTTTCTTTAATGGTAGAAAATTCGACTTCACTCAGGTTGGTAAACACAGTCTTGAGCCAACTGACAACACATTCTTGTCGTTGGTCTTGGCGACGACCTTTGAAATGATTCCATAAATTCCATCCATAGTGATAAAGATCATTATTGCTTATCTGACGGGATGGGATTTGTACCGGTTCTATGTTTTCAAATGTTTGTTCACGGGCAAACAATTCAACATAGCTATTTAATTTTTGCAATTCTCCGGCAGGAATATATCTACCAAGAGCCTTTTGGGTGTATTCGCAAAAAATAGTTACTGACTGCTCAAATCTTTCCCGGACAATGCGGTCATGTACGCTCTCTTCGGAAGAAGCAATATTTTCAGCACAGGTGTTTTTCGCATTTTTCTTTTCCTTTCGGCGAATCATGAATTTACCTACTTGATTGATTATGGTCTTCATCAACACAAGATATAAAACTATTTCAATTATAAAAAGCCATGGACTTTAGCAAGATTTCAGAACATCATATTCTGTACATTATAACAGCTATTGCAGGATTTGTCATTGCAGTAGCTGTGCGTTTTTTCTGTATTAGCAGTGGATACGATGCTGGAACAGCCAATCTCGTTTTTGTAACGACATTAGGCATTGAAATAGTTTTATATCTTGTGTTGATGAAGACCATAATCAATCAAGTAGGTAAATTCATGATTCGCCGAAAGGAAAAGAAAAATGCGAAAAACACCTGTGCTGAAAATATTGCTTCTTCCGAAGAGAGCGTACATGACCGCATTGTCCGGGAAAGATTTGAGCAGTCAGTAACTATTTTTTGCGAATACACCCAAAAGGCTCTTGGTAGATATATTCCTGCCGGAGAATTGCAAAAATTAAATAGCTATGTTGAATTGTTTGCCCGTGAACAAACATTTGAAAACATAGAACCGGTACAAATCCCATCCCGTCAGATAAGCAATAATGATCTTTATCACTATGGATGGAATTTATGGAATCATTTCAAAGGTCGTCGCCAAGACCAACGACAAGAATGTGTTGTCAGTTGGCTCAAGACTGTGTTTACCAACCTGAGTGAAGTCGAATTTTCTACCATTAAAGAAAAACTCACCATCTTTGACGTCAAAAGTAAACTCACCATTCAAAAGAACATCCCTGATTATTTGCGTTTTTTGAAAGAGTAAGTTTACCTCCCCCCTTATGTTGCCTCACTTCATCCCCGAAGTGAATTTTTTTGTGCTCATCCCCTGCATATTGGAGATGGATTGGAGATTCTCCCGCATAACATCCCATCAGAATTTAATTCAAACGTTTGAAATATAATGAATTAATAAACTTTTCATTAGAGACAATAAAGAGATGAATTGCCATTATCTGCATGTTTTTCATCTCCGAAAAATCTCCTCTTTTATTTGCACTCACATCGCGCATGAGGCACGATGAAATTTTTTGTTGAACTAAAAAATCGAGTGTATGAATGTAAAAGATTTGATGTCACTTGGTGGAAACCTGAACGTTTCCGTCAACTTGGATGATCTCCGCATTTGGCATGATGAGTTAGTCGCTACTGCCGGAATGAAACATCATCCTATTGAGAAACTTCCTAATTCAGGAGGAACTATTGACCCGCAAAGAGGTGTTGAAAATGCTTAGCGTAGACGCATCCACTTTGTGGCGTTGGGCAAAGTCAGGATACCTTGCACCTTTCAACTTTGGAGGACAGAAAAGATATAAGGCATCCGACATTCGGGAACTTGTTGAGGGTAAAAGAAAAAAGAGTAACCGGTGAAAGAAAAAGAACTTGCGGCAGAACCGCCCGACACTTGTTCGTTCGGGCAAGCATCGGAACTCTTTATGGAGCATGGATATGCCCTGAGCAAATCCAGACTGTACAAGCTGACAACCCTGCAACAAATCCCGTTCAGGCATTTCGGGCGGAAAACCATCTTTTCCCGGAAAGAATTGCTTGAATGGATCAAATTTCTCACCATGCCCAATTCGAGCACATCCGATACCATACTGGCATTGGCAAAGAGTGCGAGGAAGAGACCGGCAACAACAGAAAGTACTAACAATTAAAAAAAGTATCCACATGGAAAAGAAATTAACAAAAGACGGGAAAGAAAAATTTACCGATTTTCCCATAGAAGATTATTTCGGTATCCCTTCCAAAGCAGTAAATACTGAAAAGAATGTACAGTCGGTAGACTTGGAAGAACAAGCAGAGAGTGATGTACCGGAAAATCCAACCACTACTACCTTAACACCCCAGATAAGTATGCCGGGCAGAGAGCCTAGTAATCATGTTACGGACAAACCGATTAAAAAGACCGTAAAAACAGTTTAGCTGAATATCAGGAAATGTTTTTGGCAGTTCCGAGAATCACCGACCGGAAGAACGTGTTCATCAGCAATGCCACCCGTGAAATGATTGTCGGCGTTGTTCGCCGGTTTGGAGGAGAAAAAACAAGTGTATCCGGTTTCATAGAGAACATGGTCTTGCATCATTTCAAAATCTATGAGGAAGACTTTGAAACGTGGAAAAAGTTATAGGATTAGTATGTATAGTGAGTAAACTCAGCAGATAGTAACAGGAGTCTATTTATTTTAGCGTAGCAAGGGTATGTTTTTGTCATACAAAAACCCTTGCTTTCCCTGAAGTGAAAGGGAATTGCTCTCGTTGGTCGGCAATTCAAATGGAAGAAGCAGATAAAGATAATCATAAAGGTGGACGCCCCAAGATAGGTATCACACGGCAGAAAAAACGGATCATCAGCATCCGTTTTTCCGAACCGGAATACTATGCCCTTAAGCATCGCGCTTCCCTTGCTGGATTAACCCTCAGTGATTATTCCCGTTCTGCCATTCTGGATGGAAAAGTAATCGAACCGGTGAAAAAAGAAGAAATGGATGTCCTTCGGAAACTGTCGGGAGAAGCCAATAATTTGAATCAACTGGCGCATCAGGCAAACAAGTACGGATTGTTTTATCTGGAGTAAAGAGGCAAAAAATGTACTGGAAACAATGTCAGAAATCATAAATAAGCTGTCGGATGATTGGAAAAATAATAAAAGGAAGAAGCTTTAAGGGATGCGTTTCGTATGTGCTTGGAAAAGAAAATGCCAAATTGTTGGATAGCGAAGGCGTACTTTTAAACAATACAAAATCCATTATCAACAGTTTCTATATGCAAAGCCTGATGAATCCCAAATTGGCAAAAAGTGTCGGACACATTCCGCTTGCTTATTCCAAAGACGATGTTTCCAAACTGACGGATGAGTTTATGGTAAAGTAGGCAAAAGAGTATATGAAAGCGATGCAGATTGAGAATACACAATATATCATAGTTCGTCATCACGATAGGGAACACCCGCATTGCCATATTGTGTTCAATAGGGTTGACAACGAGGGCAAGACTATTTCGGACAGGAATGACCATTTCAGAAATGAGAAAGTAACGAAGGCATTGAAAGAAAAATACGGTCTGACTTTTGGCGTTGGTAAGGACAAGGTAAATATCCATCGTTTGAAAGAGCCGGATAAGACCAAGTATGAGATTTACAAAGCCATAAAATCCGCTTTGAAGTCTTCCAAAGACTGGAAGCAATTCAAGAATACCTTAAACAGGGAAAACATTGAATTGAAGTTCAAATACAAAGGGCAAACGGATGAGATTCAGGGAATCTCTTTTTCAAAGGGGGATTATTCTTTCAAAGGTTCGGAGATTGACCGATTGTTTTCGTATTCCAAACTAAATGTGATTTTAACCGGAAACGCACAGGAACAACAACCGATTCAGACCCAAATGCAAAATAACGGATGGAGTATCTTACATGAAACAGTTGAGTCCGGCATCACCGGATTGGTATCGGGATTGGGAAGTTTGTTTGATGTCGAATCTTCAGACTATGACCCTGATCAAGCGGAATATCTCCGCCAACAGAAAATGAAGAAAAAGAGGTTCATCCGGAGAATGCGTAGTTGGAAGCACATGCTTCTAATCATCTATAAATCAACAATAAATATAATGATGATGAAGTATATCTTGTGAGTGGGAAATAACTCCAAAAGCCTGATATGGTCGGAGTTATTCTCACGTAAACAATAAGTGAAAAGTTATAATTCGGACATTTCTCGGAAACCACTTGTAATACCGCTTTTCAGATACCCAACTACGCATTTGTCGGATGAACCGAAAAAGAAAAAAAGTAGAGGATTTAAACTTTAATCAATATGGAAGAAATGAATTATGAAGCTATTTTGGGCATGATGTTCGAAATAAACAAGAAATTGGATGCTATCCAAGCAATTAGTAAAACGAAAGAAATTCAGCCGATTAATCAAAAGATAAATCCGGTTATTTCAAAAGAGGAAATAGAATCCATAGTAAAAAAACAAGCCACTATTGTTGGGAAATACATGGAATATACACACCAAGTACAGACAGAGCATCACAATAAATTGCTCACTTCCATCAATGGCGTGAAAAAACAAATAGATAATTCAAGTTGCTATTTATAATTTCAGCATTCTATCTAAGGTATATCCCCAGATAAAAGCAATGAGTTTAATAAGAAATCCTTTTTCCGTCACGGCATGAATCGTTTTAGGCAAGTACTTGGCAATATCACTGAAAGAAACTTCAATTCGTTTTCTGCTGATGGATATAAGATACTCTACCCACGGCTCGTGCGGACGTTTGGAGTTGGCTTTTCGGGCGGCGAGCAATCGAATTCCATCATCAGAGAGCATATCTTCAGTTGTATAATCCGTATAGGCAGCATCCGCGTACAGGGTACTTCCTTCAGGCAGGTTCAGTGGCATTCCTCTAAGTCCCTGCATGTCATGGTAACTACCGGGGGTAAAGGTGTATTCCACCGGAATCCCTTCCTTGGTAACTACTATATGTACTTTGTATCCGTAAAACCAGCTGCGTTTGGAAGCACAATAACCTCTATACTCCCCTCCTTGTACTATCCGGCTGCGGGAAATACGAATGTTATGACAGAGAGGTACGGGAAAACTGTCAATGATATACGTATCACTGATAGTCAATTCTTTCAATGCGTGTCCTCCCTGAAAGAACAACTCGGAGAGAAATTCTCCCATTCGGTGCATTCTACGATTAAAACGACTCGTGCTAAGCATAGCAGGCATCAATCCCGTACTACGGACAAAGCTAATGGCTTTTTCTATATTCCCTCCAAAATACAGGGCAGCTATCAAGAGAGTGGTCGCTATTTCCGAGTCGCTAGTTTTGCGATTTATCGGTTCTTTATGTCCCATAGATTTAAATATATCATCCAAAAATACATATATTGCAATGGTTTTTGTAACCATAGAGTCAGTCCTCCTGCTTTTGTGTGTGGATAGTACAAAGGTAGAGGATTGACTCCTTATTTTATTGCAAATTATAAATAGCAACTTGAATTAATTACTTTAAGAAGCGACAAATCAACTGATTTTAAACCTTTACCCAAACGCTGGGTAGTAGAAAGAACCTTTTCATGGTTTGAAAATTTTAGACGATTGACCAAAGACTACGAGTACACAACATCCTCAAGTCAAGCTATGATTTATCTCGCTTTTATTGCTCTGATGCTCAATAAAATAACTTTTCTGTGATTTTTAGACAGTTTCTAATAAATCAATATTTGTTTCGCTATCTTTCCACATATTTCTAATCTTTAATCAATCCAAATTGAAAATTCATTCTCTTCTGGTGTCGCATGACTTATAAATAGTGTATTCTGTTTGTCAACAAGCCCCAAAGGGGTAATTCCATTTTTTTATGATTTATATCATTCCAATTCCTATATTTATAAACAGTGTTTGGAAGATTCATTTCATCAAATGTCTTTTCTGTAATTATTGCATCCATCTCCATAAAAAGATATTTTTTCAAAATTAGTGTTTTTCTTTGCAATATACCTTGCGCGCAAGATGGTATTACGGATTCCACATTTGCAGAATATACTCCGTCTGCTCGTCATACTTACTTTTCAATCCCCAATAATCATCCATCTGTTTGATATTCAGTGCCAATGAAAAGAAAGTAATCACAATCAGTACAAAAATAACTACCGAACTCCTCAAAAACTCAAAACCACAAACGGTGACTTTCTTTGGTTTCGGGAACAGTTTCATTATCGGCTCGAAGGAAATCTTTTCCGGTACGAGTAAAGTATCTAATTCAAGTTGCTATTTATAATTTGCAATAAAATAAGGAGTCAATCCTCTACCTTTGTACTATCCACACACAAAAGCAGGAGGACTGACCCTATGGTTACAAAAACCATTGCAATATATGTATTTT
>SNRY01000629.1_pt1 | contig 11531 bp, 14 predicted proteins | sample 4693421 | NCBI WGS metagenome assembly SNRY01 (sample SAMN11003215, study PRJNA524138) | termite gut metagenome | isolation source: Bacteroidetes bacterial symbionts from single cell of protist host amplifed... | host: Streblomastix strix ... | reverse complement strand
CAAATTATGTCTACCCTTATACAGTAACACTTCCACATTATACCTGGAGATATAAGTATGAGTCTGATTATTCGTTCACCACGTGGGAGTTTGTTTTTCTAAAATACGGAGACAATGATGATGAAACACTTTCATTGCTGGGAGAACACGGAATGTACAATACTTCATATAGTAAAAACATTGATGTGAAAACAGACACGGAGTTTGTTATCACTTTCTTAACGAACAAAATCTTAGATTCGATGGCAATTTTTGTCATTGACAACAAAAAGTTCTATTGCAAACAACTACACTACAAAATAAAACCACAGGGAATTGTAAAAGAAGTAGAAGGGACATTTTATCCCATAAATTGAATTACAAATTAATAGCTAAGAGTTCTTTCCCCAATTTGTGCAGAGCTGTTTCTATTTTTAATGCTTGTTCCGGACGGGGTCTTCTTCCCCCGGAAGCATAATGCCATAACTGTTTTTGATTGATACCGGTAATACGTTCTAAACCTGCTTTGGTAAAGATACCGGAATAAAATTCCAATACCGATTTTACGTCCATTTGATAAAGAAGTTCGTATTCTCCTTGCAGTTCTTCAGGAAACTCGTAACCAAATTCATCACATTCATCCTTTAAAACTTGTATAGAGTCACACATATTAGATTTAATTTCGTCTATGGAATCCCCAACAGCTACTATACCGTCAATGCCTTCCAAATAAGCGCAATAGTTATTTTCCGCTTGTTCAATAATTACTTTAATTGTTTTCATTTTTTATCTGTCTTACTATTTCTTTAATTCCTGCTTGCCTTAAAATACCTTGATAGGTTCCTTCCCTCATATCGTTACTCAGTTTTCCCGGTATTGAAATCGTACGTCGCATACCCGCTTTGTAATAAATTCGGTGGTCGCCTCGTGTACGTTGATACACCCACCCATTCTCTTCGAGGATTTTTATTACCTCTTTTACTTTCATGCTCATCGTATCCTTATTTTATATAGCAAAGGTAACTATTTTTCTACAAATCACAAAAAAATGATAACTATTTTTCTACAAATCATTAAATAAAATGACTTTTCCCTTGCACATTCCAACTATTCTTACCATATTTGTAGCGCAAAAGTCATTACAGTTAGTCTGTACCGATAGGGCAATGGATATGCTCATATTACAATATTAGCGGTTGTCTTTCCTATTACTTTGTACTCTTCGGAGGACTTATGTGATGACTTTTGCGAGTGGAAATGGCAGCCGCTTTTTTCTGCCTAAAAATCGCAAAAGTCATCACATTATGAACAACGAAACCCAACTCGATACCACCATGGTATCAATCACCCCTGAAATCCTTCAGGCGGTAAAAGACCTGCAACGCGAAGATTATGTACCGATGCTTATCCGGCATTTAGAAGAAATTCTTGATTTCTTCGTTGAAGACATTTGTATGGATTTAAGTAGTGACAAAAAATTGCTATTTATCCAAATCTTACGCAGTACACAAAAGACACTGAAACCTTTTGCAGTATCAAAACGGACGATAACCTTTGATGAAGAAGGAGGCGAATCATGATTGTAACAATTGATTCGGAGGAATTAATTCCAATCAGACCGATTTGTGAAGCATTGGGAATAGATTATTTATACCAAGTACGAAAGATAAAAAAGGATGAAGATTTGAGTTCTGTTATGGTGCTGAATGCCACAATCAGATATGGAAAAGAATATAAAACGCTTTGTTCTCATTTTGAAGTTGTTGCCGGGTGGCTTTTTACTATCAATCCCATGAATGTAAAACCGGAACGAGTGCTTGTTTTCACATACCTGAAGCAATATTATCGCGATCTATGTGAAAAGTCTGGCTGGATACCGGCAGATAATTAGATGGATAAAAACACTCTGTCTCCCAATCGTTTTGATATAATATTCCGTACTTCTTTCATACCTTTATACCGTTTAAACACATGGGGATATCCCAAATTGGGATACCCCTCAAAAAAAGAATAAGAATATGAATGAATTAATCTCCATTGAAGAAAAAATACATGAAATCAGAGGGCAGAAAGTAATGCTTGACTTTGATTTGGCAGAGATGTATCAAACCGAAACAGGGCAATTAAAGCGTGCCGTTAGAAGAAATCCGGAACGATTTCCTGAAGATTTTATGTTTCAACTCTCTAAGCAAGAGTGGAAGGAACTTATGCCAATCTGGCATAAGTTCCCCGAAAACATCAAACATAATCCAGCAACACCTTTTGCTTTTACCGAACAAGGTGTTGCCATGTTGTCCTCCGTTTTACATTCCGATACAGCCATTAAGGTTAATATCTCAATTATGCGTGCCTTTGTAGCCGTTAGACAATCTCTGATATTATCCGTTTCTCATTTCAATGAAATAGAAGAACTCAGAAATGAAATTAAAAATGAAATTAGGTTGCTTAGTTTAGAACTCTCCGAAATACATGAGGATATAAATGCCTTGAACAAATCTCAGGAAAATACGGATGAACAAATAGAAGATTTATTCCAAGCCTTTGCCAAACTATCTGCACAAATTCAATCCAAAACGGCTCAATTAGATCGGATAAGGATAAAAGGCTTTAAACAATCAGATGAAAAGTGATATTAAGGTATTCTTTTTTTGTGCAGAATCGTGCGTAGATTGTGCAAAAATCGTGCAAATATAACATATTGATTACAAATGAGATACAAAACAATTATTCAACATTGCACGATTGCACAAAATTTTTACAATTAAAAACGGCACTCCTTATTACAACTCAAAAGAATTAAAGACTTTAATACCTTCCTGCTTACTCTCATCAAGCACATGAGCATAGACTAACGTCTCTTTGATTGTTGAGTGTCCGAGGATTTCCCTGAGCGAAGCTAAGTCTTTTGTTCTCTTTAAAAAAATTGTTGCAAACGTATGCCTGCCTACCTTATGTGTTATCCGTTTGTCAATTTCGGCGAAGTCTGCAATTATTTTTAAATACTCATTCATTGTTTGATCCGCCGGAAGATTTTCAAAAATAGGTCCCTTTTTCCTTGTGCCAACAAGATTACGCAACACCCCGCGCAAAGGTTCCGAAACAGGAACTTGTACCGGCATCGGTTTACTATTTCGTAGTTTGATACGAAAATAAGTAAACGAATCTTCTCCAAATTGTTCAAGCTGCAATTTTCTTGCATCCCCAACGTGCAGGGAACTGAAGCAGAGAAATAAAAAAAACTCCAGTGTTTTATGAAGCCGGCTTTCCAAACTTCCTTCGCTGTATAACTTAACCAATAACTGCAATTCTTGTTCTGTCAGATAAATGCAGTTAGCAGTTGTTTGTTTAATACTCCAGTTTTCAAAAGGATTTTCATCCATGTAGCCGGCTTTATGAGCCATTCTTACGTATTTTTTTATAACCGACATGTTTTTGTATGCCGTATTATCATTATTACCGAGCTTTTTTTTCAAATAGCTGAAATACCCATCCAGCCAATCTTCCGTTATATCTTCAAAGATTAAATTCGGATTACGTTCTTTCAGTTTCTTTATTGCAGATGAGTGTGATGCAATAGTTGCAAACTCCATTCTTGCGGATATTTTTTTCCGATAATCGGTAACAAAATCAAAGAATGTATCATAGTCTGTAGGTCGGTGGTAAGCACGGAGAAAAACATTGCGTGTTAATGTTCTGTCTCTAAGACGGTATTTGACAAACACATTGTTAATCCTTGAAAGTATATTCTCAATAATCAAATTCTTGTCATGTGCATATTTGTCTCCGGTTCCGATGCATTGTTTTTTCTCATTCCAATTTTTCTCATCCACGGTAATTCTTGTTGAGAAATTGACTTTTTCACAATTCACATAAAATGAAACCCAAACAACGCCATTTGCGGATGCAGAATTATATTTTCGCAGGTAAATTTTAACATTTAACATGGGCTATAATCGTATCATTTTAGAGGGTAAAATTGCATTCCGGTCTACACTTGCACAGCTTTATTTAGAATCGGTAAGGTAGTTAACTTACTGAAAGTCATAAAACTACAAAAGCCCCGCACTTTACGCGCAGGGCTTTTTTTGGGAAAAAGTGGTACCATGTGTATCTTTTGGTTTTCTACTTTATACATATAAGTGCTATTGGGACGGTATAAGTCGCGATTACCGGTTACTTCATTTACAATTAAGAAATCTATAACAGATCTTATGTCAATCAAATCTTTATAATTATTATTAGGGAAATTTGAGTTTGCCCCAAACATTGCCTCTACGAGATTGTTTATTGCTGTTTTTACAAACTCTATTTCAGACTCGTTTTCAACTTCCGGTGATTTCACATTTACCGGTAAACTTATCAATGTGGATTTAAACTTAATATCCTCATCAAAATGAGTATCCAATTCAACAAAAAAATCCTTTTTTTCATTTATGTTTACTCTGTATTCATTCACTTGGACTTGTTCCGTCAACACATAACTTCCTCTGTATTCTTCGTTTACAAACAATTCCACATGATTTGCATGATTCGTATATGGAAGTCCCAATTTACGCCCTAACTCAAAGGCTACGGTATTCATTATCAAGGTTGGATCCCGGTAATTTGCTAACAATACCCAATTCTTTGCTTCACCTAAACCAAACATTGATATCTTTTTATCAAACTTTAAACGATAAGGCTTTTTGGGATAAGTCCATGTTACATTTCCTCTGCCACGAATTCCTGCTTCTTTTCCTTCAAAATTGTATTCAGGATGTGAGGCATCTGATAATCTGACTGATGAGAGTATATAGTTTTCCTTATCTCTGATGGCATTAACGCCTCCTTCAATTTCTATTTTAATAACAGGCAGCCCTGTTGATTGTGGAGAAACGAGGGTTACAGTGTAATCTTTTTCTGACTCGTCTGCCGATATTACTGTATAAATCAGTTCATTTCTATAGTCATTAGAGGTTATACCACTTATTTGTTTAACACCACCCACTTTAACTTGACCGGCCGATGTAAATGAAGCAACGATATTGTCAATATTACTAATCCAATTGTTGGATGGAACTTTTAATTCTATGGTAGAAGATTGATCATTGATTACTCCCTGTATTGATCGTTGCAATTTATTTTGTGTGATGTTGACACTAAATTGTGTTATTGTATTATCCGAACTTAGCGAAGTTGACTTTACTTTGTACGTTGTCATACTATTATCTTCGGCAACAATTGTATAGTCTAAATCGGAAGAATAATTATTACTTGTTTTTTCACTAACTTGAGGAGTTATTCCAATAAAAACATCTCCAATAGCATCAAAAGTTGCTATTAATTTTTTGTTTGTTGGTACTTTGGAATTCAGTGTAATAATTTTGTTTTTCTCATCTATTCTTCCTTGTATATCTGATTTTAATCCGTTCTTTTCTGCTTCTATCGAGTAAGATAGAAATTGTTTCTGGGAACTTTTTTCTCCTGCACAAGACACAATCAGAAAGTTACATAGCAATAATAATAATTTGTTTTTCATAAAATTCGTAAAGATTTACTCAATGAATTAAATTTTTTCACTAACAAATGATAAACTTGTCAAAAACTAATTGAGTTTGCTGTCATAACTACAACAAACTCAATCATATTTAACAAACTATTGTATTGAAGTGTTAAAGAAATACCTACACTCTCCTACTATAAAAGAATATCAGAATGTTTATCAAAGGATAAAAATATTACTTGATACTTTCTAATGCTTTTTGGGCTGTATTATTTTCGGGGGCTATAAGTATAATTTTATTCCAATATTCTTTAGATTCCGGCATTTTATTAGCAACTAAATAATAATATCCTAAATAACTATAACATTCGATTAATGGAGATTTATACCGATTGATATCATTTTTTGATTCTAATAAATTTGCAGCAGTTTCATAATATGGTTTAGCCAAACCTTGTGTTGTTTCCGGGTCTAAAGCTGAATTCGTACGGGCACGCCAGAAAACGCCAAGATAGCTGTCAGGAGCTTCGTTTATGATGACCGCAAATATGGAATCGGCCACTTCAAGGGCTGCTATCTTCTCTTCTTTAGTTATATTTATAGAATCGACCGCCGTACCTTCTCCATAATGCAATTTAGCAAGTTGAAAATTTACATCAAGTGTCCGCATATCGTCAGACAATCGGTCATTATATTTTTTATAAGCATCAATAGCTAATTTATAATCACCTATACGTTCATAAGCTTCGGAAATTTCATGCCATAAGTTTTTGGTTGAATCCAATTCCATTGCTTTTTGATATTGAGCAATAGCTGCATCATATTTTTTGACAGCGTCCAATAAGTGTCCGTAATATAAATAATCAAGATAAGAAAACTCCGGATTCTTCGAATGATTAAAGAAGCCATCAGCGGCTTCTATACCTTCTTCAAATCGCTTAAGATCAACATAGTTATACATAACCAAACGGTTAAAGGCAGGATTGGATTTGTTTCGTTGCAATCCCATATTAGAAACTTGCAATGATCCCTCAAAGTTGTGGTTCAAGAAGAGAGCAAATGCATAACTAACAAGATCATCTTCTGTAATTTCCGGAGAATTGATAATTTGAGAATAAACCTTGGCAGCTTCTTCAAAGCGATTGTTACTATAATATACGCCGGCCAATGCTCTATCTACCTCTATAGAAGAAGTATCTAATTGCTTTAGTTCCGTTAATTTATCAATCGCTTGCTCAGGATTTATATTTTTATAAACCTGTGCATACTTTAAATATGCTTCCTTATTCTTAGAATCAAAATAAATGGCTTGTTCGTAAGCTTGACAAGCAAGTCCCACATCATTTCTAACAAGAGCGATATTTCCTTCAAGCATATAAACAACCGATACTTTGTTATTTGCTTTCTTTGCCAATTTTAAATAATTTTCTGCTTCGGATATATTGCCACCATCTAAATAAACACGACCTATAGCTGAAATAAGTTCAGAATTCTTTTTGTTTTTTCCTTTTAGTATTTGTTTTATTTCTATTGAAGCTTGTGTAGGATTTGTCTTAATAAGTTCCTTTATTTGATTTAAATCCGGTGTACCCGTTGATTGGGCATAAAGCGTCCCAACAGCTATTATACATACCCCTATTAAAAATAATTTAATTCGTTTCATCACTATTTTATATTTATATTTATGTTAATGTTATTCTCTATTAATGTTATTCTTTAATATTTACTATTCGTACCGGCTGTGTAGCAGGAACGAGTCCCGATTTCAATATAATCCTTTGTCCCCTATCTGAAGTAAGAAAGGAAGCAAATCCCCATGGTAATCCATTTCGCGGATCATTGAGCAGTATATAAATATTTCTCGTCAGTGGGTAATCTCCATAAAACAGATATGCCTGATAAGGCTTATAACTATTACCAGGAGAAGGTGTGTTTGATGTACTGACCGACATCACCTTAATTTCATTTCTAAAAGAAAGATTGGTTGTATCACTACGATTTCCCAACCAATTGACACCGATAACTCCTATAGCTTCAGGTGTCCGGGCAACATAATCAATAACTTGTTGATTGGTATGCAATGCTTTTATATTCGATGATAATTCCTTGCCACGACAAATAGAATCTATAGCAAATCGCACCGTACTTGAATTTTGGTTATCAAAAACCAATGTAATATCTTTTAACAGTGAAGTATGGTATATATCTTTCCACGTTTTGACGTCTCCGGTCAATATCCGTCGTATATCCCGCACACTTATCAGAGAGTCCGGATTCTGACGATTTACAATTAACGCCAATCCGTCTATAGCCATTTTCAACTCACGAGGGAAAAACTTGCGACTGTGAAATGAATTTATTTCCTCCGGAGTAAGTGTACGTGTAGCTATTGCCACACGTACACTGTCTTTTAATAACATATTAATCGCTTCAATTTCAGTAGTATAGTAAGATCTAATTTCAGCTAAAGGAAATAATCCTTCAAATACATTTATTTCTTCTTGAAGGATAGGTTGAAAACTTTCGTCCACAGCAACCCTTATAGTACCAGAAGTATATGTATCTGTTAACCCGTCTTTTGGTTTTGAGTTACAAGAGAATACTCCTAAAAGAAATATAATACCAACCATCAACTGAAATCCGCATACTTTCATATATTTCTACTGCAATTTAAACACAACCGGAAGTGTAAAATAAACGGGAACATTCCGGCCGTTTTGTTTACCCGGTATAAATTTAGGTAATAGTTTTAATACACGTATTGCTTCTTTATCACAATAGGGATCTAATGAACGAATAATCTGAATATCTTCTACCAATCCATTACTGGCAACTACAAATCGACAAATAACGCGTCCTTGTATCCCATTTTCCTGAGAGATAGTGGGATATTTCATATTATTACCAATAAATTTCATCAATTCTTCCGTACCACCGGGAAAAGCTGGCATTTGTTCTACTACTTGATAGGGCTTTTCTTCTTCTTGTTGGGTAACTATTTGCCTCAAATCAGCAATATCTTTACCGTTTTCTTCATCATTTCCCTTTACATCGGCAATAGAAATAGTCATTTTTGCTTGGTTCAACTCTTCTTGACTTTTAAGTTCATCGTCCTCACGCACTTCCTCGTCTTTTTTAATAACAGGAGCTGTGAACTTGATAGAACTTTTCAATGGAGGAGGAGGAAGCACTTCTACCGGTTTCATTTGCTCCTGCTTTATCTCAGGTTCTTCCAATTGCGCAAATGAAGTGACTTCTGTCATTTCTTCTTTCTTTTCCGGTATAGCCAACTCAATAAGTCTGGGGAGAGTAAAACCAACAAATGCCACAACGACAACTATTAACATTGCCCAATTATGACGCTTGGCAGATTCTTTACGCATTGTATACGCCCCATACGCCTTATTTTTATCCTTAAAAATCAGATCACACCACTCCGCAGAAGTTAAATCTATTTTAGCCATATTTTTTTACTTTATTAGGAGTTAGTATTTATTTAGCTGCGTTTTCTGAAAGTTCACCCTTTTTTTCATAATTCTCTATCAAGAATTTGTCTGCATCAGCTATTTCCGTAATTACGTATTTACCAATATTACATATTTGCATTTCGTCAAGAGCATCTATCAGATTTTTATACGTTGCCTCGTCTGTCGCTTTTATAATTATAACGGGGGTATCCTTTCCGTTCTTTAACTCGGAAACTTGTTTGGTATAGTCTTCTTCAGCTATTTCAAGATTTTTCTTTTTTTCTTTTAACTCATTGACTTGCAGCACAGCATTTCTGTTTTTTTGCAAAAGCAAACCACGTAAGCCATCCGGAGTATATGCAGATTCTTTTAATGAAGTATAATCACTATAGTTAGGCTCTCCTTCATAATAGTATATTTTATCATCGGCAGACAACAAAACAGTAATAGCTTGTGAGGCTTTTACCTTGTTTTGTTCTTCTTCGGTGATATTCTTATCATTGGTCGGCATACTTATTTCCATCGTTTGAGGTTTACTCAACGAGGTACAGAGCATAAAAAAGGTAATAAGCAACATGTTCATATCCACCATTGGAGTGAAGTCCACACGAACAGTCATCTTCTTTTGTTTACCTTTGCCGCCTTTCTTTTTATTGTTTTCTTGCACTTCAGCACTCATAATCTATCGTTTTTTTTAATGTTCCTCAGAAGTTACTTTCAAAGAAGTTATCAGATTATATCTGTTTTCTCTGAGATCCTGAAGGGAGTTCATTACTTGCTTAATAACTAAATAAGGAGTAGACTGATCTGCTTTGATTGCTATACGCAAATCGCCATTCACCGCACGGGCATGTCTCACCCACGCTTTGAACTGATTATCAATACTGTCGGCAGGTATACCCTGAGTTTTTAATACCTCATCCTGTTTATCTTCCGGTAAATCAAGAAATCGACTCATGCTCGTTATCGGTACACCAAATGTAGTAGAACGTATAAATTTGGATATCTGTTCGGATGTAAAAGTTAAACCGTACTCTTTTCCTACGTTCTCTAATGTTTCTTTCAAATTGGATTGCCTATCCATACTCATAAAAATCCGACCCTCCGGATCGACTAATATTTGAAGGATATCGGTCTCCGGAATTTTGATCTCCGACACTGACCCGGGCGTAGTTACCGTTACCGGCTCTTTTTTTACGAACGTTGAGGTAAGCATAAAAAAAGTAAGCAACAATACGGTAACATCACTCATCGCTGTCATGTCGATGAACGTACTTTTCTTTTTAATCGTTGGTTTTCCCATAATAATCTGCTTTAATTAGTGAGCATTCTTATTTATGAGTAGCTGCAAAAGTTTGTACAATAGAGAATCCGACTTCATCAAGACTATAAGTTAACTTATCAATCTTATTTGTATAATAGTTATAAGAAATAACTGCCAATGCACCGGTAAGAATACCAAAAGCCGTATTGATCAAAGCTTCGGAGATACCTTGTGAAAGTGCCATTGAGTCTGCCGAACCTCCTGCTGCCAATGCGGCAAATGAACGAATCATACCAATAACCGTACCAAGTAATCCCATCAAAGTACCAAGGGTAGTAATCGTACCGATAATCGGAAGATTCTGTTCCATCATAGGCAATTCCAATGCAGTAGCTTCTTCAAGTTCTTTTTGGATGGCAATCAGTTTTTGATCTTTAACCATTGTTGCTTCTTTTTCCATTTCAGCATATTTCTTCAATGTTGCTGTAACGACGTTGGCAACAGAACCCTGTTGTTTATCACAAATGCTTTGTGCCTTTGCAATATCACCGGCAGCCAAGGCTCCTTTGATATTTTCTGTAAACTTCACCAATGCACCTTTACCGTAAGCCGAACCGATAGCAAAATAACGTTCTATACTCAAGGCAATCACAGTTAACAATAATGTCTGGATTACAGGCACAATAACGCCTCCTTTGTAAATAGTACCTAAAAAGTCTCCCGGCATCGGATGGTTATTAGGATCACCATTCATAAAATGGGAAGGATCTCCCATAATAAATTTATAAATAACAACTGCTATAACAAAACAACCAATAATAATTAATCCGGCAGATTTGATACCTGTGAAACCTGTTGATTTTTTCTTTGTAGCTTCCATAATAATTCTCTTGTTTTTGATATTAATTTAAAATTAGTTTGAATTAAATAATTTTGATTAAAAAATACACATTATTTTGAAAATAAGAACTTTTCCTGAGAAAAATTGTTTTTATCCAAAAACATCCTCTCCCTCAGAGGGGGATGACACGTTTGAAGAGGAAAACAAGTAACTTGACAAACAGCAAAACCAACTTCGCATCATCGTTCTGTAAGTGGAGTCTTAATCGGCTTTTTTGTCGGATTTGTATTTATGTTGTTGGTATTGCATCCTACATACAATATATTATCTCGCATAATTATTTCTACTTTTAAAATATGATTGACAATAGTGATTGTCTTTAATTGATTTTACCACTAATAAAAAAGTAGAATCATACTATCTTAAAAATAAATGAATGTTAATTTTATCATAAACATTTTGATTTTTAAAAATTAATTTGTTACTTTGTATGTTATG
>SNRY01000628.1_pt1 | contig 11534 bp, 9 predicted proteins | sample 4693421 | NCBI WGS metagenome assembly SNRY01 (sample SAMN11003215, study PRJNA524138) | termite gut metagenome | isolation source: Bacteroidetes bacterial symbionts from single cell of protist host amplifed... | host: Streblomastix strix ... | reverse complement strand
TATAACCGGCAGTAAAATGACAACCTTTGAAAGTAAAATAGAAAAGTGTTTTTCTCTGTTTTTTATCACAAAAAATAGGGGGTCAATTTAGTTTGGTGGCTGGGGGTCAATTTAATTGGTATTTCCAATCAAGCCCGTACTACGGACAAAGCTAATGGCTTTTTCTATATTCCCTCCAAAATACAGGACAGCAATCAAGAGAGTGGTCGCTATTTCCGAGTCGGTAGTTTTGCGGTTTATCGGTTCTTTATGGTGCATAGATTTGAATATATCATCCAAAAATACATATATTGCAACGGTTTTTGTAACCATAGGGTCAGTCCTCCTGCTTTTGTGTGTGGATAATACAAAGGTAGAGGATTGGCTCCTAATTTTATTGCAAATTATAAATAGCAACTTGAATTAAATTAAATTTGCAATGCAAAACAAACAAAAATTTAACCCATTAAACAGTCAGAAAAATGAGTTTAGAAACAAAAATAATCAAAAGCCGCTTGGGATTATTAGATTTAGCCGAGGAATTAGGCAATGGTATCAAGAGCCTGTAAGTATTTAGGTTATAGTCGAGATACCTTTTACCGTTACAAAGAGTTGTTTGATGAAGGTGGCGAATCAGCTTTAAGGGATATGAACCGACGGGTTCCTAATATAAAGAACCGTATTGATCCCTTAATTGAAGAGCAAGTAGTTGCTTATGCGATTGAAAATCCTGCCTTAGGTCAAGTCAGAGTCTCAAATGAATTAAAAAAGAAAGGCGTATTTATCTCCCCCTGCAGAGCTCGTCAGGTTTGGCTTAAACATGATTTAGAAATTTTCCAAAAACGTTTGAAAGCACTCCAAGCCAAGGTTGCTCAAGAAGGTCTGATATTGACCGAATCGCAAGTTGTTGCACTCGAGAGAGCCAAGGAAGAGAAATTCTCCCAAGGAGAGATAGAAACCCATCATCCAGGCTGCATGGGAAGCACAGGATATTTACTATGTGGGTTATATCAAAGGAGTAGGTAAGATTTATCAACAAACATTTATCAGATGTAATCGTAACTATTACAAATAATTAATACTTTTACGGGCAGTAAAAAAAAATGTAACTCGGTAAGAAATGTTTGGAGAGAGAAATTGGGAATTTAATAAATTAATAACTTCTGATTCGGCTTTGTTCTTCGATATGGACGGAACTCTAATTGATACAGATTATGCAAACTTTCTTTCCTATAAAAAAGCTATTGAGTTAGTCTTACAAAAGGATTTTGATTTGCCACATAATCCTACCCAAAGGTTTAATCGTAGTTTGCTAAGACGTGCCATTCCAAATCTGACTGAGAAAGAATTAGAAATGATTATTTGTGAGAAAGAAAAATGCTATAGTGACTTCCTGTCAGAAACTCAACTTAACAGTGAAATTGTAGAAGTTCTTTTTAACTACTACACAACAAACAAAACTGTTTTAGTAACAAACTGTCGAAAGGACAGAGCCTTAGCAACATTGAGCCATCATGGACTTACAAATAAGTTTAGTGATTTCTTTTTTCGACAAATTGACGACAAAGAAAAAGTCAACAAATTTCAGAATGCAATTTTGAAAATGAGCATGTCGCCAAATTTAATTATCGCCTTTGAAAATGAAGATGATGAAATAGCTGATGCAATAATAGCTGGAATTCAATATATTAATCCTAAATTATAAAAAAAAAAATGAATAGTTTTACAATTCATCCGTCATCGCAACCTATTTTTGATGAAAGTACAAATCAAAGTTATTTTCTAAAAAGAGACATTCAAGCATTTTATCATTCTGATTATTTAAGTGGTGGACAATGGAAAATCCAAGGAACAATTGAAAATATCATTTGTACTCTGAAAAATGATATAACGCCTTACACTCCGATTGTTCTAGAAAATGCTTCTCAGCAATTAGCAAACATTTTGTCAGAAGATTTGCCCCTAATTCTTCAGCAAACAGGAAAAGATAATCTTACTGTTTGTGTTATCCCAAGAGCAAAAACCAACTATAATGCTAATCAGTTATTATTTAATGCAACGGTTAGTAAGGTTGTGAATCGTTTAAACGGATTTTGCAATGGAACAAATTATATCAATAGGCAAACAGACACAAAAACGACTCATAGAGCGAAAGCGGGATATGGAGGTAATGGTAGCATGCCTTATCCCGGAATTACAAATGACACTTGCTCTATTTCAAACGAAGTAACGGGTAAAGACATTTTGTTGATAGATGATTTGTACACCAAAACCGTAAACATTGATGAAGATGCAATTCAAGCATTATTAGATAATGGTGCAAATTCCGTCGTGTTTTATGCTATAGGAAAAACTGTGTCAAGAATTTAATAAATATATATTTTTAATATGAAATATTCTGAAAACGCATTAAATATATTAACAGTTAGAACTTTTGAAAAAAAAGGTCCGGCGTGGATAAACAATAATTTAAAAGGCAACGAATATATACAATCGCTGTGCTGTCTTTTGGAAACACATGAGTATGAATTTACAAAGAAGCGCGATAGCATTAATGATACTATTACAAAATTGGGCAATGCTATTGACGGCTTTGTAGCGCTGGGCGATACTGATTTTCCCGAACTTCGCGGCAATGTAAAACCTGCCGATAGACCATTCGCTTTGTTTTATAAAGGCAATATTAGTTTATTGAAAAAAAACAACCTAAATGTTGCTGTTATAGGCGTGCTTAATCCTGATGAAAAAGTGGAATTGTCCGAAAAAATAGTTACTGCCGAAATTCTTAAACATGGTGCTACTATTGTCAGTGGTTTGGCATTGGGTTGTGATAGTATTGCTCACAAAACAGCATTAGAAAATGGAGAAAAAACTATTGCGATTTTGCCGTGCGCCCTAAACAAAGTCATTCCAAAAGAAAATAAAGATTTAGCAGAAGAAATTGTTGCAAAGGGCGGACTTTTAGTGAGTGAATATTACGATGAACCCAAAAGCAAAAACGATATGGTAAGTAGATTTGTTGTTCGCGACCGATTACAAGCGTTGTTTTCAGATGCAATTCTTATGGCAGCAAGTTACGCACCAAATGATTTGGGAAACGATTGTGGTTCGCGGCACGCAATGGAAAAAGCTAGAGAATACGGAATAAAAAGAGCCGTAATCTACAATGTGGCGAAACACGCAAATAATCCAATGTTTGATCTCAATAGACAAATTATCAAAGAAGACGGTATTAAAGCAAATATCATTGATTCGAATAATATGGCAGAAGCAATAAAAAAACTATTACTACCTGTTGTGCATTTAGCAAATATTCATTTTAATACAATTTATACTTCTGTTCAAGACGAACACATTCCAGTATTGAATCATCATAAGTGATGTAGTCTTCGCGAGTACTCTTGTAGCTAAACCGCCAAAAGTTTTAGCAAAATTGATATTCATAGAAAATTGTCCTTTGTGTTGTGAAAAAAGCGTTTCAATTCGTTTTCGGGTGGTGTTTCACAAAGTATGCTGTTTTATACAAAAACAAAATTAGGCTCACCAGCAAAATCCTGTGTTCAAACATAAATTTTGTGAAAAGCCAAACACCCGCCTTTACATTGTCGGGTGTAAGGTCGGGTGTTAATCTTGTAAATTGCTGGTAATCAGCGTTATTTGCGGAAGCGGGGGGGACATGAACCTAAACCCCTATATTCCTAAATATCAACTATTTATACTTTTTCTATGAACGATGGCTACGAATTAGTCCCAAAACTTTAGCACTTAAATGGCGTACTTGACGTAACTTTTTCTGCATCCATTTCGGGTTCAAATTTATACCTTTTTTCTATATAAATAAAATTTCTGACTATTAATTATTTATTTGTCTTGTCCTGATACGACTTTATTGTTTAATTTTTATGGGTGATTTTTAGTAAAGGGTAGAGCTATTTTAGTACAAGACATCTGATTACCGAAGCTTATTGGCGACGGTATGACCATTTTGTTACTTACTCATGGCTTCTTCCGTTTGCTTCGGAAATTTTTGAATTAACCATTTGAGAACATCCAATTGGTCTTTACCCGGTGCTCTCCTCACTTGTGCAATTAATTTTATAGCATCGGGTCGGTTTAATGTCAAATTTGAAGCCCCTTCGTTACACACAGAACAGATTGCTCTCAAGTTACTTGGATCGTCCGTTCCGCCCATTGATTTGTCAATGATATGTCCAATATGTAATCTCGTTTTTCTACCGTTGTCGTATGGGTGTGGTTCACCTGCGGCGGCTCCGCACATTTGACATGTAAATCCGTTTCTATCCAAAACTATGGCTCTTGTTTCTTTAGAAATTCCACGTTCAAAAGCCGGACGCAGCTTTAAATCGGTAAGTATATATTGTCCAAGTGTCAAGTCACTTCGGTCGTTGTGGGTAATAATATTCAGACCTTCTTCATTTCTCAGTTCCCGCACACGTCTTGCCCATTCGCTTGTTCCTGCGATTTCGCGCAATGTGTCCGAATCTAATACTTTGCCAACATTTGCTATAAAGTATTCTCTGAGCTTGGCTCTCGATCCTTTGCCTTTTTGTAATTTATTGTCCATAATTTAACGCTTTATAGATTGATTTTCCTACTACTTTAGCGACCGGCGGCGGGAATGCATTTCCTACTTGCTTGTATGCTGGTGTTTTTTTTCCCGCAAAACGCCAATCTTTCGGAAAACCTTGTACCAATGCAGCCATTTGCAATGTTAATCTTGGGTTTCCTTTGAAATCGCTTGTGGGGGGCTGGTCCGCCAAGCCTTTACCGTCAATGCCTAATTCTTCCCATACTTTTCTGGCTCTTGTTGGACCCAAGTCTGCGCCACCATGTTTTTTTGAACCGCCTACCAATGTAGGCGCAATTTTATTGGCTTTTTCTTTCCATGCATCCACATCTTCCCATCCTAATTTAGCCATTTCTTCAAACAGCAAATCGCCAACCGTTTGGGGCTGTTCTTTTTGTTTTTCGGGCCATTGAAAAAAATCAAAATATTCTATTTTGATAGCTACCAAAATAGCTCTTGGTCTAAGTTGGGAAACGCCATAATCGCAAGCATTTAACAGTTGCCAATCTACTTTGTAGCCTAAACTTTCTATTTCCGATATTATTGTTTCCCTGTATTCTAAAAACTTTGGATCGAGAAGTCCGCGCACATTTTCGAGCAAAACGGCTTTGGGCTCACACTCCTTAATCAGCCTTATAGCTTCAGGAAATAAATCTCGGTCGTCAAGTTGTCCAAGTTGTTTTCCTGCAACTGAAAAAGGCGGACAAGGAACTCCACCCGCTAAAAGGTCAACTTTTCCTTTATATTGTGAGGCGTTAAATTTTCGTAAGTCGCCTTGTAGTACATTCCATTCCGGACGATTGGTTTTTAAAGTTTGACAAGCTAATGGCTCAATTTCTACCAAGACAAAATGGTCAAACCCTGCTTTTTCGAGACCAAGAGCTTGTCCGCCTGCACCTGCACATATTTCGATAGATTTGAGTTTTTGCATGTCTTTTTATTTGCAATGCTACGATTTTTTTTTCAATTCTGCACACTTTTAAGTAACGATATCAGAGTAAAACATTCTGGTTTCAAATTGTAAATAATCTATTTCTATCTACAAAACATCCCACTCTGTCTCATTTTCTTTGAATTTGGCAATAAAAAACACTTACATTTGTTTCCGATATACTTTTGTCATGTAAATCGCTGCAAGCTAAGTACAATCGAATACTTTGTTAAAAACGCAGACTTCGGAAGCGTTTTTTTGTCCCCTTGTCTGAAGCAACGGGGCAAGTAATTTTGAGGTGCTTAAAATATTTTAAGCACCTCAAAATACAACTTGCCACGCTGAAAACATAGTATATCCCGCCTCTGTTTACTTCTTCTTGCCTTCGCCTTTCAGTTCAATAAAATTGAACATGGATTTCAACCTCTCTCCGGTCATTTTCTAGTATTGGTTTTCAAAGCTGAGTGTTCCGAGCGTGAAATTACATACCCCGTATGTCCATGCGCATAATGATTGTTTTCCCTGAACCATATCCCCCATCGGCATGATACCCTTCCATATATCCCCTGAAAAAAACTCTCGTCCATCTTTAGGAATAAAAAGACTTGTTTAGGGAACAGCCGACTGCTCGTTTTTTCTTTCACCGGCAAACATCAGGAGAAATTCTTAATATGGATTCTCATCTTTTTCATCCCGTACTCAATCTATTTTGCTCAAACAAAGCCCCCTTGTGTTTTATCACGGAATATACCTTTGTATGGCAAAAGGAAAAACTGCTTTCGGATTATTTTTCGTGTGGGTTATTTGGAAAGCTATAAAACGTTCATTATCTTTGTTTTATCAAAGCTTCCAACAATCATGGTAAGCATATTTTTTGTTACTCGCTTGTTACCAGATAAGTGAGCAATCTATGATAAAAACATTATAATCAATCTTTTACGAATTAAAATAAGCTTATTGGTGTTTTTTAGCGTAGAGCAACGAAGCGTAAAGAAAATACCCTAATAAGCCAAAGGGTTTCCCTTTGGAATCCTCCGAAAGGACTTCCTTGAAGAAGTCGCACAATCAAGAGGCAAATGTATAACAAATAAATAACATCTTACAATGGGATATATGCCGTACTTCATTTTAAAAAGGCATTGGGTAACGATGCCGGAACATCCGCCCATATTGAGCGGACAATCACCCTAAAAATGTAGATGAGAAACATACGCATCTGAATCGGAAATTGATACAATTTTCTAAAAGGATAGCAAGCAGTGGTAGTCTGTATTCCAGTGAATTTTGTCAAAACTTTAAAGTAGAAAGTTCCACTCTTCGCATCGATGAGAATCCAAAAGCAAATAGGAAGCTTTGTTTATGTGTTGATAATATGGATGTTTATGACTGGTTCAGAAGAACTATAAGGCAAAAGTTGTTGAGGTTGATAAGGATAAATGTTAGACAGACACAGGACAAAAATAGGGAACAGTAACTGTAGCCGTAAGATTTTTATGGTTTTTCTAACTATTATATTGTTAGTTTTAATAATAATTATTTCTTTTGTAAAGAAATACAGGCTAACCCGAAGTGTTTGAATCTCTGCCGATTTAAAATATATATAAATATAATTGAAGTGTACTTATTATCTATTTTATGTTACTTTAACGATAATGAGAATATTGAAACTTTTATTGTTGAGAATATAAGGTTCGTCTATTTGCGAGTTAGTGGTTATTGTGAGCGGAAGTGAGACAATTATAGAGAAATAAAGAAAAACGGAGTTATCCATTTTAGTCTTATTGATAAACAGAATTTGGGTGAATCCTGCGGCGTTATAATTTAATTGTGTAATGCAATTATAAAGAATATTTTATTTAGTTACAAAACTAAAAAGGAGAATTCCGAAGGAAAAAGTAAAATTGGGAGAAAATTTAGAGTACAAGTTTTTATCAAACACTCCTATTGGCAAAGATTTGTTTGAAGGAAAATCGCAAGAAAAAATAGCTTGTGTAGTTTCTGATATATTAAAAGACGATAAATTTCAAGTAATAGGAATTGACGGTGGTTGGGGTACAGGGAAAAGCAACCTTGTAAAAATCATAGAAAGTAAACTCGATTCACAAAAAGAGAAAAAGGAAAGAAGGGAGAATCTTTATAATTTTTTCATTTATGATGTTTGGGGATACCAAGAAGATGACCAACGCAAAGCCATATTAATTGAGTTGACAAATTTTATTATTGATAAAGAACTTGCTAAAAACCAAAAATGGAAAGATAAATTAAAGAGACTTCTTGCAAAAGAACGAGAAATCACAACCATTAATACACCTTACCTTAGTGTAGGATTTATATTCTCTCTTTTTTCGATTATTTATATACCTGCAATTCAGGTATTTAGAGATTCTAATGAGAAAATTTTCGGAATAGAGAATCTGTTTTGGAAATTAGTTTTAGTTTTATTTCCACTATTCATTGTTTTAGGCATTTATATATATAATTTGTTCAAGTATTGGGGCAAAAAAAAGAGATTTTGGTCTTCCTTTAAATTTGCTTCTCAAGAAACGTTTCAAATTTATACTAATAAGCAGAGAGAAGAAACGAAGGTAGAAACGATATCTGAAAATGAGCCTTCGGTAAGAGATTTTAGGGATTGGATGAAAGAAATTGATTCTGATTTGAAGGAGAAAAAACTAATAATTGTTTTTGATAATTTTGACAGACTTCCCCGAAAACAAATTTTGAGTATTTGGTCTTTAATACATATTTTCTTTTCTGACACAAAATACAACAATATTAAAGTAATAATCCCATTTGACAGATTACATATTAAAAACGCTTTCAGAGAATTAAATGTGGACTCTCAAAAAAATGAGAATACTTCGAAGAGAGGCAAAATAGACTTTGCCAATGATTATATCAATAAAACTTTTGATTTAGTTTACAGGGTATCACCACCGATTATGTCAGATTGGAAATCGTTTTTTAAACACTGCTGGACTGAAGCATTCCGAAACTCTGTTGATGAAAACGAATATTTGAAAGTGGAACAGATATTTGAGGTTTATGCAAAAACAATTACTCCAAGAGAAATTATTGCTTTTATCAATGAAATTGTTTCTTTAAAACTTCTTCATTGTAACATTCCTGAAAGATATATCGGATTATTTGTCATAAACAAGGACCAAATTTTAGAAAATCCGCTGACAGCCATAACAAAATCAGATTTTTTAAGTGGACTATCTTATTTATATAAAGATGATGATAATTTTCCGAAATATATTACAGCTTTATCCTATCAAATTAATCCTGAAAACGCACTTGAAGTTATTTATAGAAGGCAATTAGAAGATTGTTTAGTAAACAATAATGTGAATTTGTTTAATGAAATTTCAAAAACCAATGTTTTTAATAAGATTGTATTTACTGTAATTGAAGAACTTAAAGATTTTGATAAGCCTATACTTACATTAAATTCATTAACTCAAGATGCTAATATCAATGGCATAGAACAACAAAATATTTGGGATAATATTTATTTGAAAATTAAAACCGATGCTTTTCCTAATTTTGAGCTAAAGGAATTTCAAAAAATATTGTTTATTCGGGTTGGTAGGCAATATAAAGAAGCATGGGCAAACAAAATCATAGAGAGTCTTTACAGTAATGATGCTTTTGATTCTGTTGTTTATGCAAAAAAAATTGATGAATTAGATACTATTGACAAGGAAAATTCTTTTAGAATAGATATTTTCAAGCAACTCAAAACGAAAAATGTTTCTGTTGATAAATTCATTGTACTAGTAAAAAATAAAAGAAATGAATACAACAATTATAAAATTGTAACAGAGAAGAGCGACTTAGACGAATATTTTCGGAATTAGAAATAGACAATCTGAAAGACATTAATTATATTACCAATTTGACCGTTGATTATGAATTTACTTTATTTAAAAAGGCTCTCAAAGAAAAAATAAACTCAAATAAAGCTAACAAAGCTAATCTTTCTACATTGTTTAATGCCCTGAAGTATGTGTCAAAAAATAAAATAGGAGTACTTTTGACTGATAATGAAATTTATAATTTATTCACTCGGTCCGATATTAATGAAGATTTTTATTATGATTTAATTGCAATGAGATTAGCAAGAGGAATAAGTTTTGCTCAACCATATCAACCATATTTTTCCACCATATTGAATACGGATGACGGTTCAACAATAGAGAAAGTAGCTAAACAAATAGAATATTATATCACGTATGATGATTTTTTACTAAATTCTATATCATTCCCTAATAGTCTTTTATACAAAGCTGTCGTTCGACAAATTGTTGAAAATAGCTATAATATTCATTGGGCTAATATGAATGATTTACTGTCAAAATTTGAGACTATATGTAATACAAACACGCTGTTAGATCCACAAATTTTTATCACTGACTTAAGTCGTTGGGAAAGTCCTGAATTTGATGATGAATTTATACAATCAATACCAAATTTTTATTATGAAGAAGCATTAAAGAATGATTCTCGTTTAGCAAAAGATAGCATTAATTCTGTAGTATCTTACTTTGATAATTTCACCCAAGAGAAATGGAAAAAGATTTTTGAAGATTTACAGAGTAAAGATTACAAACTTCTCGAAATCATTGGATACAATAAATGGAATAGTTTTGCGTTAGAAGCGTTAAAAGAAGATTTATTATCTATAGCAAGAACAGGGAAAATAGAAAATAATGCAATTCTTACGCGATTAATTGAAAACTTTGAAGAAGTGGGAAAAGATTTAGTAAACACATTCAAAGATATTAGGGATGAATTTATCAAAAATGGGAATAATAATGTTAATTTATTTTTGTTTTTTGGCAAATGGTTATTCAAATATGCCTTTTTACAAGAGAAAGCAAGTGATGTTCTTCGTACAATCCTAAAAACAAATCTTTTAGACAATGACGATTGTGTGAAAATATTAATTGATAGTCAAAGTGTTGTAAAAAATATTGTCGATAGTTGTTCTCAAAACGAATCGTCTGACTTTAAAGAAGGTGTACGGGATAGAATTGAAAATGAACAAATAAGAGAATTGGCAACATCATTAAGAATCAAGAAGAGAAAAGAAAAAGAGTAAAGCGATGAAGCCAAAGAAAAAAACAATGAGAACGACATAGAGACGTAGCAGTTTGATTATAGCAAGGTGTCGATTCGTAACAAACTCAGTATGAATTTGGAGTTTCGACTCTCACTCAAGCCCAAGTATTTGTTTTGCAAAGCCTTCGCTTTGTTTTTATTACGGATAATGCGAGTAAAGTGAGTCAAAAAAATCGCGTTAAGGATACTTCAAATGTTAGAAGTAGAGATTAAAAAAACAAAACACCCACCTTTACATTCTTAGGTGTAAAAGTGGGCGTTTATTTCGCAACTTACTGATAATCATCCTTTATTGCGGTCCGGACGGGATGCCTTTAATTAAAATGACGCAATATAAAGCGATTTAAGAGAGATTATAGAGAAAGTGATTCTTATATTCATTTGAGATAATAACCTTTCAAAATGTGGCTAAAAACGCCTCATTTTCATTTATAGAACGGGTTTTACTTCAAGAGAGTCATTGATTGCTCCCTGAAAGAGTTCCTACCCGAAAGATCAATTTTAGAGAAATAATTTATTTTATGGGATTATATGGTTAGTTTATACTCAAAATAATAATAACATTACCTACAGAGAATTCTCTCTAAAAACGGCTTAAAACAAGCGACACTTCAAGGCAGGATAACCTCAAAAAGCAAGACGGGCGTTGCCGAAAAGTAACGTCCGTCTTAGAGGATATAGTAGCCACAGCTAAGAACCATTACGGAGATATGTCATTTTTAAAATAACCAATGAATTACTTAAAAATGATTTGTGCGGGTTTGGCACAGTCCCCAATGAAGTAACCAACGGATGCCATACAATCACTAATACCTCCATAAAATTTACCCTCTTTTTCCGCATCACGTTCGTTGGTATTTTGTTTGTCGATAATTTCCATTTGTTCGTAAAACTCTTGTTCACACTCAC
>SNRY01000627.1_pt1 | contig 11534 bp, 5 predicted proteins | sample 4693421 | NCBI WGS metagenome assembly SNRY01 (sample SAMN11003215, study PRJNA524138) | termite gut metagenome | isolation source: Bacteroidetes bacterial symbionts from single cell of protist host amplifed... | host: Streblomastix strix ... | reverse complement strand
TTTATAATTCTATCTTGTTCAAGCATTTAATAAAAGGTTATTAATAAATGTTAGTTAATTCAATAAAAAATCATGCTAAAGTACTACTTTTTCATGATATACAAAATGTTTCTTTTAAAAATGTGAGGCTTTATTCCTGCATTTTTCTTTCTAAATTTCTTCCCTCTTCTTAACGCAACATAAGGAAGTATTTTTCTTTTTTAGGCTAAATTGAGTATATTTGTATTATGCCTCTCTCCCCTTTTACGATAAGGGATTTAAACCGGAGAGATGTTATTCGATAGGTGTCTCTAAAGTCCGACTCATCTCCGATGTATGTCCGATCTAAGTCCGATTCATCTACTACCTACCTAGATGTTAGCTTGTACTTAGCTCAATGTTACCTCGTACATATCTCAAAGTTAGCTCGTACTTATCCCGATAATACACTATGGGTTATTTATAATCAAATTTAAACAGGCTTTAAAATCAAAAACAATTTTTCCTCTGTTTATACTTATATTTCATACTTTTGCAGATAAAATATTATTAAAAACGACAGCTCTATTACTATTTTTAAAAACATATTAGGGTTCATTTTTTATATCATAGCAGGTATATACGTGGCAATTGTTATTTTGTTGAACAGCCCTTATGTTCAGCAAAAGATTGCCGCGACTATAACGGAAAGATTCACTGAATTAACAGATGCCGAACTAAATGTTGGCGAAATCAGCGTTGGCTTTTTGTTCAATCGCCTTACAATCGACGATGTATTATTGAAAGATAAAGGGGGCAAAGAGATGCTGAAAGTATCTCGTCTTTCGATAAAATATAGTATCTGGGTAGCTCTGCGTGGAAGAATCTCTTTAAACAATGTGCAGTTATTTGGTTTTGACATCAACGTGAATCGCGAAAATCCAGAATCAGAGCCTAATTTCATGTTTTTAGTTGATGCCTTTGTTCCGAAAGACAAGCTGGGGAAATCGAAAACAGATTGGCGTATTAACTCTCTTTTAGTACGTCGTGGAAGGATTTCATACGATGTATTGTCGGAAGAGAAAACTCAGGGAAAGTTTGACCCCAATCATATAAAGGCGCGCAATATAATAGGAAATATTTCGTTGAAAGCGTTGAAAAATGATTCGTTGAATGCATCTATCAAGCGATTAAGCTTCGACGAACAATCGGGTTTTGAATTGAAGAAATTAAGCCTGCGGATCTTAGGAAACGAACACGATGCTCATATTGAGAATTTGATGGTAAACCTTCCGAATACATCTTTGCAAACGGACAGCATACATTTCAGATATGACAGCGTAGCTTCTTTTGAGCGATTTGCCGATGAAGTGCATTTTACATTCAAAATGTTGCCCTCTTCCTATTTTACTTTGCAAGACATTTCCCCTTTTATTTCCGTGTTAGCGAACTTTAAAGAAAAAATTAATATCGGGATCAATGCCGATGGAACCCTGAATAGATTAAATGGTTCCGGTTTGCAGATAGATGTTGACGACTTTTTAAAGGTCAAGGGTACTGTGTTCTTTGAAGGTTTATCATCTCCTGCAAATGCTTTTATAGATGGAAAATTATCAGAGTTTATCGTTCGTGATAAAGGTATAGATTTTCTCTATCGCAATCTAAATACCGGCGAAACACCGGCTTCTTTGCGGCGTTTACAGGATATTTCGTTTCGAGGGGAGATATTGGGTAATTTTACCGATTTTGTTACTCATGGAGATTTTAATACAACTTTGGGACCTATAAAAACGAATCTCAGGCTTCGTTCCGACAAGGAGAAAAACAGGTTGCTGTATTCGGGTAGTGTACAGACAGATGGTCTTGATATAGGAAAATTTTTGGATAACAAGTTGTTTGGCGAAACGGCTTTCAATCTCGACATAAACGGGTATCACAACGGTTCGCAATACCCTTCCATAATTTTGAGAGGTTCGATAAATAATATAGAATACAGTGGATATAACTATGAAGATATTATCCTCGCCGGTGAATATAAAAACGGTGGTTTTAATGGAAAAATAGAATTGGATGATAAGAACGGAAAGGTATTGATGACAGGGAAATTCAATCCGGCAGGAAAGACGCCGGAGTTTAATTTTCATGCCGATATAAAAGATGTCCATCCCGATGCTCTGATGCTAACATCAAGGCATAAAAACGCTGATTTCTCGTTGAAGATTGATGCCAATTTTACCGGAGCTTCTATTGATGAAATGGAGGGTAAAATTGATATAGACAGCCTTTCGTTCACCAGTTCGGAAGATATGCTGTTTATTGAAAAGTTTAATCTTTCGGCAAGTACAATGGGAGAAATGAAAAGGTTAGTTATTAACTCGGATTTTTTAAGAGGAAAAATCGAAGGCTCGTATTCTTATCAGGCTTTACCTAACGCTTTCATGGATTTATTGCAAGGCTATATTCCGGCTCTTGTACCTGTAACGAAAAAGGGTATTTCAACAAAGAACGATTTTATTTTTGATTTACATATATTTAACACAAAACTTCTGCCCACGTTTTTTAATATACCGCTGGATATTCGCAGCCATTCTACTATTAAGGGATATTTTAATACTGATACCAAACGGATTCAGGTAGAGGGGCATTCTCCATTTTTTCTGTATGATAATAAAGAATTTGAATCGGGTATGATTTTCTTTGGGAATCCTGGCGACCGATTGAGGGGAGAAGTACGATTCAGCAACAACCGGAAAAGCAATAAAGCTATTAATGTATCTTTAGTTGCGCAAGCCAAGAACGATACGATAGATACGACTATCAACTGGGGAAATAGTTCGGAAGTAACTTACAGTGGAAATTTTTCAGCTTCAACCGGTTTTAGTCGTTTGGGTGAAACAAAATCTTCTCTAAAAACGGTAATAGACATAAAAGAAACGAATATTATACTGAATGATACTTTATGGAAAGTTCACCCCTCGCAAATTATTGTGGCAGACTCCGGTAAGGTTCATATCAATAATTTCTATTTCAGTCACGAAGATCAATATGCACGAGTAAATGGTTACGCCTCCAACAACGTTAACGATACAATAAAACTTGATTTAAAAGATTTGAATATCGACTATATCTTTGATGTAGTCAATCTGAAGAATTTGAATTTTAAGGGGGTCGCTACCGGGCAAGCGTATCTGAATCGAACCTCGGAGAAATTAACGATGAAATCAAAGCTTTTTGTCAAAGATTTTAGATTTAATGAAGCCTTGTTGGGAGACATGAATATTGCAGGCAAATGGGATGAGAAAGAAAAAGGTATTTATTTGGATGCTGATATAGAAGACCCGGATATTTCCAAAGCCAAAGTTACCGGATACATTTATCCGCTGAAGCCTAAAAGCGGAGTAGATTTGCATATACAGGGTGATAACTTGGATATTTACTTTTTGCAGTATTATTTAAAATCAATAGTGAGCAATTTAGCTGGTCGTACTACCGGAAAGATGCGTTTATTTGGACCTTTCAACGCTCTTGACCTTGAAGGGGATGCAAAAGTTAACGCCAGTATGAAGGTTGATGTTCTTAATACCGGATTTGCGTTTGATGACAGCGTTCGTGTGAGACCATCGGAATTTCAGTTTAATAACATTACCCTGTATGATGCCGAAGGACATAGCGGGATAGCCAACGGTTATGTGCATCATCAAAACCTAAAGGATATAAGTTATCAGTTGAATGTGAATCCCGTTAATATGTTGGTGATGGATTTGAAAGAGGATGCGGATTTACCTTTTTACGGAACAGTATATGGTACGGGGAATGTGCTGTTATCGGGTAATTCACAAGCTTTAAATGCAGAGGTAGCTTTGGCTTCTACCCGGAACACCAATTTTACATATATCACAAAGGTGGCTTCTTCGGCTGCGAGTAACCGTTTTATAAAATTCATAGATAGAACTCCGCAACGGGATACTTTGACCTCTGATTACGGTTACGAAAAAAAGGCGGAAATAGAAGAAATAAAACCCAATACGGATATTCGTTTGAATATCATGGCAGAAGCAACCCCGGATGCTACAATAAGGCTCATTATGGATCCTGTTTCCGGCGATTATATCAGTGGAAAAGGAACGGGTAATCTTCGCGTGGAGTATGACAGCAAAGGGGATGTGAAAATATTCGGGAATTATAATATTAATCAAGGAATATACAAATTCAGCTTGCAAGAAGTAATTCGCAAAGATTTTATTATAAACGATGGTAGCAGTATCAATTTCAGTGGTAATTTATTGAACACAACCATGAATGTTCAAGCTTTATACACGGTAAACTCAGCCTCGTTAAACGATTTGATTCCCGAAAACACAGAATTATCCAAGCAACCGAACGTAAAAGTAAACTGCAAAATGAATTTAACGGGAAGTCTCTTTACTCCCGATATAAAAATGGATATTGAATTGCCCAACGAACGCGACGAGATACAGACGTTGGTGCGCAATTACCTCAGTACGGAGGAGGAAATGAATATGCAGATATTGTATCTATTGGGCATCGGTAAGTTTTATATGTCCGACAATACTAACCGGACACAGAACTCTAATCTAATGTCGTCGGTACTATCTTCTACCCTGTCCGGGCAACTTAATAATATGCTTTCGCAAATCATTGACGATAATAATTGGAATATCGGCACAAATTTAAGTACCGGAGACAAAGGCTGGACAGACGTAGAAGTGGAAGGTATTTTGTCCGGGCAATTATTGAACAACCGCTTGCTGATAAACGGAAATTTCGGCTACCGGGATAGTCCGTTAGCCACTACAAACTTTGTGGGCGATTTTGAAACGGAACTATTGCTTACACGGACGGGAGACATACGCCTGAAAGCGTACAACCGGACAAATGACCGTTATTACATACGCAACAATAACTTCACGAAACAAGGACTGGGAATAATGTATAAAAAAGATTTCGACTTGTGGAACGAGTTAATTCTTTGGAAACGGAAAAAACGGAAAAGCCAACAATAATTGAGAATCGAAAGCGGAGAGTTAAAAGGCTTTCCTTTCAACTCTCCATTTTCCACGTTCTTACTTTTCGCAGCTATTCTTGCCGAAATATCTGTTGTAAAGCCCTTCAAATCCTCTCCCATGACGAGCTTCGTCTTTACACATTTCATGAACGGTATCATGAATGGCATCCCAATTTAAGGCTTTGGCACGAGTAGCAATACGTTTTTTGTCTTCGCAAGCGCCTTGTTCGGCATCTTTACGTTTCTGCAAATTCGTTTTGGTATCCCATACGCAATCGCCTAAGAGTTCGGCGAACTTAGACGCATGTTCGGCTTCTTCCCATGCATATCTTTTGAATGCTTCAGCCACTTCGGGATAACCTTCGCGGTCTGCCTGACGGCTCATGGCAAGATACATGCCTACTTCAGTGCATTCACCCATGAAATGGTTGTTGAGGTCTTTAATCATTTCTTCGTCGCTATCTTTTGCCACACCGATTTTGTGTTCATCGGAAAAAGAAAGCGATCCGTCGGTTGATTCGACAATTTCAGTAAATTTACTTGCCGGAGCTTTACACAAAGGACATTTGTCCGGCGCTGTGTCACCTTCATGAACGTAACCACAGACAGTACATCTAAATTTTTTCATTTTCTTTCATTTTTTAGTTAGTTAATAAAAAATTAATTAGTCAATAAAAACGTTGTATAGTAGATTTATAAACAATTTATGCATATACCTTTATAGTAATAGTGCATTTCCGTTATTTCATGTCCGGCGGCTGTATGAGTAAAATTCCCTATTTCCTTAACAGCCTCTTTTATTTCCACATCATGTATTTTTCCACATTTCTTACATAAAAAATGCGCGTGTGGCGATATATCCGCATCAAAACATACATTTTTCTCATCAATAGTAAGCATATTCACCACTCCTTGCTCTGCAAACAACTTCAAGGTATTATACACCGTTGTTTTTGAAAGCGTGGGTATGAAAGAAAACAATGCGATATATATTTCCTCTGCTGTTGGGTGCGTGTGATGTTCCAACAAATAATTCATAATTGCTATACGTTGCAAAGACGGTTTTATTCCGTGCATCAATAATTGCTCGTGCACATACATGGTATTTACTTTTGTTTTACGTTTGTATTCGTTACACTTTTATTTTCAGTGCAAATATAAACAAGTTTTTTTATTGTATTAATAACTAAGCGTTTTTTAGGTAAAAAAAACAATTTGCAACATCAGTATGTTTTTTGCTACCCTTAGCATTTTCCACATAAATTGAGTATCTTTGTATTACCCCCTGTTTCGATTCCCGCTATCAGGGATTCAAATCGGTGAGACACCATTCGATATATCTCCCATCAACTTCCGAATAAACTCCGATTCCTTTCCGATATATGTCCGATTGAACTTCGATTCTTCTTCTTTTTAGCACGATGCCAGCACAATATAAGCATGGTGTTAACTCTATGTTAGCTCTATATTAGCTCGTATTTATATCGTCTCTACTTCTATAATTCTCCTATTGATTCTCCTTTACTCATCTAAATATATTTATTCTCTACCCCTTGGCTATTTCAAGACAAATATGTATCTTTATAGTCTAACACATCAATGATATAACCCCATGGAGACTAAACCTAATTCCCGCAATCCCCGTACCGAAAACCAACAAACACAACGGGTACAACTGACCAACCTCGTAACTACCTACCAAACGCTGTCTTCTTTCATAAGAGGTGCTTATTCCTCCAAGCCGGAGAACTTGAGCGATTACAATATGTTTATCAAAAGGAACCTGAACATGATAAAGGTTTATCTTGGTAAAACCGAAGCATCCCAGAAAGCCTGCATCGTAGCGCCGTACAACATATCGGAAGGTAGGCTGATGAGTATTGAAGTAATCGCACTGGGGGATGTGCTGCGGACTTCCCTGCAAGTGCCACGTTCCTTTCAGATAACTGATGAAACTACGGTTGAGGAAGTATCTATGGCTTTGTTGCGTGCCAATCCGCAGATGTGTGAAGGGGATCAAATCTCCATTCTTCACCTCGTCCAACATGCGCCTTCTTCCTCCGGCAAAGGCGTTCCGTATATGACGTGGAAGCAGTACGATTTTACGCTGGATACCATTTCTTATGGCGCAATCCATTCTGAATTCTACAAAGATGTGCCCAAATCTCTATTTCGGGTGAACGAGGGACATATTGAGACGGAGGCAGGTATCGAAATGGGAGGCGTGGCGTATGTGTTAAGCCGTGAAGTGGGGCGTAAAATGCAGATTTCTACCCAATCCATCGTACTTACTCCTGATAATGACGTTTATAAAGATTATTCCTCCGAAGAGAAGAAGAAGGAAGCGGCGGCGAGTTATCGTTGCGGGGTGGTTGCCAAAAAGAAAACGGTTGTTCCTAAAAAGGCAGTCAATCCCAAAAATGAATATCTTTACGGCTTTATTTCGAGAAGTATGGAGAAAATCCGTATGAAGAAGATACTCATAGCCTTGGTGTTACTATTCGGCATAACGATTGCTGCGCAAAATAATACGACAGGACAGGAGGAGAAGATTTATACTCAAAGAGAGGTAGATTTGATGATGCAGGTGCAGGAGCAAGAACGAAAAATATCCGAAATGCAGAGGAGTGTAGAAGAATACAAAGAATATATACAAAATACCGATTATACTTTATTTATGAAGCAAGCAATTATCCGTAAATTAAATGATTTTTTTGCCCTTCAGCCTATTGAAAAGGCGTGGGTATTTGGTTCCTATTCACGTGGAGAAGAGACACGGAAAAGTGATATGGATATACTTGTCCGGTTTGACCATAATGCAAATATAACATTATTCAAATATGCAGGAATGGTGAATAGCCTTCAAGAATTATTGCATAAAAAGATTGATTTGGTAGAAGAAGGGCAACTAAAAGATTTTGCCGGGGAATCTGCTAATACAGATAAGATACTTATTTATGAGAGAAGAACTTAAAGATAAAATAAAGTTAAATATTCTTTTTTGAGATATGTTCGGCATATATTTTTCTATTAAAATATTCTTGATATATTTGCAATGGCAATAGTGCTACATAATAATTAAAATAAAGAACAGAAATGGCACTTATACGGACTTTGGAACCAGGGGCAGCAACTCATAAAAATAGAATATGCACTGAAACCGATGCGGAGTATGTGAGTTTTAAAGATGATAATTACGGACATATTGTTGCTATCAAAACAACTGGTTCAGATAACAAGCAAAATCCAGGAAAATGTACTCAAAACATCCAGATAAATAAAGAAATAGCACAGCAAATTGTCAGCTTGTTAAAATCGGAATTTCGAATCTAATAGTGAAAAGAGGGAACAAAGGCTTGTATTGCAGTTTCATCGCCGTAGCCTTTTACTCCCAACTTTTTTCTTTTTTATCTTATTCCTGTTTCTAAAGCTTTTTGATGCGCATATCTTCATTTTGAAAGCAACAAATTAAATATCTATTTCTATTTTTGCAGGCAAAAAGCGTAAATGAATAGTTCTGTAAAATTACATGGTGATATTAGCATCGCCGACCTCCTCCATCAATACTCCCTTCACCCCAACATCGGAGCTTTAGAAACCTTACTAAAAAATCCCTCCCTCAAACATATTTATTGTGAAGGCTTGCGAGCCTCCTCTTCTTCACTCTTTTTTTCCGCTTTGACCGGCAATAATACCCGTTCTTTTCTTTTTATTTTGAATGATTTGGAAGAAGCCGGGTATTTCTATCACGACCTGACTCAGATATTGGGAACAGAACATATATTGTTTTTCCCTTCTTCCTTTCGCCGCGCTGTGAAGTACGGACAAAAAGATGCTGCGAATGAGATACTTCGTACTGAAGTTTTGAGCCGTTTGCAGAAAGGAGAACAAGGGCTTTGCATAGTAACATATCCCGATGCATTAGCAGAAAAAGTAGTATCAAAGAAAGAATTAAACGATAAAACGTTGAAGCTTCACGTAGGAGAGCAAGTAGATACCGCTTTTATAACCGATGTGCTCCGAAGTTATGATTTTGAATACGTTGATTATGTGTACGAACCGGGACAATATGCTGTGCGGGGAAGCATCATTGATATTTTCTCTTTTTCGTCCGAATATCCATACCGAATAGATTTCTCTGGAGACGAAGTGGACAGCATTCGTTCTTTTGAGATAGAAACGCAACTCTCTAAAGAGAAAAAAGAAAGCGTTTCCATCGTACCTGATTTGACTAAAACAGGAAAAGGCAGTACCGTTTTCCTTGATTTCATCCCCTTTAATACGATATTGGCTATACGGGATTTCTTTTGGTTGCGTGAGCGCATAGAGGCAATAAGTGACGAAGTTTCTTCTTTCGCTCCCAAAGAAGAATTAATTGAAATATATAAACCGGAGTTGATTAACGGCAGTGAATTTGCTGCTCGTGCGTTGGACTTCCGCCGGATAGAATTTGGTAATAAACCTACCGGTACACCGGATGCCACTATCTCTTTTTCCATTCATCAGCAACCGATTTACCACAAAAATTTTGCATTAACTGCTGAATCTTTCAAGGAATACACGAGGCAGGGCTATACCATTTATATATGCAGTGATAGCGCCAAGCAAACAGACCGTATCCTGGCTATCTTTGAAGACAGGGGAGACCATATTCCTTTTACGGCTGTGGATAAAACATTGCACGAAGGTTTTGCAGATGATACGCTAAAGATTTGCCTTTTCACCGATCATCAACTGTTCGACCGCTTCCATAAATACAACCTGAAAAGCGATAAAGCCCGTTCGGGTAAGGTAGCTTTGTCTTTGAAAGAACTCAGCCAATTTACCCCCGGCGATTACGTGGTGCATACCGATCATGGTGTGGGGCGCTTTGCCGGATTGGTACGTATGCCCAACGGGGAAAGTACGCAGGAAGTCATCAAATTGGTATATCAGAACGAGGATGTGGTGTTCGTTTCCATTCATTCCCTCCACAAAGTGTCTAAATACAGGGGGAAAGATGGTGAGGCTCCCCGCCTGAACAAACTCGGAACAGGCGCTTGGGAAAAACTGAAAGAACGTACTAAAACCAAGATAAAAGACATTGCTCGCGACTTAATAAAACTCTATTCTCAACGCCGTGAAGAAAAAGGCTTTGCTTATAGTCCCGATAGCTTCTTGCAGAATGAATTGGAAGCCGGATTCATATATGAAGATACCCCCGACCAAAGCAAATCAACCGCCGACGTGAAGCACGATATGGAACGAGATGTACCGATGGATAGGCTTGTTTGCGGTGATGTAGGTTTCGGAAAAACAGAAGTAGCCATGCGTGCAGCTTTCAAAGCCGTAACGGATAACAAACAAGTAGCCGTTTTAGTACCGACAACCGTTTTGGCTTATCAGCATTACCAAACGTTTACTTCCCGTTTGAAAGATTTTCCTTGCCGGATAGATTATTTGAGCCGCGCCCGCACTACCAAACAAACAAGCGCTATCATTCAAGGGCTAAAAAGCGGAGAGGTGAATATCCTTATCGGCACTCACCGTCTATTGGGGAAAGACGTACAATTTAAAGATTTGGGGCTGCTTATTATTGATGAAGAACAGAAATTCGGAGTAGGCGTAAAGGAAAAACTCCGCCAGATAAAGGTCAATGTAGATACATTGACAATGACTGCCACGCCGATACCGCGAACCTTGCAATTCTCCCTGATGGGGGCGCGCGACCTCAGCGTTATATCCACTCCCCCGCCCAATCGTTATCCCATTCAGACAGAAGTACATACATTTAACGAAGAAGTCATTACCGATGCCATAAACTTTGAAATGAGTCGCAACGGTCAGGTGTTTTTTGTTAATAACCGTATCGCTAACTTGCTAGAATTGCAAGCCATGATTCAACGGCATATCCCTGATGCGCGTATCGCCATAGGTCATGGTCAAATGGAACCTCCAAAATTGGAGGAAGTCATTTTCGGTTTTGTTAATTACGACTATGATGTGCTAATCGCCACCTCTATCATTGAGAACGGTATCGACATTCCCAATGCCAACACAATCATCATCAATCAAGCACAGAATTTCGGTTTAAGCGACTTGCACCAGCTTCGTGGACGGGTGGGACGTAGCAATAAAAAGGCTTTCTGTTATCTCCTTGCTCCACCTCTGACGAGTTTAACCGTCGAAGCTCGCCGCCGTCTGCAAGCTATTGAAAACTTTAGCGACTTGGGTAGCGGTATCCACATTGCTATGCAGGATTTGGATATTCGCGGAGCAGGCAATCTCTTGGGAGCCGAACAAAGCGGATTCATTGCCGATTTAGGTTACGAAACCTATCAAAAGATACTTTCCGAAGCCGTGCATGAACTAAAGACGGATGAGTTTTCCGAACTGTATAGCGATGTACAAAGTGACGGCGCTATCAGTGGCGAACAGTTCGTAGAGGAATGTACCGTTGAAAGCGATTTGGAACTTCTTCTTCCTGCCAATTATGTAACGGGTAGCAGTGAGCGTATGCTCCTTTATCGTGAGTTGGACGGGCTTACGCTTGATACGGAAGTTGCCGGTT
>SNRY01000626.1_pt1 | contig 11542 bp, 12 predicted proteins | sample 4693421 | NCBI WGS metagenome assembly SNRY01 (sample SAMN11003215, study PRJNA524138) | termite gut metagenome | isolation source: Bacteroidetes bacterial symbionts from single cell of protist host amplifed... | host: Streblomastix strix ... | reverse complement strand
TTGGATAATGCTCGTATACACACCTCTAAAATCATTCGGGAAAGAATCCCTTATTGGCAGGCAAGAGGGTTATTCTTATTTTTCCTTCCTCCTTATTCCCCACATCTGAACATTGCCGAAATCATTTGGCGAAAACTAAAAAAGGAGTGGTTAAATCCGGAGGATAATTCTAACAAAGACTCGCTTTTTTATGCTGTCAATAGATGTTCGGCTAATTTAGGCACAAACCTGAAGATTCAATATGCTAAATTTAATGCAAACTAATTCTTAGTAAGTACTAAATTGAAATTAGTTTATATTATTATTTGTTGTATTATTCTGTAAATTAAAAAGATACAAAATAAATACTATCAATTAAATTGTATCACGTACTTACATACTTAATAAATAGATATTTTCATTAAATATCCAATACTAAAAAGATTGATAGGCGTATTTAAAATCGAATCTGAATAAGCTACCATTTTCTCTTGAGCTGCTACTATAGGTAGCAACGTAGTGATATAATCATATATATCTATTCCTATGAAATAAATCAAGTATGCAATAGGAATATAAAAAACCACCTGTTTTGCATTTAGAAAGAAGTAAAAAAGATTGTTCATTTGACCCAGAATTAGTATTTGCTAAATGCACAACCGGTTTTAATATAGAAGAAATTAACCTATACCTAATATTTTCGAGGTATAAGGATAAGTTTCATTATGATTTCTTATTATAATTAACCAGTACCAACCAATTATTAATAAAAAGATAAGTAGGAAATGAAAAGCGATATATAAAGTTCTTTTTGAAGACATTGAAGATAATATCCTTGGAATAGCTATACAATCTATAACATTTAGATAAAATGATATTCTAAATGCCCATTGAGAAATAGTTGAAGTGAACAGGAGCATTGTTCCAATAATTTTATTATATAAGTAGTAGTTAATATTCTTATCCTTTTTTACTACAAATTTACTCATCCAAAGAATCATGATAAATAGAATATATACAGCTACCCATATTTTATATACTCTTCCAGAGTCATTCATTGTAGATAGATAGGCTAGAAATTTTTCAGGCAACAATCCGATTAAAACACTAAAGAGTATTATTTGATCAAAATAAGTGAAGATTGATACTACAAAAGCAAGAAGTACTGTTTCTATAAAAAAGCGTATGTATTTATTCTTCAATGTACATACATAATATATTACATATAACATTATAATGAAAATCCCCGTGTTGTGAGTATTGGCAATTATAAAAAGCCATACAATCATCTTTAACCATTTCCCTGTTTCTATATATTTAAAGGCATAAATAGTCATTGCAATCGCTATAGATTGACGAACCAAGTTATAGCTCTGATTATAGAATAAGAAAAAGAAAAAAGCCATCACCAACCACATGGATGCTTTTTTTCTATTATCATAAGCCGCCATGTAGAATAATAAAATTACAATAAAGTTAGCGGTAAAATATATTCCGTTCGGACTATCGGTAAATAAGGAAACGATAAAATTAAGAAGTAAATATATAAATTCCATGTCATTAAACTGATGCAGCTTATAGGCAATTAAAAAATCGCCAATACCGTGAATATATCTAAATCGTCCAAAGTAATTATCAACATATACTATAGTATCTGTACCAATACCGGAATCTCTAAATCCTGCCAATAAAGAAGGAATTAAAATTGCAGAAAAGGATAAAAGATAAAATATCCTTTTTTTATCTTTGTAGCTTCTAAGACTAACTTCTGCTAAGTAAGTGAGAAAGATAGAAATTAAAAATACTATAAAATATATCATATGCGCGAGGAAATTGACTACAATGCTTAGAGCCTGTTTAATTTTATTTAAAAAGAATTCTAAGGTTCAGATTCTGATATGGATAGAAACAGCAAATAAATATTGTCATGCCATAACCATTTCACCTCAGAGCGACCACAAGGATCACTCCTACAAGAGTTCTCATAAACATGTTTCAATCAAATTTAAACAGGCTTTAAATTTAATGCAAACTAATTTCTATCACATACTTATTCTATATTGCGCTATATAAATTTAATATGAGTAGTAAATAATTAAGATTTAATTGTCCAATATAATTTTGACAATCTCAATAATATAGAACATTTAGATATGATCTTTAATAGATGAATACGTTTACAATTATCTTCTACTTTTAAGATTAGCTCTTTATATTCAATTATAGGATAATTATAAATTAAATATATCCTTAAAAGCCTTGTATAATAACTACTTTTAATTACTACTAAGTCTATATTCTCTTTATATTTTTCTATAAAAAAATATTTAATTTCATAATAACTATTCCAAAATTCTCTTTCTTTTTCAAACGAATTAAAATGACTCATAGAAAGAAATAAATGTCTATAAACACCGGTTATTTCATCTAAACATCTAATTTTAGAATGTTTTGATATATATAACCATAAGGGATAATCTCCCATTTTCCATTTTTCTGCATAAGGAAATATCTCATCGATATAACTATCTATATACTGTTTCTTACATACTACAGAAAGGGTCGGTATAACGTTTCCGTAAAGTAACTCTCTAAAAGTTTCTTTAGGAGGAGTCCCAAACAATTTTTTACGAAAACACTGTTTTTTTTCTACAAAAATTTTCGCCAAAGAGTATACCATACCATACTCCGGATTATTCTCCAAAAAATCCACTTGTTTTTGCAATTTTAACGGATCAATCCAATAATCATCCCCTTCACACAAAGCTATATATTTTCCTTTTGCACGTGGAAAATTAAAGACCCAACTAATCCTTACTCCTTTTGAATACTGATTCTCTTTTTGATAAATAGGCTTTATTATATCCGGATATTTAGATTCATATTCATGAATGATATCTGCCGTACCGTCTGTTGAAGCATCATCATGGATGAGAACCTCAAAAAGGAAACTTGTTTTTTGTGTCATAAACCCCTCTAAACATTGGCGGATATATGGCTCATGATTATATGTTATACAACAAATGCTAACTATTATTTCATTTTTATTCATCAAAATAATCCTCCATTTAGATCAATAATAGAACCTGTCAGATATTCAGTATTTATTATGTAATGAATTGTCTTATATATTTCTATTGGTTCGCAAAAACGTTTTTTTGGTATTTTTTCTATGATATCTTTTTTATTTATTAAAGGAATATCAGTAATTCCCATCCCTGCATTTGTATACCCTAAATTAATTGAATTAACAGTTATACCCATAGATGCATTCTCTATAGAAAGAGTTTTTGTTAACCCTATTAATGCAGCTTTTGATGCTGCATATGCTGAGACACCTTGTGTGGGCATTTTAGCCACCACAGAAGAAAAGTTTATAATACGACCATATTTTTCTTTACGCATTATTGGTAACAAAGAATAAATAACATTGAATGTACCTATTAAATTTATGTCTATTACTTCTTTCCATCTAAATAAATCAGCTTTATGAGCAAAAGAATTATAAATAATTCCTGCACAATTTATCAATACTACTCTATGCAAATTCTTTATAGACCCAACAAAGTCCTTTACTTCATTTATGTTTCGAATATCAACTTTATAAAAATATCTATCGAACTCTTTCTGAACCGGTGTTGTATTGAATGTACCATAGACTTTTTTCCCATCTGCAAAAAATTTCGTAAATAGAAACTGCCCGATACCCTTGGATTGCACCTGTTATTATAATCATCTTATATCCATTTTATGATAGAAGCTCCATAAGTCCACCCGCTACCTATTGCTACGAATAAAATTATATCATTGCTTTTTATTTTATTACTTCTTTTACATTCATCCAATAAAATTGGAATTGTAGCTCCTGATGTATTTGCGTATTTTTCCATATTATGCATAACCTTATCAAATGGCAATCCAATAATTTCAGCTATCTTTTGTAAAATACGAATACTAGGTTGGTGAGGAATCATCAAATCAATATCTTCAATAGTTAAGTTTGTATCTTTCAATATTTGACTTATTGCTTTAGGCAAAAATTGTAGAGCTGAGGCAAACACAGCTTTCCCATTCATTTGAAAAAATTGATGACTATTATTAATATTTTCTTTTGTTAATGGCATTTCAGAGCCACCACCAGGTATTGTAAAGCCTAACATATTATTTGATGTATCAGTATATAAACGATAAGCTCAAAGTCCTTCTGTTGTATTAGAAACAGAAATAACTACTGCTCCAGCACCATCACCAAAAAATATTGCATCTCTTCTTTTCCAATCTGTTATTTTAGAGAATGTATCAGCACCTATCACTAAAATATTATTATATATTCCAGCTTCAATATATTGACTGGCAATTGACATGCTAAACAAAAATCCGCTACAGATTGCAGTTATATCAAATGCAACTGCATTAATTGCTGAAATTTTATGTTGCACAAATGCTGCTGTTGACGGTGCTTTTCTATCAGGAGTAGATGTAGCCACAATAATTAATTCAATATCTTCACTTTTTAATCCAGCATTCAATATCGCTCGTCTACCTGCTTCAGCAGCCAAATCACTCGTGGCTTGTAATTTATTAGCAATATGTCTTTTTTTGATACCTACATTTTCGAAAATCCATTGTGCATCTGTAGGCAGAATCGTTTCTAAATATTCATTCGTATAAACTAATTCAGGAATATAGGAACCTGTTCCTATAATCATAGCATTTTTAATAATTTAAAGATTATATTTCTTTTTTATATTTTCATAATCTTCGTCTACAGCAGACAACAGCCACTGATTAATATGTTTACCATTTTTAAATAACGATTTACGCATCAAACCTTCCCTTTTATAGCCAACTTTTTCGAATATTTTTAGTATTACGGTATGTTCTTCCTGGCATGCGGCACTACATCTCACCATACGTAACTCTTCGAAAATATATTTAAGTGTTAATAACGCAATTTGCGTTCCATAACCTTTACCAAACTCGTTTTGATCCAATTTCATTCCACCCCAAACACATGTCCCATTTCTATAATCAATATCAGATATTGAAATATATCCAATAATATCACTTGATTCTATTTTAGTAACAGCAAAATAAAAAATCGTTTGGCTATCCCCCAAAATAACATCACGAACCCATTTTTCTTCTCTATCAATAGATACAAACCTTTTAAATCCTCCTATTTTTTTCTCCATTTCCTCATCTTCACGCAGTTTATTAATAAAAACTTCATCACCCAATTTAAATGCCCTAAATTTCACTTTAAAATCCATGATTCTCTATTTATTATATTTATAATATATTTTATATCATTATTATTATAGCGTTGATCAAGAGGTAACGGTATAATGTATTTTGTTAAATAATATTCTGTTTCTAATTCTTCACGCCATTTTAATACATTAGGCCAATATGTTGCCACAAAAATCTTATTTTGAATTAGAATCTGTTTTAATTCTTTTGTCTTAGAAAAAAACGGGTAAACCAGAGGAATATCCTCATTTTTTAATTCAAATTTTAATTGATTCTTATCTTTCAAAATTGTATCAAGATAAATATAATTCCTCTTCCTAATGTTTTTTATATTTTGATAATCTATTGACTCTAATATTCTTTCTGTTAATAATGACATTCTTTTTATAGGCTGCCCAATTAAAGAATTATTATTAATTTTAGAATCATTATATCCAGCCTCTGCTCCTATATCAATCCTCTTTAATAAATGCGACATTCTTTTATAAGATTCATCTCTATCTAATTTTGCTTCTAATTTATTTTTGGTATACAAATACGCACCATCGGCAACTCCAAAAAACTTACGTGCAGAATAAAACGTATCGATTCCTTCAATAGGACTTGCATAAAAAGCTTGTGAATTATCTATAATTAATCTATCTTTATAGACGCTGGCTAATTTTATTACAGTATCATTCTTAACTCCAAAATAATTTGTATATAGAAAAGCTTCATTGTCGAGTGATTCGATTTCTTGTTTGGGTTCTAATTGCTCGTTTATTGTATAAAATTCATATTCAACAGCACATTTCTTTATAGGTTCCAAAACGGCCTCACAAGTGTAATACGGAATATATATCTTTTTATAATGCTTTGCTCTTAAAATATATTCCAAACAATTTCTCGCCGTATTTAGCCGTAATGCGTCTTGATGATAATGATGCCCTTTTCTTAATTCCAATTCAAAATATCCACCTATTGGCTGCATAATTTCATATTAATTCAAATTTATCTAATATCTATACTAATTTCTTTGTTATCACCCGAACATAATTATCCATATGATCCATCTTTTCCAACATTTCTGTCTCGGAAGCAAATTTCAATATCATAGTTCCTAATGTTCCATTCGAACCATTAAAAGCATCAACTCTATCTCCAGGATGAAACAACATCTCAAATTCTATAATATTATTATTTCTAAAATCATCTGAAAATTCTACTTTTTCCAATATACCAGCTACTTTTGAATGAACCACATAACATGACCAAAAACCATCCGGCTCTATCATTTTTAAATTGGAACAATCTTCGCCCAGAGCGGCATTAATAGTATATTCAACCAAATCAACTCCGGTTGCATAATGAATAACTTGATCAATCAAATTACCTCCATTTCTGGGTGCAACTTCCATAAGGTAAACATTTTCATCTTTATCAATTCGAATATCAAAATTATACGCGCCGGTGCTCATTTCCAACAGATCAAAAAGACGTTGCACTTCCGTATGGATTTTATCATGTATATATTTGGGCATATTGTATGGCCAACTTGCTGCAATAGGAACAAAGGGATTCCCTGAGGATAAATTAAAATGATCATTCGCAAAGCATCTGAAAACCAACCTCCCATTTACAGAAAAGCCATCACCTGCAATCTGATAACCGAATTTTTCAACATACTCCTCTATAATAAATCGTTTGTTTCTTGAGAATGTTAAAGCATACGCAATCTTACTTTCTAAATCTTCTAATTTTTCAACTTTTGAAACTCCTTTACTTCCCGATGAATCTACCGGTTTTACCATAACCGGTTTTTTGAAACTATCCCATGCCTTTTCCCCATCTTCTATACTCGTAAATCCAATTGCCTTTGGGACATGAAAACCATTTTTACTTAAAAAATCACGAAATAAATCTTTATTGGACAAGATTTCAACAGACTTATATGGCTGCCCCGGTAATTCCATTTTTTCGGCAACATAGGCAGCCGTAAGTGCAGCTGGATCAGAAGCATAACATACAATTCCGTCTATTTTTAACTTCTGAGCCAATTGTAAAACAGCTTCCTTATCAGTAGTACTGACATTATGATATTCATCAGCAAATTTATGTCCGGGATTATTGGGGGAATAGTCACAAGTTATTGTATAATATCCCATTCTTTTGGCTGTTTTCACAGAGGGTATTTGGAAATGTGTACCTCCTAACAATAATATTTTTTTCGGCATATATTTTATCGAATGAAATTTATTATGTTGCAAGTTTTCTCTATATCAGACAAGTTCAAATCCGGATATATCGGCAAACAAATCACTTTTTTAGCAACCTCAAAAGCTACCGGAAGATTCTCTTTTCTCGCCGATTCCAGTCCTCTATATGTCGAAAATGTACTTATCAACGGATAAAAATATCTTCTCCCTAACACTCCATTCTCCTTCATTTTAATATACAATTCATCCCGCGTCATCCCGTACTTCTCTGTATCAACAAAAATCGGGAAATACGAATAATTATGCTGTACTCCCACTATATCTTCCAAGAAAGAAATACCGGAAATGTTCCGTAATGCTTCTCTGTATTTCAATGCAATTTGTTTGCGTGCTTCAATAGCTTTGTCAACTCCTTTGAGATTCAGTAGACCGAATGCTGACCGCACTTCATCCATCTTTCCGTTTATACCCGGAGCAACAACGGTTGTCTCCCCTGCAAAGCCGAAATTTTTCAAATAATCTATATGCTTTTTTGTCTGTTCATCACGACAGACCAAAGCCCCGCCTTCTATCGTATTAAATACTTTGGTGGCATGAAAACTCAACGTGGACATGTCTCCCGCCTCCAACACGGACTTACCGTTCACTTCCACCCCGAAAGCATGAGCAGCATCGTAAATCACTTTCAACCCGTATATATTTGCTATCTCTTGAATCCTCTCCATATCGCAAGGATTTCCGTACACATGAACGGACATGATAGCCGTTGTTTTGGGGGTAATGGCGGCTTCGATTTTATCGGCATCCATATTACAAGTTATCGGGTCAATATCAACGAAAACAGGTTTAATACCATTCCACCACAAGGAATGTGTAGTAGCCACAAAACTAAAAGGAGTAGTAATCACCTCTCCCGTTATACGCAATGCCTGCAATGCCACTATCAATGGAAGAGTCCCATTGGTAAACAAACTTATATAAGGAACTTTCAGATATGTACACAATGCTTTCTCCAATTCCTGATGATAATAACCGTTGTTGGTCAACCATTTGCGCTTCCATATATCTTCCAGATAAGGAATAAATTCTTCTAAAGAGGGAAGTAAAGGAGAAGTAACCGTAATAGGTTTATTTTCCATGTGTTGATATGCATTTGATTATGGAAAACAGCATTTGCTTTATCTCGTTGTACTCTTTCGATTTCATTCTTTCATATATAAGCATTACTAATAATACTCCAGATATACATTGCAAAGCAAATGTTATATACACATTCATGTCTAATAAAGAAATACTCCAGATTGCAAATGCAATTATGCCGGATGTACAAAAAGAGGGTAATATGTCTTTTAATTGTTCCCTTATGGAATAGTGAATTAAATCACCGGAATAATGACTGTTTAAGAAATAGGCAACGATAGAAGTACCCACACTTCCCCAAAGCATATATTCAATGCCGTAAACAATCCCTAACAGAATAGGGGCAACAGCTATTATTTTTTTAATAATCTCCAATTTTAAGAAAAGATCCGAACGTCCTTTTACCTGAAGAATATTAAGATTAATGGCATGCAACGGGTATAGCATTCCGGAGAAACAAATTATCGGCAAAAGATGAGCTGCTTCCAACCATTTTTCTCCTATCAGTATTAAAATCAGAGGTTTGGAAATTGCTGCCAACCCCAACATACAAATAAATGTGATTAACATTGTTGTTTTTATGACTTGTTGGTAAGCCAATTTCAGACGTTCCGGCTCATTTTGAATAGAACTTAACACCGGATAGCTGACTCTTTGAACCACAGAAGTTAAATTGCTGGAAAATATGGAATTGAATTGTTCGGCACGTGTGTATTGTCCAAGTTGTGCGGTGCTGTAAAAACGTCCGATAATGACGTAGTAGATATTCCGGTAAACAGTATCTAATAACCCTGAAAGAAGGAGTTTGGAACCAAAGCCGAACAATTCGTTAAAACTCTTCCCTGAAAACTTCCACGCCGGTCTCCAACTACTGTATATCCAAAAGAAAGAAGAATTAAAAAGTTGTCGAGAAACTTGCTGAGCCACTAAACTCCAAACACCGCAACCGGAAAAAGCCATTCCCACGCCTATTATTCCACCGAAAACAGATGCAATCAATGAAATTTTTGTTTGTGTTTTAAAATCAACTCTCTTTACTAAGAGTGTTCTCTGAATAATAGCCAGTGCATTAATAATAAGAACACTGCCCATTACCCTTGTTACCGATATTAACAATGGCTCATTAAAAAAGCGACTGATAGCGGGAGAAATCAACCATAACAAGAAATAAAGAATAATTCCTACAATCAGATTGAAATAAAAAACAGTGCTGTAATCTATATCTTTGGCATTCGTTTTACGGATTAGTGCATTGGAGAATCCACTGTCTATAATTGAGTTGGAAATAGCGATAAATATAGTTATCATCCCGATGACACCAAACTCTTCGGGAGAAAGAAGTCGAGCTAAAATTAGTCCTACAAGAAACGAAATGCCGGAATTAACTATATTATCAATAAAACTCCATCCGATACCTCTAACTGTTTTATTTTTTAAGGATTCGCTCACTGCTTAAGTTGCTCTATTTTCTTTAGTCATCTTACTATCAAGTATCCCCTTTGCTGTTTATTCAAAATGTCTGCTTTCAGTTATTTTATAACAATGTTCTTGCAAAGTATTCAACCGTCCTCATCAATCCTTCTTTCAATTTCACCTTCGGTTCCCAACCGCCCAATTGCTCTTTTACCAACGAAATATCCGGTTTCCTCTGTTTAGGGTCATCACCCGGCAAAGATTGATATGTTATTTGTGATTTGGAATTAGTCAACTCAATAATGGTATTGGCTAATTCCAACATCGTAAACTCATTGGGATTCCCGATGTTAACCGGACCGATAACATCATCACCCGTAGCCATCATACGAATCATCCCTTCAACCAAATCATCTATGTATTGAAAACTCCTCGTCTGAGTCCCGCTGCCGTATATGGTAATGTCTTTGTTTTTCAATGCCTGCACAATAAAGTTCGATACTACGCGACCGTCATTCGGATTCATCCGTGGTCCATACGTATTGAATATCCGGATGATCTTTATCCGTACCCCGTTCTGCCGATGATAATCCATAAATAGGGTTTCAGCCGCACGCTTACCCTCATCGTAACACGAACGGATACCTATCGGATTCACATTCCCCCAATAGGATTCCATCTGTGGGTGTATGGCAGGATCGCCGTAAACCTCACTCGTAGAAGCTTGCAATATCTTTGCCTTCGTCCGTTTTGCCAATCCCAGCATATTCATCGCTCCATATATGGAGGTCTTCATCGTCTTTATCGCATTATATTGATAATGAGGAGGCGAAGCCGGACATGCCAAATTATATATCTCATCCACTTCGGCATGATAAGGCGTGGTTACATCATGACGCACAAGCTCAAAATTGGGATTACCCAACAAATGACGGATGTTTTCCTTACTTCCCGTAAAATAGTTATCCAAACAAATCACGTCATTCCCTTCATGGAGTAAACGTTCACAAAGATGCGAACCGATAAACCCGGCTCCACCCGTTACCAATATCCGTTTCATTCTTGTTTCCGACCGATACGTGAACACATAAAGCCTGCTTCCTTTAATTCATCGCTTTCGTAAATATTACGACCGTCCACCACAACATGATTCCTCATCGCCTTATGGATAATCGCCCAACTCGGCATGCGGAATACCTTCCATTCCGTCAGCAAGGCAATCGCATCCGCATCAATAACCGCTTCATACATATCCGTGCAATAAGTAACATTATCTCCTATTCTGCGGCGAGTTTCCTCCATAGCTATAGGGTCATAGACCCTTACCTCCGCACCTGCTTGAAGCAGCTTATCTATTACAACCAATGCCGGAGACTCACGCATATCATCCGTTTCGGGTTTAAACGAAAGACCCCACACAGCAATCACTTTCCCTTTCAATTCACCTCCAAAAGCAACAGAGAGTTTATCGAATACAATGCTTTTTTGTGTCTCATTGACGCTCTCCACAGCCTCTATCACCCGTAAACGGTAACCGTTTTCAATGCCCGTACGGACAAGAG
>SNRY01000625.1_pt1 | contig 11575 bp, 14 predicted proteins | sample 4693421 | NCBI WGS metagenome assembly SNRY01 (sample SAMN11003215, study PRJNA524138) | termite gut metagenome | isolation source: Bacteroidetes bacterial symbionts from single cell of protist host amplifed... | host: Streblomastix strix ... | reverse complement strand
TATCTCAATGAATTTTGCTATAAATTTAATCGCAGATATTTTGGCGAAAATCTTTTTGACAGACTATTAATAGCCGCAGTTACTTACAAAAATCAATTTAGGTGCAACAACGGATAATCATTTAATATTTAACAAGTCAAATTATTTACTATTTTATCCATTCTTTCCGTTTTTTCTAAAGCCAGCAGCTCAGCGTAAGAATAGAGTATTTTTGACTTTTTTGTTTCTCCACTACGAACCGTATGGAGCAGCCCTCGCTTTAACCAATTCTTAACCCTCGCTTCGTCAAACATCCGGTATGCTTCTCTTTGAGAAACATTATCCTTAGCGGGGTACAGCAATTTTGCATAATTAGCAGCTCCCAGTTCCGCCATATCCATACAGATATTTTTCAATTCGTATAGCTCTATTGTTATCATATCCACTTTGTTAGTGGTGGAGGCTTGCAACCGACAGCCGCCCGCCCCGACCGGATTAATATTTAGATTAAATTCATTTTCTTGAAACAGCGCCATTCCTGCTTTTCCGTATAGAGCCGTCAATCTTTTGGAAATAGAACTTTACGATGCCCGCCTTCATTCTTAGCCTCAACTTGAAGTTTGCCCAAGCCTTTTTTAGGGCTTCACTCATTGACAATCCAGCTATCTTAATAAACCGGTGCGCTTCACTCATAATACTGCTTAAATCTGACTTTTTCATTACTGTAAATTTTTAATTATACGTTTTAGCGTTTGTTTCACGATGAAAATATACATCATAATATCAATTATACAAAATGTATTTTGTTAAAAATATACAATTCAATGAATATTTTTATTCAACACTATACAATGTAATGAATTTTACCTAACTTTGCACTGTAAGAGTAATAAACATTAAAATGTATAGTAATGAATTTTAGAGTAAAAGAAATTTGTAAATCAAAAGGCATCCTAATGGAGGAATTAGCCGGAATGTTAGGGGTAACTCCAAATACATTAACTCGTAATATTAACGGAAACCCCACCATTGAAACGCTTGAAAAGATAGCTAATGCTTTGAATGTGGATATATCGGCATTATTTAGTGAAAAAGAGCCTATTTTTGGCGTTTTAATTTTCAATGGTAATACTTATCGAATTGATAGTTTTAGTACCCTCAACGCCTTTTTTAAGGATTATGCTGACTATTTGAAATTAGAAAAAGAAGAAAAGGAGTAGTTACCTACTCCTTCCTCTTTTGTTTTGCCGATAATTACCCGGTGGCTTTCCAAATATCCTATCAAAGAATTTGTTCAGTATCACCGTTCTGCCATAGCGTACATCTTTCAGAATGGATTCGATAATCGTACATATCCAAATCGGTGTTTTTGTGTTTGGATTATCCTTAGCCTCTTTCAAAATACCCTTCAAAGTCGGCATGGATTGCTCCATAATAAAGCGAATTGCATCAAAATATTCTTTTTTTCTCAATTTACAGCCCGTTTTTGCACCGATTGAATGATACAAAGATTCTTTTCTGCCTCTCTTATTTGGCTGACTATCAGCTGTAAATCTATGATTTTTTCCTATATTGGTGCCTTGTTTGAAATGTCCCATACCCCCGTTATCCTTTCGTTTTTCATTTTTATGTGTGTTTGATAGACACACTTTATTTGATAAATCCAAAGGATTCTCCGGTAATCTCTGTCTCTCCATCGGCATCAACGCTTAGGATTCTAGCACCGGAATAAGTCGATGGCAAAATGGGTAATAGTTTTCCTACCAATCCCTTTTTATCGGCTTTGTCGATACTCTTTTTCAGTTCTGAAATAGCCGTTACCACATTTTGAGCCTTTATGTAAATATCTTCCCTTTCCGGGCTGTCTATGTAAACAGAATATTTGTCCCCAATCCTTTCTTTGCTATCTGGCAGCAAAGAAACATTTCCCTCTGATATGTAGAATAAATCCAAATCAATGGCATGGCTAAGGCTGTTTACTGTGGCTTTGCTGGCATTTTCCCCCAGCCTCTTTATCTCACCGTATATTCTTTGGGTATCTTCATCAATTACATTTTGCAAACTAATCGACAAACCCTGTTTTTCTCTGGAACTTTTTTTATTCAGAGCCTCAACCACCTTTCCGCCCTGATTGATTATGTCTTTTAACAAATCAAAAGTAGCCTCCACGCCTACACTTTTTAGGTAGTCCACAACTATTTGTAACTGTTTTTGTGCTATGGCATACCCTTTTACTGCCTCCTCAATCGCTGGAATATCCCTGTGTATTAAATTTTTACTTTCCATTTCTTTGATTGTTTAATTGTTAAAAACCTCCTCGTGAACTTGAATTTACGCAACCTTGAGCATAAGCCCCTACCGATGTCTCTTTTGTCTCTACCTCTGCCTCTTTGTATGTGATTGACTCCAGTAACGATTCAGCGGCTTTTTGAATACCCAACTCCTCATCAGTGGTATTCTTTAGTTTCTCAATCTCATTTTCTAATTCTTTAATTCTTTCTTCTCTTTTCATGACTTTTGTTTTTTAATTGTTTGACTTTCAGCAATACGCTGATATGTTTTTAATCTCGTTATCTAACTCTTTGATTAGGCTGTTTGATTCCGTTATGTCGGCTTTCCCGGCAATGTCTGATAGCTTCTTTTTTAAGCGGGTGTAATACTTTGGATCATCAAATACTTGGTATTGCTTTAATTCATCCATAAACGCCGTTATTTGGTCGTTGTCGCCCTGATTGATAAGACGTGCCACCAACACATCAAAAACATCTGAAACAGTCTTAATTTCACTCATAATGTTTGTTTTTAATGATTTTACTTTGTCTATCTCAAAATAAGCATCGGAATACAGTTTTATCATTTTCCTATAAAAATCCTCATCCGATAGCGTTTTGCCGATTATTTCAGGTTCTTTGAGTTGCTGGGGCAACCGCCCTTTGTACCTCATTTCATACCTCAAAAGATTACTATTTTCCAAACCATCCGGGATAAGAACGCCACGCCCTTGTGCCTCTTTCACTTTGTCATAAAAGCAAATTGTTTTTGGCTGTTGTTTCCCCTTTGACCGATAATAAAGCGTACTATCTTCAAACTGGCACCTTTTTAGGTAGGTCGTTTCCCTTAACATATCCAAATAAGCCGGAACCGGTTTACTCATCAAAAAGTGTGTGCCAAATTCCACACTGATAATTTTAGCATCATCAGCCCTAAAATGCAGGCAGTCGCTTAATTTTTCAAACGCTTCTTTTGTGCTTCCTCGATTCAATGGGTAGATGTTATCCGGGTATAGGAATTTGGGTAAACTTCCGGTAATGGATAACCCACTTTCATGTATTGCCACATTCAACCCGCCCAAACTTCCAAACGTTTTTACTTCACCTGTCTGTTGGTATATTTGAGTTTTTGCACTATCCAAACAGTTGGCAATATCGGGGTAATTTTTCCCAACTATTGACCTATCATTCCACATCCTTAATTTATCATACATAATTTACCACTTTTTGGTAATACTCACAAGTTATTATTATAGCATCCCTTTTACACTCTGTTTTTTGATTGATTGTTACAAACTCAAAAGTGTGTTTCTTTTACCAAAACTTGGTAAAGCATTTCAATACTCATAGATTGCTTTTGCCTGCGCTCTTAGCTGTTTCAATTCGTCATCAAAGCCCCCTAATATTAATTGCTTCCGGTAGGCATCAATCAAAACTTTTGCATTTTGCAGTACAATCATTTCTATGGCTGTTGGTGTCGGTTCCTGCTTTTCCTTATCCCAATGAATGATTAACAAAAAGGCATCGTTCCGGTACTCAAAGAATGGGTTTTCCGTTTTGTCCTTGTTGTCAAATACCTTTTTGGTTGATGGATAGCCGGAACAAAAGCCGCTTAATTTTCCATCTTCCCAATAATGGAAAAGTCCGGTCAAATTCATGCTTCCTTTGGATGCTTGCAAATAATGTTCCGGTGTTGTGCTTTTGTCGTTCCTGCTTTGCATCAGGTAGAAAAACAATTGACCTTTGGCATTTTTCAGGGCTTCCAATGGTGGGTAATATCCGGCAAACGCTGTACAATCATATCTTGCCGTCTTTTTCTCTTTGTTGAGAATACGCTCTAATTTCAGATAACAATTGATTGTAGGGTTCATTTTTTGCCTCCTTTCTTGTTACCTATGCAATAGGTTTGCGCCTTGGCTTCTATTTCATCGGATGTACTTACACGGTGCATTAGCTGCCGAGCCTCCAGCTCTGACTTCTCAAAGTAGGTTAGCTTACCGCCCTGACTTTTGTAGTAAGGGATTTTCTTTGCACAGACCAACTTATACAAATGGCTTTTACTTAGTCCTGTCAATAGGCTTGCATCGTCCATTGACAGGGCTTTTTTTGCTGATAATAATGTGAGTTGCTTGATTTCTTGCAATTCACCGTGAATAATGTTTAAATCCATTTTGAATAATATTGAAATTAATAAAATGGACTTTTGCAAAAGTCGCTTTGACTTGTAATTACATTGGCAAATGTAGAGCGGACAAAAGGGCAAAAAAATATCTGTATATCTGATTTTTGTCGTTGTCAGATATACAGATATATGAATATCAATAAGTTATGGATTTGCTTTTATTTGCTTTTGCTTACAATGTCAGATAGTTTGTTGTGATATTCTGATATAATCGGGCGTTTTAGATTACCGTTGTTATCGGTTATATCGGTGTAATTATTAGCCTTAAATTCTATACTAAATGTTTCTTTGAGTAATTTTTTATCTTTAATCACACTATCGGGGTACTCCAAAAGGCAAAGTAAGTCAAGCAATGATTTTTTGTTTAGTATTTTGTTGTGTGTCGTGCTGTTTGTTGCCGTCCATTTCAAAGGCTTTGCCTCTGCATTTTCAATGTATCCGCCCGTCTGCAACGCTTGCAATAATTCAGGGTGCAAGGTTATTTGTTTAGGCTTTGCCGTGTCGGATTTTTTAGGCTCATTTTGCTTGCTATCAATTTGGTTTATAAGTTTTTTCTTGTACTCATTATACTCTGAATACAACAAACAGCCATCATAGAAAAGTCGCTTTATCCAATTTGTTACATTTTCATACTGACTTAACAATAATGCCTCCTGTTCCATGTTTGCGTCAAATAGTTGCTTATGGGTTGGGCGTTCGTGTCCAATTATCCCAAAGCTTGACTTCATTATTCCTATTACAACATCCTCATCATAAGATAATATATTAGCTTCCATTTCCTTAATAAATTCATTGCAAGCTGTTTCAAAAGTTATTAGTTCTACTGGACTATTTGTTTTATGTAAAATTGGTCTGTTTTTATCCGGCTCTTTCCATTTCTCCCATTCAAATGTTTGAAATCCGGTTTCTCCATCTTCGTACATAACATTTCCCTCAACATCCTTTGTTGGGGTTATGCTATTAAAATACGATCCTACTTCATTGTATATTTTTGCAAATATTTTTGTTTTATCCCTCATCCTATAGTATATTAACGCTTTCATTGTTGCCCACATCATTACTTTGTCACTTTGGGCAAATAATATCCGGGCTATCTAAACTTAGTATATTTCCCATATCATTCAATCCGTTAACCCGTTCAATTTGTTTACTGCATCCTCAATGCTCTTATCAATCACCTTGGCATAAATCTGGGTAGTCTTTATATCGGAGTGTCCCAATATCTTTGATACTACTTCTATGGAAACTCCTTTACTCAATAGTAGGGTAGCATTGGTATGCCTTGCCACATGAAAGGTTACCTTCTTGTTTATGCCAGCCGCCACCGCCCATGTCTTTATGATACTGTTAATATACCAGCCGCTTTGAAACTTAAATACCAAGTCACTATCGGAGGATGTCCCCCGTTCCGGTAGATATTTTAAGGCTTCCTTGCTTATCTGTAAATATTCCTGCTTTTTGGTTTTCTTTTGAATGAAGATGATTTTTACCCCGCCGCTGTCTGTTTTTTGCAGCTTTCCCCATGTAAGTGCGTTTACATCGCTAAATCTCAATCCGGTGAAACAAGAAAACAGGAACCCAGCCTTAATGTTCTGATAGGGGCATGGGGTTTCTACAAGGCTTTTAACTTCTTCTATGGTTAAATAGCATACCTCCGTATCATGCTTCTTTGGGAGGCTCTCCGGGTTTATTTGCAGAAAAGGATTAAGGATTGTCGCCCCGTCTGTAATGGCATAATTAATTACGGTTTTAAAACGTTTAACATATTGCCGCTGGGTATTTTCAGATAACAGCTTGCCGTTTAAGGCATTTTTAGCCATTTTCAGGTAGTCAATAAAACCGGTACAATAACTCTTATCCAACTGCCTGAACGTTGTCTTATCCCCGCTGTATTGTTTCAGATGGTATGCAAGGGATAAGTAGAATTGATAACTCCCGCGTTTCTCACCACCGGCAAGCTCCCGTTTCTTATCCGCTATTGTTTTGATGTACTCAATAAGATTGACTTTGGACTTTCCTCCACTATTGGAAAAACCATACTGATTGTTTTGGAGTTCAACAATCCGTTGGGCTTTGATAGCATTAGCAAGTTTGAGGGTGGTTTTGTTTGCTTCCTTATTTTCAAAGGAGGTTTCAGGAATCAGATAGAGTTTGAGGAACTCATATTCACGTTTGCCGCTATTGTAACAATCCAGATAGATGGATTGGTTGCCGTTGGAAAGCTCTTTATATCTTAGCTTTACCGGCTCTTTGGTTTTTGCCTGTTTCTTTTTTTTGTTACCCATGACTTTGAGAATTATTACCCGATGCAAAAGTAACAGAAAACAAATACATAACAAAGGAAAACTAACAAAAATTGGCTTATCTTGATTATTAATCTATTATACTGTATATTAAAGCGTTGATTTCATAAAGTATCAGCATATTGATAGAAAAACATCGAGTAACAGAATTTAAACAGTACAAATAACAGATTGGTAACAAAAAAGATACTAACAAAGGTATGGAGAAAGAAAACAAACATATCAATTCTGCATATTGGATATATCGGTAACTATCTGTATTTATGCAATTTGTTTTCTTTTGATTGGTTTATTGTTTCTGTTATATTCTTTGGCGTTTTGAAACATTGCTTTCTATCCCAATAAGCCAAAGGGTTTCCCCCTTTGGAATCCTCCCAATGGACTTCCTTGAAGAAGTCGGACAATCAAGGGGCAAATGTATAACAAATAAATGACATCCTACAATGAGATATGCTGTACTTCATTTGAAAAAGGCATTGGGTAACGATACCGGAACATCCGCTTATATATTAAACAGACAATGCACAAGATAAGTTGCAAAGTTATCAAGATGTTTGTGCTCAGTAAATGCAGGTTTATGGTTTGCAGTGGGGCATTGAAGATTCAGAAACTAGGCATATCAACACTGGATGATATTACAGAGAGCTGTAAATAGAAAACGGACACTTAAAGGAAAGTATTGAAGATTTACAGGAAAAGACGAAAGGGTTTTATGAAAAATGAGGACTTGTATGACCAGGATGAAGCAACAAAGAAATTTTTGACATGGATAAATATGTACGCCAAAAAGGTAGGGTTTACAATTGAAGCTGTTGGGAAATTACATAGAGTCATTCTAATCTATTACTCCTAGCAAATTGTATTTCTCTGATGAATATAAGCAATATTTTGAGATTAAAGATGCTAAAATGAAGAGTGGGAAATAACCAAATATTCAGAATAAGTTACGAGCGAATATAAATGGGATGAATATTTGAGATTAGTTCAGGTAAAAAATATAAATTTTCAAAAAAGATTGGCGAAAAAACAACAAGTAAAATAGAATATCTAACAAAAACACCATCAATTTTTTGCAACTTTGTGTGCGAAAAGTCCTTTTTTGTGTTTTTATCGGCTTATTATACTTAATAAATCTATGATATATAATACGTTAGAGAGTATTTTCCAGTATCAATGAATTTTATTGAAAATAGGACGTTATTAGTCACATTTTTGTATATCAATTATTTATCCCTATTTTAGTAATTTTATTTCGTCATAAATAACATATATGAGATTAGAAAAAGTTAATATCCATAATTATCGATGTTTTAGTAATTATGAAATAAGCTTTACGCAAGGAGTCAATATTCTGATTGGTAAAAACGGTTCTGGTAAAACTATAATTATTAACGCAATAAGACATGGGCTTAGCTTTGTCTTTGCTAGAAATACGCCCTCCAATAATGATCAATCACTTGCCACAAGTGCTGATGGTTTGACCGTTGAAAGCCCAAGTACTATGGATGCTTTTTATGATAAAGCTATTCAAGACTATAGATATCCTATAGCTATACAATGTATAGCTAGAATAAAAGGCATACTATTACCACAATGGGAAATATACAAAGAGAGTGCAGGAGGTCGCGTCTTCTCAACGAAGTATAAAGAGGCATCTCAAGAATTTGAAAACCAAAATCATTTACCTGTTCTTTCGTTATATTCAGACTCATATCCTCACTTAAAATCTTCGTTATCAAAATATGCGGAGAGAATATTAAGTAGCGGTTATATGATACCTAAAAATTTTGGATATTACCAATGGAGTGCTGAATCTGCATGCACCGAAGTTTGGGAACAACGCTTTATTAATCTTTGGCAAGAAATAGGAAATAAACGGTTGTCTTTAAAAAATTATATTGGATACATCGAAAATAAAGAAAGCACTGATGATTTTTTGAAATCTTTAGGATTAGAAAAAGATATGAGTTTAAATCCAACAGCAAAATATAATGATTTTATCAAAAAATTCCCTCAAAAAGCAACGGAAACTAGGCTTCAATGGGAATTAATTAATTTAGAGAGGGAAAGGGAAATTATAACAAATTTTCTTATTAAATTTTCGAAACCCCTTTCTCCGATTTCATCAGATCTTGATCAATTTATAATTAAAGGTTTAGAAGTTTCAACCAGATTGCAAAATAATTACCTTAATGTAAGATTTGAAGATGGCAGGTCTATTCTATTTCAGAACTTACCTACAGGATATAAAAGACTTTTTTCTATTGTTCTAGACATTGCTTATAGAGCATATATATTGCAACTAAGAGAATGGGGAATATTTACATTCTTGGAAAAAGCCGAAAATGTTACTGGTATTGTAGTTATTGATGAAATTGATTTACATTTGCATCCCTCATTAGAGCAGGAAGTTATACAAAGATTTCAAAACACATTTCCCAATATTCAATTTATTGTCTCTACACACTCTAATCTTGTTATTGCCAATTTAAAAGAGAATGAAGGTCGTAACTCAATTATAAGCTTGGAGAATGTTGTTGAAAAATACACAAATAAGAAAATCCCTAATATATTTGGGATTAGTTATGAAGCAAGCCTACTAGATTTTATGGGAATTTCCCCAAGAAATAGTGATGTAAAATATTTAGCAGAAGCATATATTAGATTAGAGAAGAGGGAAGAGAAGGAACAAGCTCAAGCCATGCGAACCGAATTAATAAAGGGCACTTCTAAAAATTAATTCATTGTTAATTAAATAATTATGTTTATCTTTTTAGCGTAAAAAACCGACATAAAAGTCATGCAATACAAAAATTTTGGGAAAAGAGGTTTGTTTGATGAGCTAAACACAAAAGAGAAGCTGTCGAAAATAGGCAATCCGTTGGAACGCTTATTGCGAGTGATTGATTTTGAGATGTTTCGACCGGAATTGGAAGAAAATCTGTTGAATCATGACAATAAAAACAAAGCAGGCGCCAAGCCCTACGATGTAGTGATGATGTTCAAAATTATGATCTTGCAGCGCTACTACAATTTGAGTGATGAACAGGTTGAATATCAGGTTATAGACCGGCTGAGTTTTCGGAACTTTTTAGGTTTGTCCAGTGGGGACAAAGTACCGGATGCCCGTACGATATGGCTATTCAAAGAAAATCTGACCAAGAAATCGGTTGTAGAAACGTTGTTTGCACAATTTTCCGACTATTTGGATTCGTTAGGCTTGTTTGTGAACGAAGGTCAGATGATAGATGCCAGTTTTGTGGAAGTTCCCCGTCAGCGCAACCACAAGGAAGAAAACGAGAAAATTAAAGCAGGCGCAGGCGATGAATTGTGGAAGGATACTCCTCACAAGAAATGTCAAAAGGACATTGATGCTCGTTGGACAGAGAAAAACGGGCAAAAATTTTATGGTTACAAAGACCATGTCAAGGGCGACACGAAGAGCAAACTGATAAAAACCTACGAGGTTACAGATGCCTCGGTGCATGATTCGCAAGCAACGGAAGACTTGTTGGAAGACAGTGATAAAGGACAAACGTTGCATGCCGACAGTGCCTATTCGGGCAAACCAATCGCCAAGATGTTAGAGAGCAGAGGAATTGAAAATCAAATACATGAAAAAGGTTACAGAGGCAAACCATTGACAGACGAACAAAAAGCAAACAATCACATAAAATCGAAGACACGAGTGCGCGTAGAGCATATTTTTGGTTTTATAGAGCAAAATATGCACGATTTTTACATTCGCTCCATTGGCATAAAACGCGCTTCGTCAATCATCGGTTTAATCAATTTGGTCTACAATATGTGTCGTTACGAACAAATCGCTCGACTACAACTTTTACCAATAAGATGACAAGCGTAAATGATAGATAGATTTTTGAAAAAAGACAGGCGTTTTATGCTTGAAAATGAAAATTATATTGTAAATTGGTCTTGATTTTGTGACAGGGTTAAATGGACTTCGGCTCTGTTCCAATTTTAAGACGCAAAATTGATAATTTTAGAAGTCCCCTAAAACTTGTAGGAAGTAAGGATGTCGATAAAATTATTGATTCTTTTAGATAAAATTGGAATTACCCTTTTAGACTTGTAATTAATACAATGCTATCTATGAGTAGTATTATATAAATAACTTATCGATATACCGAGTAATAACATAGAGATTTGTCCACAACTGCTTCACAAATATGTTTCTATTTGTTGACAAGCCTAAAAGGGGTAATTCCCAAAAATTTTAATGCAATATATTAACAAGAGTATATCAAAATTTAAAGTTCAAGCTCATCGTTTATTAAGTATTTTCATACAAGGGCAATGGCAACAGGATGCTAACAGTTATGTAAACTTAACCTATGAGAGTTTTAGAAATGATGATATTCGAGATATATTATTAAAAGAGCAAAGTCATTATTGCTGCTATTGTATGAAACATATTTTAGGAAAAGAAACGACTTTGGAGCATGTTATTCCTAATAAAGCAAAAGGCCCTACTCTTATAAGTAAATATATTTCGTATGGAGAAATTAGATATAATGTGTTTTTCTGGGAAAGTAATATGCGTTTTACTAAACTTCAAATGCCTCCATTTCCTCATATTTTATCATATGAGAATCTTGTCGCATCATGTAATGGAAGCATTCTAAATCATGGATTGGGCAAATGCTGTAACAACGTACGGAAGAGTAAAGATATAATACCTTTTTTTTATATAAATAATAAATGATTATCCGTTGTTTCACCTAAGTTGTTTATCTTCGCAAAAAAAGCTGGCAAATATTATGAATTTACTAAATTTTGTATCTCAATATCCTGACGAAAGCAGTTGTAAAGCGAAATTT
>SNRY01000624.1_pt1 | contig 11603 bp, 8 predicted proteins | sample 4693421 | NCBI WGS metagenome assembly SNRY01 (sample SAMN11003215, study PRJNA524138) | termite gut metagenome | isolation source: Bacteroidetes bacterial symbionts from single cell of protist host amplifed... | host: Streblomastix strix ... | reverse complement strand
TTTATCCCTGTTATTTCTATTTCCCTGTTGCCGGTAATCCGTACAGGTCGAATGGCACTCAGTAGTTTCTCCAGTTCCATCTTTTTTTACTTATTTCAATTGAATTGTTACCGATTGTCCTGTTTTTATCAATGTTCCTTCGGGAATGGATTGCGTGTATGCCTTGCCTACACCCGTCAGCAATACCTTCAACCCTTTGCCTTCCAACAAATAGACAATATCTTTGGCTCCCATACCCGTTACGTTAGGCATAAAATCACGCAAAAGTTCCTGCTTTTCCAATATTATTCCTTTCGATTTGCGCCCGGTTTGTGCCTGTCCCCACACCGGGGTCTTTTCGTCTGTGGAAAATCCGGCGAATGACTCTATTCCCAAACCCTTTAACGCCGTCCGGGCTTCCGTCATTTCCCCGCGTTTTACTTTTGGGATAGTAGTGCTGTTGATATCCACAGCGTCTGTGATATCAAGTACCAACTTTTTAGCATATACTTTTTCTGCTATTCTTCCGAAAACACTTCCCGCCATTAACCCGCCCGAAGCCGTCTCGGACTTTTGGATGACCACAATAGCGCTGTATTCCGGATCTTCGGATGGAAAATATCCGCAGAAGCTCACCAAATAGTCCACCGTACCGCTTTTATATCCTATCGTTCCTTTGGAAACTTGCGCTGTTCCCGTCTTTCCTGAAATAGCAAACTGTCCGGATTTCGCAGGTTTTCCCAGTCCGTCGCTAACCACCGATTGAAGCACTTCCCTGATTTTCTCCAACGTTTCCGGCGAACAGATAGCGGGATTAATCACCTCTGCGGGATATTCCCGTACAACGTCTCCGCCACGCATACTCTTCGTTACAAATCTGGGTTTTACCATGATCCCATTGTTGGCTATGGCGTTGTAAAAGGTAAGCATGTTTATCGGTGGAATCTGTGTTTCATACCCGATACTCATCCATGGCAAGGTTGTCTTTGACCAGGGACCGTTTTTAGGATGACGGATATTAGGCTCTCCTTCGCCCGGTATTTGCAAATGGAGTGGCTGGTTTAAGCTCATGCGGTACAGTCCTTCTACATACTTGTCCGGATGATTCCCGTAATGTTCGTCTATCAACGTGGATACCCCTATGTTGGAAGACATCATCATGATTTCCCTGACCGTTAGCACCTGATAGCCGCCTCTTTTCCAATTATGGTCTTTCATCTCATGCCCATGCATCATCTTTATCCCGTTGCCCGTGTCCACTTTATCCTCCAATGTTATTTTGCCGTCTTCGAGTGCTACCATAATAGAGGCTGTTTTGAAAGTGGAACCCGGTTCCATCATGTTGCTGATAGCCCCGTTGCGCAATTCTCTGTACTGATCGTTACCGTCTCTGGACATATTTACGATAGCTTTCACTTCTCCTGTCTTTACTTCCATTACTATTACAATTCCTTCGGAAGCATCCAGTTCTTGCAGCTTATCCAGCAATGCTTTCTCGCAAATATCCTGTATTTCCACATCTATGGAAGTTACCACGTCATATCCGTCCGTAGCGGGTATGAGTTCTTTGGTACGAATTCCGGTTCTTGTCTTTTGTTGTTGTGCAATCCCCGGTTTTCCCCGTAGAATGGAGTCGAAAGCTAATTCTATGCCGTTTTTTGCTCCGTTGTTCGTATTGCCGTACACTTCGCCCAAGGTACGGGCAGCCAAAGAACCGAATGGCTTTTTACGCTGATTGTATTCTTCTGCAATAAAGCCGCTTTTCAGCCGGTGCATGGCGAAAAAAGGTATTTGTCGTACCTCTTTGTATTTCTTGTAGGAAATTCGATAGGGATAGATAGGGTATCTGCGACTTTTTTCTTTTCGACCTTTCAGTAAATGTTGTTTAAATGCTGCCGCCGTTTTATCGGGAAACAGTTGATGAAGTCTTTCGCAAATTTCGTTCATTTTCTTCATCAATGTGGTATCTTGGGCGATACCCCCGGCTTCAAAATCCATGTAAATACGATATTCCGGCAGAGAACCGGACATTAGCTTTCCGTCCGATGAGATAATATTTCCACGTGTTGGCGGTATGTCCACATTTTCTTTGACAAAATAGGTGGTATCTACTTCTTCCCAATAGTCTTGTTTGACAAACATGATAAAACATACCTTAACTATGATTGCTATTCCTATGATCCCCATGATTAGGGTTACAAAGAAATAACGTAACATTACATCTTTTTTGTTAACAGCCATTTAACTTGAATATAAACAACTTCACTTTCCGCATGTTCATGCGGAACATAGATTATCAATTTACAAAGATACTATTTAAGAATGAAAAAACGAAGTTATTGAATCTGCCCCTTTGAAAAACCGCTTTATTTATTTTATGGTAATGCAATGAGATACAAGGCTTTCAGCTTGTTAACTCTTCTTTTCCACAGATGTACTACGGTTTATTACTATATTTTTTTATTTTTGCACCCCAACAAATGGAGTATACAATGAAACGATTTAGACAGTACAGAACTTCACAGGAAGTGCGTGATCGCTATGCCGATGTAACTATTTCAGTATCCGATTTTATCTACCCGTATTTTATTATCGAGGGTGATAACGTTAAGCAGGCAATACCTTCTATGGAAGGTATATTCCGTCTTTCTGACGACTGTTTGCTTAAAGATGTGGAAGAATTGCTTTCGTTGGGAGTAGATAAAATCTTATTGTTCGGAGTGATTGCCGATAGCAAAAAAGACGAAAGGGGCAGCGAAGGAACTTCACCCCACAGCCTTATAGGCAAGGCGGTACGAGCAGTTAAAGCACGTTTTCCGCAAGTACTCGTTTTTACGGATGTGTGTCTTTGCGAATATACCTCTCACGGACATTGCGGATTGCTGCACAACCGGGATGTGGATAATGACGCCACACTGCCTTTGCTGGCGGAAATGGCAGTTCAACATGCCCTTGCAGGGGCGGATTTCGTAGCTCCTTCCGCTATGATGGACGGGCAAGTGGAATCCATACGCCAACGTTTGAACAGAGAAGGGCTTCAGACAAAAATCTTAGGCTATTCCGCTAAATATGCTTCGGCTTTTTATGGTCCTTTTCGGGATGCTGCCGGCTCTGCTCCTTCTTTTGGCAACCGTAAGACCTACCAAATGGATTATCGTACCCAAGACCAAGGTCTGGAAGAAATAGCAGCGGACATAGAGGAAGGTGTCGACTGGATTATGGTAAAACCCGCATCCGTCTATTTGGATGTCATCCAACGGGCTTCGGTTCGTTTCCCGAATTATCCCTTGGTCGCTTATCAAGTATCGGGCGAATATGCGATGCTCAAGCACGGCGCAAAAGCAGGTTTTTTCAATGAAGAGCAAGTCTTTTTTGAGACTCTGACAGCCATAAAACGGGCAGGTGCACACGCTATTATTTCTTATTATGCGAAAGATTTTGCAAGACGACAGGTAAGATGATACACTGTAAACTGATTAACAATGCCACTTACACATTAAAGGAAAGAGAGGCGCTTCTCCAAACGATGTACATCGACCGCAAAGAGCCTCACGTGTTACTTCAAACCTGCAACAGGGTGGAACTTTATTGGGGAGAGGGGAGCATATCCGACGGTATTATCCGGCATTTATACAGAGTAGCTTCCGGTTTGGAATCCGCCTTAATCGGAGAACGAGCCATACAGGGACAATTGAAAAACGCCTACGGGCAAGCGTGTGGGAAGTATCCATTATCATCTCCATTGCACAGACTCTTTCAAACGGCGATACACACGGGAAAACGTGTACGGACAGAAACTAAAATATCCGAGGGGGCGATTTCTCATAGCCAGGTTACCGTAGAGATTTTGAGAAAAAAAGGTATCGATTTCCGGCAAAAGATTGTCGGCATCATAGGGGTCAATAAAATAACGGAAGACATTCTTAAGTTTCTGACCGATAACCGTACTGTCACTATCTTCTTATCCAACAGGAGTTTTGAAAAAGCGGAGGAATTGGCTAAGAGATACCGGGGAACTGCGATTCGTTTAGATGACAAAAAACGGATGTTGGAGCTTACGGATATTTTGATTACGGCAACTTCTGCTCCCCATACCCTCATCAAGCGTGACGATATTTCTCCCGAAAAAGAAATACTCATATTCGATTTGGCTTTCCCCGGAGATGTGGAAACGTCTTTGGGCGAACTGAAAGGTGTAAAGCTATACGACTTGGAGGAGATTGAGCGGTTTGCCAAAAACAACCTGCAATTGCGAAACAACGAAACGGAAAAAGCCGAACAAATCATTGAAGAAGAAATCCATAAATTCCATCAATGGTATTCCCGGCTGCAAGGTATAAAAGCATGAAGAGAGAAAATTCCTTAAAAGCATACGAAGAAGCGGTGCGATACATCGCAGGCGGAGTAAACAGTCCTGTCAGGGCATTGCGAAGTGTCAACGAATCGCCCTTGTTTATTAAGAAAGCTCATGGAACCGTACTGACGGATGTGGATGATAACCGATTTTCCGATTTTTGCCTCTCCTGGGGCGTTTTTATTCTCGGACATGCACATCCGCAGGTGGAAAAAGCGACGCGAAAAGCCCTTCCGAACGGAACAAGCTATGGTATCCCTTCGCTGCCTGAAACGGAATTGGCGAAACTCATCAACCGGTATGTTCCAAGTATGGAGAAAATCCGCTTCGTCAACTCCGGGACAGAAGCTGTCATGAGTGCCGTACGTCTTGCCAGAGGATTTACCAAACGTGATCTTATTGTGAAATTCGACGGTTGCTATCACGGGCATGCCGACCATTTATTGGTATCGGCAGGTTCGGGGGTTGCCAATCTCGCCTGCTCTTCGTCTGCGGGTGTTCCGGAAGGTTTCACGGCATACACGGTTAGCTTGCCGTTCAATAACAAGGAAGCTGTGGAGAGTCTCTTCCGGGAGAGAGCAGGGGAAATAGCAGCAGTGATTGTAGAGCCTGTTCCTGCTAATATGGGGGTTGTATTGCCTGAAAATGATTTTCTTCTTCATCTGAGAAAACTGACAAGCCGGTACCAATCATTGCTTGTTTTTGATGAAGTGATTACCGGTTTCCGGCTGTCTCTTGGAGGAGCACAAAGCAGGTTTGGCATTATACCGGATTTAACCACGTTGGGAAAAATTATCGGAGGCGGGTTTCCTGCTGCCGCTTTTGGGGGTAGAGCGGATATTATGGCTCTTTTAGCTCCGGATGGACCCGTTTATCAGGCAGGAACACTATCCGGTAATCCTGTGGCTATGAGTGCCGGAGCAGAGACGATACGTATGTTGAGCAGCGAAGATTTCCATACGAATTTGGAACAGAAAGCCACTCTCTTTTTTTCGGAATTATCGGATAGTATTGCCGGCAAAGGCATTACGATGAATGGCATCGGTTCTATGTTTACGCTCTTTTTCACGGAAGAGGTTATTCGTTCGTTTGACGATGTTAAGCAAGCAAATACGGATAGATTTAGCCGATTCTTCAAACACATGTTGTCAAACCATATTTATATTTCCCCTTCACAATTTGAAACAAACTTTCTTTCTGTTGCACATACGGAAAAAGAACTGATGAAGTTTATCAAAGCAGTGAAAAACTTCTCGGAATGATTCACTATAAAAATAGGAGGTATTGGATAAAACCGTAACCTCCTTCGCTTGTTCTTGTTAGAATAGCGAAACAATCCGGTAAAATAAGGCAGCCAATAATCCGCTTATCGGGATTGTCAGCACCCAAGCCCAAATCAGATTGACCGTTACTCCCCAACGAACGGCCGAAAGTCTTTTTACGGCTCCCACTCCTATAATGGCTCCCGTAATGGTGTGTGTTGTACTTACCGGAATCTTCAGTATTTCTGTTGTGAACAGGGTCAATGCCCCTGCCGTCTCGGCTATCACTCCTTCCAATGGAGTTACTTTGGTGATGCGCGAACCCATTGTTTTGATGATGCGCCATCCTCCCGACACCGTACCCAGAGCTATCACGGTAAAACAAACCAAAGGAACCCATACGGGAATATCTACAATATTTTCTATTCCGCCTTTAAGCCCTTGTTGATGTGCTGCAAACAATGCCGCTGCGATAATACCCATTATTTGTTGCGAATCGTTCATACCATGACCGAGACTAAACAGCCCTGACGTGACCAATTGCAAACGCTTAAACCATTTGTTGGCTTTATGAGGATTGGCTTTGCGGCAAATGTTGTAAATCAGATAGGCAAGAAGGAGGGAAATAACGATACCGATAAGAGGAGCCAACAGTATAAAAGCGGCTATTTTGATAACTATTTCCGGATGTATGGCGCCGAAACTGTACGTACTCATTATCGCCGCACCCGCAAAGCTTCCTATCAATGCGTGGGAAGAAGAGGAAGGTATGCCAAACCACCAGGTGCATAGATTCCATGTAACGGCAGCCAACAAACCGGCAAAAATGACGGGTAAACTGATATATTGTTCAAGAACGACTTTGGAAACGGTATTTGCAATGCCAAATTCTCCAATGATAAACTTGGCAATAAAAAAAGCGATAAAGTTGAACATAGCAGCCCACAAAACAGCTCTAAAGGGGGTCAATACTTTTGTGGAAACAATGGTAGCTATGGAATTTGCCGCATCATGAAACCCATTGATATAATCGAAAATAAGGGCAAAAACGATAACAACAATAAATAAAGTCATCTTCTAACGGATTAAGTGTAAAAAGAACCAATCATGCGTATTTTACGATAATTGTTTTGATGATTTTACCGACGCTGTCGGCTTTGTCCGTAGCTCGCTCTATCTCCTGCATAATTTCCTTGAGCTTTATTAATTCGATTCCGTCTTTTTCTTTTGCGAAAATATCGATAATGAAAAGTTCGTACACATTGTCGGCTTTATTTTCAATCTCATGTAATTGGGTGCAAAGAGCTTTTATCAGTTTAGGGCTTTTCTTCATTGTTCTCAATTCGTTTACCGCAGATTGCACCAGCAGGCACGCATCTTTGAGCAACATTGCCAATTTTACCGACTGTTTGGGAAGATTGTTCGGTTGATACATGACCACCCGTTTTGCCGCACTGGTGATACAGTCGAGAACATTGTCCAACTCTTCGCCCAATGCATTGATATCTTCTCTGTCGAAAGGAGTGATAAATGTATTGTTGAGTTCGTTAAAAAGGTTACCGACAATGCCGTCTCCTTTGGTTTCCAGTGCTTTTATTTGTTTATAGATGCTTCTACGGTCTTCCTTGTCGGCTGTTTGAGTTAAATTTATTAATAGATTCGAACCGACAAGGATATTGTCGGACATACTGCTTAAGATAGGATAAAATTTATCCTCTTTGGGAATAAATATGCGGCTAAAAAAAGTGTTTAGCTTCATAAATTTAGTTGTTGATTATTGAGGCAAAGATAAAGAAATATTTTTTCTTTCAAAATTTTATTCTGTTTACAACAAAACGGCAGATTCAAGTATTCCATGTAACTGTTTTATTACTGTCATCAATCTACTGAAAATCTGTTTCTTACGGTATGCTAAACGGTTCTGTCCGATTCATGTCCGATCCCTCTCCGATTCATATCCGATTCCTGCCCGCTTCCCAAGCGGGGAAGGAACCCCGAAGAAGCCTGTGGAAACCGTTTCGAATGGGTTGCAGACCGCTTAGCATGCCGTAAGAGGTTGGTTTTCAGTAGGGGGGTGTGTCAAAAGTCGGAATTTACTGTTTTTATACAAACTCCGAAGGAGTTGTATATTTATAGCCGTGTCCCAATATGCGGTTTTATTCGACTCCGGCGGAGTCGAACATTTCTTTTGGTTGCAACTTCTATCAATATCCGAATCCTTCGGATTCTTTTTAAATAAATTTTAGAAGTTAGAGGACTTTTGACACACCTTCTACTTTTTAGTTGCCTTGGGTAGTTGAATCTACGGATTAAAAAAATTCAATTCAAAATGAATCGAAGACCCGAAAAAAACTTAATTTTGAAGAACCTTTTAAGGTGTTCTGCAAAATGTTAACTAAGAATATACTATGGCAAATGAAAAGATACAGGAGGCAATTGATAAAGATTCCAAACTATATTATTCTATCAGCGAAGTAGCCAAAATGTTTGGTGTGAACAGATCATTGCTCCGCTTTTGGGAAAAAGAATTTCCACAAATCACTCCCCAAAAGAGTGATAAAGGCACTCGCAGATATTGTAAGGAAGATGTAAAAACCATCGGAATGATTTACTATTTAGTAAGAGAAAAAGGCATGACTCTGCCCGGAGCGCGTCAAAAACTAAAAGATAATAAAGAAGATACTCTATGCAAATATGAAATTATCACTCGATTAAAAGGCATTAAAGAAGAACTTTTAGCCATCAAAAAAGAATTGGACAGAGTGTAGAAATTTTCATTCAGAATAAAAGCGACGTTCTTCGCTAAAAAGGCAACGGAGACTTATCTCCTCCCGTCAACTTGAAGGGGCTGTTTGAAGCCAGATATTCTGTAGAAGTAGGAACGGAGACGGAATTGGTATTTATGCGTGAACCCCATACCGCGCCACCTTCATTCGGAAGCGGAATAATCATATCGTCATCCGGATTTTGAAAACGGGCAAACTCCCCTTTAAAACGAAGAAGCACGTCTCCCGTAGCGCCGTTACGATGCTTGGCTATAATGATTTCAGCCATTCCCCGTAAATCTCTGCCTTTATCGTCTTGATAAATCTTATAATATTCCGGACGGTGGATGAAACATACCATATCGGCATCTTGCTCTATGGCACCGGACTCACGAAGGTCGCTCAACTGCGGACGTTTACCTTCGATGCCCTCCCTGTTTTCAACGCCACGATTCAACTGAGACAAAGCAATAATCGGTATATTCAACTCTTTTGCCAGCCCTTTGAGCGAACGGGAAATGGTACTGACTTCTTCCTGACGATTACCAAAATACATACCGCTTGCATTCATCAACTGGAGGTAGTCGATAATAATCACTTTGATGCCATGTTCACGAACCAAACGACGGGCTTTGGTTCGAAATTCAAAAATGGAGAGCGACGGAGTATCATCTACATACAAAGGAGAATCTATAAGTTCCTTTAGTTTGTAATCCAATTGCTGCCATTCGTAAGCAGCCAGTTGTCCGCTTTTTATTTTCTCACCCGGTATTTCGCAGACATTGATTATCAGACGATTGACCAACTGCACATTACTCATTTCGAGAGAAAATAATGCCACCGGATGTTTATAACCGACCGACATATTACGTGCCATGGAAAGCACAAAAGCAGTCTTGCCCATAGCCGGACGACCGGCAATAACAATGAGGTCGGAGTTTTGCCAACCGGCGGTTATCTTGTCAAGACCGCCGAAACCACTCGCCAAACCACTCAAACCATCCGTTCGCGCCGCCGCTTTTTGCAGCAAGGCATACGCCTCGGCAATGACAGGATTAATTTGCGTGTAATCTTTCTTCATGTTGTGCTGTGAAATCTCAAAAAGTTTTCCTTCGGCTTCTTGCATCAAGTCGTCTATATCAATCGTTTCGTCAAAGGCTTTTGATTGGATGCGGCTGGTAAAGCTTATCAGTTCACGCGCCAAATGCTTTTGAGCAATGATGCGGGCATGATATTCTATGTGAGCGGACGATGCCACCTTACTGCTTAGCTGGGTGATATAAAAAGGACCTCCCACTTCGTCAAGTTCTCCGCGCTTGCGAAGCTGTTCGGTTACGGTAAGAATATCTACCGGTTCTTGCCGGACAGCCAAATCGGTAACCGCCGCATAGATCAATTGATGAATATGTTCGTAGAAAGATTCGGGACGGAGTATCTCGCTGATTAAGGCATACGCATCTTTTTCATTCATCGTTGCTCCGAGTACAGCCTCTTCAAGCTCACGCGCTTGAGGTTGAATATGTCCATAGTCGTTAACAGGCTGTGTGTTAGCTTTTGTAGTGCGGGAATTTCTTCTTTGTTCTGGCATTTTTCTATCTTTTTGAGCGGGTAAAGATAGAGTATAACCATAAACAAGGAGAAAAGAAATGGAAAGAAGTTATTCACTTGATTATTAACAACGTCCAACCCCCTCATTTTCAATTAAAAATCAATACTACTTTTGACATATTTTATAAAATCGACCCTAAAAGATCTAATTTTAGAGAAAAAGAAAAAGTCTGAACTTTCCCAAACTCAGACTTTTGTCAAAAAGGGATGTGGCTTTTGACACACCCTTCTTTATGATGTGTTTTGATTTCTTATTACTTCGTAATCATCACTTTTTAAAAGGATCCATTTTTACATATATCCGATAGTCTTTTATCATACCTTTTTTGTTTGTTCCCGTCTGCGGAAGATAGGAAAAACCGGAAATAACCTTATCTTCTCCCAAATCTATAACTATCTGATGAGGATATTCGGGTTTGGATGTTGAATAGTCGGTATGCCAGAAAGTCGATTCCTGCAAGTCGAATACATTACTTGCAATATTGTTGGCTTCATTGGTTTCTTCGCTATCGGCGTAAACAACTTTCCAATGTTGGCGGGAAACGGGTTTGCCGTCTTCACCCAACAACTCCAATTCGGCTATTGCGGCATAATCGTCCCCTCCGTATGAATTAAGTGATTCCAAGCAAAAATGGCGTACTTTTTCCTGTTTGCCGAATGGTATGTGCTGCCATCCCTTACCTGATTTGAACGAACCTGTGTAAAACACTTCTTCAGCCGACAGATATAAGTTTTCTCCTTGTTTCCGGTGAGTGTATGCCCCGTTACCTCGTTGCATGTCCAATATGGGTTGGCGTAGCCCTGTTGTTGTTGCTTGGGAGGGCGAAGCCATATCAAGAATGATAATCTCATTTTCTCCTTCTTTGAGCCAACATCCCGGCATATATAAAGTCTGTTGGGGTCCTATCTCCCAATAACGTCCTATTGCATACCCGTTCACCCATACCATTCCTTTGCTCCAGTTTCTCATATCAAAGAACGTATCTCCTGTTTTATCCAATACAAATGTTCCCTTGTAATAAGCCGGTATCCCTTTTACGACTTTACTTTCCTTGTATTCCTTGTTTTTTGCAAAGCTGTAATTCACAGGGAAATTATATACTTGCCAATTTTTAAGTACTTGACTTTCATCGCCGGATTTAAGTTCTACTTTTTCCGTGATGCCTTTCCAGTCGTAAATTCCTTTTCCAAAGTTCATCCTGCCCATAGCTTCCACCAATATATCGAGCACCGTACCTTCTTGTACCGGTGGAAGCGTTACTGTTCCTTCTCCTTTCATACGACTGAGGGTTGCTATTTTTTCCCCGTTGATAAATACCTGTGTCCAGTCGTGAGCTTCGGTAACAACCAATGACTGCGGCTTGTCGGAAGCGGACAAGGTAGTGCGGTAAAGGATACTTCCCCATCCTTGATTGAAAAATTCCATGGATTGGATGTCTTCGCTTTCTTTGGCATCAGGCAGGTTGTCGAACAACGGAGCCACTTGGGTCAGTTCAAAGTTGGGTATGCTTATGGTCGGAATAGAATCCGGTATTTCGCTCAACGTTTCCCCTTCCGGCAGATATTGTTCCAGAAGTTTACGCACCTCAAAATATTTGGGTGTTACTTTTCCCGATTCGTTGATAGGGGCATCAT
>SNRY01000623.1_pt1 | contig 11626 bp, 6 predicted proteins | sample 4693421 | NCBI WGS metagenome assembly SNRY01 (sample SAMN11003215, study PRJNA524138) | termite gut metagenome | isolation source: Bacteroidetes bacterial symbionts from single cell of protist host amplifed... | host: Streblomastix strix ... | reverse complement strand
TTGCCTGCAATAGTTTACCGATAGAAGATGAAATAATTCCTTTTCCTAAAGAAGAGGCTACTCCACCTGTGACAAAAATGTACTTTGTCTTTTTCAACATTTTATTGTTTTAAAGAAATAATTCATTCCGGTTAGCTGTTGACACTGAAAGTGCAAAATTAGAAATAATATTGGTTATTAAGTGTAAGCAGCATGTCTTTATTTTCCATAAGGAGGTTGGCTTATCAACCGGTGCTTTAACCTGCCGGTCTCCGAAACGCTTTCTACTACGGGGCTGAGGTCGAATTTGGTCGGTTTTTGGTCGAATTTAGTCGGTTTTAGTAGGTTTTCGGTAGCCCGGAGGTCGATTTTAGGGCGTTTCAATCAGGTAGTGATTAGGTAATGATTAGACAGTGATCAGGTAATGTTAGGTAATGATCAGGTAACGGTTGGACTTGGTGAGGTAGTTTTAAAAAAACAAATACCTTTGTTCCTGCGTTAAGTGATTCATTAAAATCATAATCATTAATTATACATGAGCATAGAAACAGCCGCCAAAGACCGAATCACCGCCTTCCGCACCGCTTTGCACCGGCACAACTATAATTACTATGTGCTGAATGCCCCTGAGATTTCCGACAAAGAATTTGATGATATGATGCGCGAACTGCAAGAGTTGGAACAGGCACATCCGGAATATAAAGACGATAATTCGCCAACTATGCGTGTGGGTAGTGATATTAATAAGAATTTCACGCAAATAACCCATAAATACCCGATGCTTTCGTTGGCAAACACCTATTCGGAAGGAGAGGTGAGAGATTTCTACGAACGGGTACGCAAGGCATTGAACGAAGATTTTGAGATTTGTTGCGAAATGAAATATGACGGTACTTCCATTTCTTTGGTTTATGAAGATGGGAGGCTAACAACTGCAGTAACTCGCGGCGACGGAGAGAAAGGAGACGATGTAACGGACAATGCAAAAACTATCCGAACGATTCCTCTTGTGTTGTATGGGGATAATTATCCGGTGAGTTTTGAAATACGGGGTGAGATACTGATGCCTTGGAAGGTGTTTGAAAAGTTGAATGAAGAGAGAGAAGCGCGGGAAGAACCTCTGTTTGCCAATCCGCGCAACGCTGCTTCGGGAACATTAAAGTTGCAAAACTCTGCTTTAGTTGCAAAACGGAATCTGACTGCCTATTTCTATCATCTTTTAGGAGAAAACCTCCCGTGCGACGGGCACTACGAAAACTTGCAGGAAGTAAGCAAGTGGGGCATCAAAATCTCCGAATTGACCCGTAAATGCAAAACAATAGAAGAAGTTTTTGATTTCATCAACTATTGGGACGTTGAACGTAAAAACCTGCCTGTGGCAACGGACGGCATTGTGCTAAAAGTCAACAGCATCCGTCAACAGAAGAATCTCGGTTACACGGCAAAGTCGCCACGTTGGGCTATTGCCTATAAATTTCAAGCCGAGCAAGCGCTTACGCGCCTCAACAAAGTAACGTTTCAGGTAGGAAGAACCGGAGCGGTTACTCCCGTTGCCAATCTCGACCCCGTGCAACTGTCGGGAACGGTAGTGAAACGCGCTTCGTTGCACAATGCCGACATTATAGAAGGGCTTGATTTGCACATCGGCGACATGGTATATGTGGAGAAAGGCGGGGAGATTATTCCCAAAATAACGGGGGTAAATACGGACGCACGTTTTATTTTAGGAGAAAAAGTGCAGTTCACTTCCTATTGTCCCGAATGTAAAAGTCAATTAATACGTTATGAAGGCGAAGCAGCCTACTACTGCCCTAACGAAACAGCCTGTCCGCCGCAAATCAAAGGAAAGATAGAACATTTTATCAGCCGGAAAGCAATGAATATAGACAACCTCGGTCCCGAAACCGTAGATACGTTTTACCAGCTAAACTTAGTAAACAATGCAGCCGACCTATATAAACTTACTGTTGACGATATAAAAGGTTTGGAAAGAATGGGAGAAAAATCTGCCGAAAACATTATCAACGGTATCGTCCGAAGCAGGGAAGTCCCTTTTGAACGTGTTCTTTTTGCCCTCGGCATCCATTTTGTAGGCGAAACGGTAGCGAAGAAACTTGCAAAGTCATTTGTCAATATGGAAGAATTGGCGCAAGCGGACATGGAACGCTTGATAAACATTGACGAGATTGGAGAGAAAATAGCCGGTAGTATCCTCCGGTATTTTTCCGACGAGTCTAACAAACAACTTGTGAGGCAACTAAAAGAGGCTGGTTTGAAAATGAAACGCTCGGAAGAAGACAGCAACGAATATACCGATAAGCTGGCGGGAATGTCAATAGTTATCAGTGGGGTATTCACCCAACATTCGAGAGATGAATACAAAGAAATCATTGAAAAGAATGGTGGAAAGAATAGTGGAAGTATTTCGGTAAAGACAAGTTTTATGCTGGCAGGAGATAATATGGGACCGGCGAAGTTGGAAAAAGCACAAAAGCTCGGCATTGAGATATGGAATGAAAATAGATTTATAGAATTTTTAGAAATTTAACCAATAAACATAATCATTCCTTCAATATTGTTTTTGTTAATTCTAATTTTGTGCCGGTTTATTTATTAATTCTTATTATAAAATATGATGAAACATGAAATTAAACCTGCCGCAGGCAAGCTTGGAGTCTTAGTAGTGGGACTTGGTGGCGCGGTAGCATCAACGTTTGTTGTTGGAACATTAGCTGCGCGTAAGGGCAAAACCAAACCGATAGGTTCTATCACCCAATTGGCTACCATTCGTTTGGGGAAAAGAAACGAAAATAACTTCCCGAAGATAAAAGATGTTGTTCCCTTAGCGGATTTGAATGATATAGTATTCGGCGGTTGGGACATTTTCCCTGAAAACGTTTACGAAGCTGCCCGTCATGCGGAAGTGTTGGAACAAAAAGATTTGGATTTGGTGAAAGATGAACTGGGAACTATTAAACCGATGCCCAGTGCTTTTGACCAAAATTGGGTGAAACGCCTCAATGGTACGCACATCAAGAAAGCCGCTACCCGTTGGGGGTTGGTAGAGGCTCTCCGCAAAGACATCCGTGATTTCAAAGCTGCCAACGGTTGCAGTAGGATAGTCGTTATCTGGTCTGCCAGTACGGAAACCTATATACCACTCTGCGAAGAACATCAATCATTGGCTGCTTTGGAAAAAGCAATGAAAGGTAATGTAGCGGATAAGATTTCGCCGAGTATGTGCTATGCCTACGCTGCCGTTGCGGAAGGTGCGCCTTTTATTATGGGTGCTCCCAATCTTTGTGTGGACACACCGGCAATGTGGGAGTTCTCTGCCAAACAAAACGTACCCATCTGCGGGAAAGATTTCAAAACAGGACAAACGATGCTGAAAACAGTTCTCGCTCCCATGTTGAAGACGCGTATGTTAGGGCTTAGCGGATGGTTCTCCACCAATATACTTGGAAACCGAGACGGGGAAGTGCTTGACGATCCTGATTCTTTCAAGACCAAAGAAGTTAGTAAGCTTTCGGTCATTGATACCATTCTCCAACCTGAATTATATCCCGACTTGTACGGCAATATTTACCATAAAGTACGCATCAATTACTATCCTCCCCGCAAAGACAACAAAGAAGGGTGGGATAATATAGACCTTGTGGGCTGGATGGGCTACCCGATGCAGTTGAAGGTAGATTTTCTTTGCCGTGATTCCATTTTGGCTGCTCCGTTGGTGCTCGATTTGGTATTGTTCACTGATTTGGCACAGAGGGCAGGTTTTAGCGGGATTCAAGATTGGTTGTCGTTCTATTTCAAAAGCCCCATGCACGACTTTGAACACGTTCCCGAACATGATTTGTTTATCCAATATACCAAATTAAAGAATACGCTGCGGAAGATGATTGGAGAGGAAACGATAGATTATTTGGATTAATAGTTATTACCGATATACCGCATGGATTCCCCTCCTTCTGGAAGGAGGGGTGCCCATAGGGCGGGGTGGTAGGTAAAATAATGGCATTGTTAAACTAATATAGGTAATTCATTATATAGTTTTAGCAACAATAATTTTAAGGATTTCTCAATCATGTGTTGCGCTTTGCTGTAGCACTTTCCTTTTCGTTTGCATCTTGCCAAATAATGCCTGATTCTACTGTTGTAACCTTCCACGGTGAAAGTCTCTGCCTTGGTTTGTAAATGTTTTTCCGGTGGAATAAAGGCTTCATAACTTTTCCAATAATCTGAACAATAGAAAGATACGGGAGTATCTTTTATTTCTTCCCAAAGTTTGAGTCCTGTTTCTGTGGAACGATTTCCGCAGACAAAACCGATAAACCTTTTTCCGAGTCTATCAACGGCAATCCATACCCAACAGTAGTTTTTTTGAACCCACATAGGTATGCATCTCATCCAATTCCATAAATTCAACCCTTTCTTCCTTCTTGGGCAAATCTACTGTCGCACCCCATTTCTTAATCCAAGCGTAAACCGTTCCATAACTGATTTTTAACAGGCGACCTATTGCCCGAAAGCCCAATCCGTTCAAATACAGCTCCAGTGCCATGCGTCTGGTTTCTACGGATTTTACATCTGATTTCTTCGCTACCGTATAATGATACCGGCATGCTTTACATGCATAACGTTGGCGACCTTTAACAAAACCATCCTTGTTATAATTTATGCTGCCGCATCGGGGACAATCCATAACTTTTTTGATGCAAAGATAGTATACCAATACTAAATTAACAATACCCGGAATTAAACTGACTGTGAAAATCCTCATTCGTATTGAATGACATATTTCCGGCGAAGATGGCTTTGAGAAAATTCAAGAAAGTTGTTTTGCCAGTATTCCGCTCTGTGGAAACCAACAACAGGATAGGAAGTCGAATCAACGGTTTGAGGTATAGTAATTGCAGGTAATCCAACCCCATTTCCAACTGCTCGCCGAAAAGATGTGTAAGGAACTCCATTGTAACGGAACAATCGCCTTCAGAGGTAAATAGGCAATAGCTTCATATTGATTTAGGAAGGTTCCAATACAACGCTGGTAGTTGATATGGTCGGGGACGGAACAAAAGCCATCGAACTTTTCTATCTGCGAGATGAAATCCTTGGAATGGTCTTGCCGGAGTGTTTCATAATTCCATGGTACGCGCACCTCTATGGAATCACCGCTCAACAAAGGCTTGTGGACAATTTTATAGAGGGTTGTGCCAATGTGGACGTATCGACCGGAATCCTTTTCTTTTTCTTCCATCGGTTTAGGATTCTTTAAGATTGATACTCCGGTTAAGGATGAAATTCAGGATTTCCTCCTTGTTGTAGAAGACAAGTTTTTCGCCGAAACGATACTCTTTGTAGTATCCCATTCGGGCATACTTGCGAACGGTAGGGGCAGAAGCTTTCAAAAGTTTGGTAGCTTCTTTCATTTTGATGAGATTATTTATCGCCTTATCAATAGGCGACAAATTTTCAACAGAAATACTGTTTTCAACAGTTTCTTCTTTTTCCGGCTTTTGCCAGAATTTCATGATTGTCTTTTTCATTTTACTAATAATTTAGAAATTTCGAAAGACAAATATATATAAGAAAAATATTGGAAATAAGCACATTATCCTCGCGGGACAACATGGGACAAGTACTCACAAAATGGGACAATCCCGATAATGGAAGAACGCTAAAAAGAAGAATTTTAATTTTTTGCAGACAACTTCTCTATGTCTTTTCGGATAAAGTCAACAGCTTTTTCAAGACCGATTTCTTTGTAAAAATCAAGGATGGATTCCAAATGTTCGATAAGGGTAAGGCTATCCACGTTACTTCGGTTCAATCGTGGATTAGCATGCAGTTTGGTATCAGAAGGCACAATATCCTTACCGGTAAATTGATGCCAAGTATTTAATCGTTCTTCGGGGGTGTGGGCTTGCAGCAGTTCGGATTTCAATAGAGAAGTTGTCTGCAAAAAATTAAAATTCTTCTTTTTAGCGTTCTTCCATTATCGGGATTGTCCCATTTTGTGAGTACTTGTCCCATGTTGTCCCGCGAGGATAATGTGCTTATTTCCAATATTTTTCTTATATATATTTGTCTTTCGAAATTTCTAAATTATTAGTAAAATGAAAAAGACAATCATGAAATTCTGGCAAAAGCCGGAAAAAGAAGAAACTGTTGAAAACAGTATTTCTGTTGAAAATTTGTCGCCTATTGATAAGGCGATAAATAATCTCATCAAAATGAAAGAAGCTACCAAACTTTTGAAAGCTTCTGCCCCTACCGTTCGCAAGTATGCCCGAATGGGATACTACAAAGAGTATCGTTTCGGCGAAAAACTTGTCTTCTACAACAAGGAGGAAATCCTGAATTTCATCCTTAACCGGAGTATCAATCTTAAAGAATCCTAAACCGATGGAAGAAAAAGAAAAGGATTCCGGTCGATACGTCCACATTGGCACAACCCTCTATAAAATTGTCCACAAGCCTTTGTTGAGCGGTGATTCCATAGAGGTGCGCGTACCATGGAATTATGAAACACTCCGGCAAGACCATTCCAAGGATTTCATCTCGCAGATAGAAAAGTTCGATGGCTTTTGTTCCGTCCCCGACCATATCAACTACCAGCGTTGTATTGGAACCTTCCTAAATCAATATGAAGCTATTGCCTATTTACCTCTGAAGGCGATTGTTCCGTTACAATGGAGTTCCTTACACATCTTTTCGGCGAGCAGTTGGAAATGGGGTTGGATTACCTGCAATTACTATACCTCAAACCGTTGATTCGACTTCCTATCCTGTTGTTGGTTTCCACAGAGCGGAATACTGGCAAAACAACTTTCTTGAATTTTCTCAAAGCCATCTTCGCCGGAAATATGTCATTCAATACGAATGAGGATTTTCACAGTCAGTTTAATTCCGGGTATTGTTAATTTAGTATTGGTATACTATCTTTGCATCAAAAAAGTTATGGATTGTCCCCGATGCGGCAGCATAAATTATAACAAGGATGGTTTTGTTAAAGGTCGCCAACGTTATGCATGTAAAGCATGCCGGTATCATTATACGGTAGCGAAGAAATCAGATGTAAAATCCGTAGAAACCAGACGCATGGCACTGGAGCTGTATTTGAACGGATTGGGCTTTCGGGCAATAGGTCGCCTGTTAAAAATCAGTTATGGAACGGTTTACGCTTGGATTAAGAAATGGGGTGCGACAGTAGATTTGCCCAAGAAGGAAGAAAGGGTTGAATTTATGGAATTGGATGAGATGCATACCTATGTGGGTTCAAAAAAACTACTGTTGGGTATGGATTGCCGTTGATAGACTCGGAAAAAGGTTTATCGGTTTTGTCTGCGGAAATCGTTCCACAGAAACAGGACTCAAACTTTGGGAAGAAATAAAAGATACTCCCGTATCTTTCTATTGTTCAGATTATTGGAAAAGTTATGAAGCCTTTATTCCACCGGAAAAACATTTACAAACCAAGGCAGAGACTTTCACCGTGGAAGGTTACAACAGTAGAATCAGGCATTATTTGGCAAGATGCAAACGAAAAGGAAAGTGCTACAGCAAAGCGCAACACATGATTGAGAAATCCTTAAAATTATTGTTGCTAAAACTATATAATGAATTACCTATATTAGTTTAACAATGCCATTATTTTACCTACCACCCCGCCCTATGGGCACCCCTCCTTCCAGAAGGAGGGGAATCCATGCGGTATATCGGTAATAACTATTAATCCAAATAATCTATCGTTTCCTCTCCAATCATCTTCCGCAGCGTATTCTTTAATTTGGTATATTGGATAAACAAATCATGTTCGGGAACGTGTTCAAAGTCGTGCATGGGGCTTTTGAAATAGAACGACAACCAATCTTGAATCCCGCTAAAACCTGCCCTCTGTGCCAAATCAGTGAACAATACCAAATCGAGCACCAACGGAGCAGCCAAAATGGAATCACGGCAAAGAAAATCTACCTTCAACTGCATCGGGTAGCCCATCCAGCCCACAAGGTCTATATTATCCCACCCTTCTTTGTTGTCTTTGCGGGGAGGATAGTAATTGATGCGTACTTTATGGTAAATATTGCCGTACAAGTCGGGATATAATTCAGGTTGGAGAATGGTATCAATGACCGAAAGCTTACTAACTTCTTTGGTCTTGAAAGAATCAGGATCGTCAAGCACTTCCCCGTCTCGGTTTCCAAGTATATTGGTGGAGAACCATCCGCTAAGCCCTAACATACGCGTCTTCAACATGGGAGCGAGAACTGTTTTCAGCATCGTTTGTCCTGTTTTGAAATCTTTCCCGCAGATGGGTACGTTTTGTTTGGCAGAGAACTCCCACATTGCCGGTGTGTCCACACAAAGATTGGGAGCACCCATAATAAAAGGCGCACCTTCCGCAACGGCAGCGTAGGCATAGCACATACTCGGCGAAATCTTATCCGCTACATTACCTTTCATTGCTTTTTCCAAAGCAGCCAATGATTGATGTTCTTCGCAGAGTGGTATATAGGTTTCCGTACTGGCAGACCAGATAACGACTATCCTACTGCAACCGTTGGCAGCTTTGAAATCACGGATGTCTTTGCGGAGAGCCTCTACCAACCCCCAACGGGTAGCGGCTTTCTTGATGTGCGTACCATTGAGGCGTTTCACCCAATTTTGGTCAAAAGCACTGGGCATCGGTTTAATAGTTCCCAGTTCATCTTTCACCAAATCCAAATCTTTTTGTTCCAACACTTCCGCATGACGGGCAGCTTCGTAAACGTTTTCAGGGAAAATGTCCCAACCGCCGAATACTATATCATTCAAATCCGCTAAGGGAACAACATCTTTTATCTTCGGGAAGTTATTTTCGTTTCTTTTCCCCAAACGAATGGTAGCCAATTGGGTGATAGAACCTATCGGTTTGGTTTTGCCCTTACGCGCAGCTAATGTTCCAACAACAAACGTTGATGCTACCGCGCCACCAAGTCCCACTACTAAGACTCCAAGCTTGCCTGCGGCAGGTTTAATTTCATGTTTCATCATATTTTATAATAAGAATTAATAAATAAACCGGCACAAAATTAGAATTAACAAAAACAATATTGAAGGAATGATTATGTTTATTGGTTAAATTTCTAAAAATTCTATAAATCTATTTTCATTCCATATCTCAATGCCGAGCTTTTGTGCTTTTTCCAACTTCGCCGGTCCCATATTATCTCCTGCCAGCATAAAACTTGTCTTTACCGAAATACTTCCACTATTCTTTCCACCATTCTTTTCAATGATTTCTTTGTATTCATCTCTCGAATGTTGGGTGAATACCCCACTGATAACTATTGACATTCCCGCCAGCTTATCGGTATATTCGTTGCTGTCTTCTTCCGAGCGTTTCATTTTCAAACCAGCCTCTTTTAGTTGCCTCACAAGTTGTTTGTTAGACTCGTCGGAAAAATACCGGAGGATACTACCGGCTATTTTCTCTCCAATCTCGTCAATGTTTATCAAGCGTTCCATGTCCGCTTGCGCCAATTCTTCCATATTGACAAATGACTTTGCAAGTTTCTTCGCTACCGTTTCGCCTACAAAATGGATGCCGAGGGCAAAAAGAACACGTTCAAAAGGGACTTCCCTGCTTCGGACGATACCGTTGATAATGTTTTCGGCAGATTTTTCTCCCATTCTTTCCAAACCTTTTATATCGTCAACAGTAAGTTTATATAGGTCGGCTGCATTGTTTACTAAGTTTAGCTGGTAAAACGTATCTACGGTTTCGGGACCGAGGTTGTCTATATTCATTGCTTTCCGGCTGATAAAATGTTCTATCTTTCCTTTGATTTGCGGCGGACAGGCTGTTTCGTTAGGGCAGTAGTAGGCTGCTTCGCCTTCATAACGTATTAATTGACTTTTACATTCGGGACAATAGGAAGTGAACTGCACTTTTTCTCCTAAAATAAAACGTGCGTCCGTATTTACCCCCGTTATTTTGGGAATAATCTCCCCGCCTTTCTCCACATATACCATGTCGCCGATGTGCAAATCAAGCCCTTCTATAATGTCGGCATTGTGCAACGAAGCGCGTTTCACTACCGTTCCCGACAGTTGCACGGGGTCGAGATTGGCAACGGGAGTAACCGCTCCGGTTCTTCCTACCTGAAACGTTACTTTGTTGAGGCGCGTAAGCGCTTGCTCGGCTTGAAATTTATAGGCAATAGCCCAACGTGGCGACTTTGCCGTGTAACCGAGATTCTTCTGTTGACGGATGCTGTTGACTTTTAGCACAATGCCGTCCGTTGCCACAGGCAGGTTTTTACGTTCAACGTCCCAATAGTTGATGAAATCAAAAACTTCTTCTATTGTTTTGCATTTACGGGTCAATTCGGAGATTTTGATGCCCCACTTGCTTACTTCCTGCAAGTTTTCGTAGTGCCCGTCGCACGGGAGGTTTTCTCCTAAAAGATGATAGAAATAGGCAGTCAGATTCCGTTTTGCAACTAAAGCAGAGTTTTGCAACTTTAATGTTCCCGAAGCAGCGTTGCGCGGATTGGCAAACAGAGGTTCTTCCCGCGCTTCTCTCTCTTCATTCAACTTTTCAAACACCTTCCAAGGCATCAGTATCTCACCCCGTATTTCAAAACTCACCGGATAATTATCCCCATACAACACAAGAGGAATCGTTCGGATAGTTTTTGCATTGTCCGTTACATCGTCTCCTTTCTCTCCGTCGCCGCGAGTTACTGCAGTTGTTAGCCTCCCATCTTCATAAACCAAAGAAATGGAAGTACCGTCATATTTCATTTCGCAACAAATCTCAAAATCTTCGTTCAATGCCTTGCGTACCCGTTCGTAGAAATCTCTCACCTCTCCTTCCGAATAGGTGTTTGCCAACGAAAGCATCGGGTATTTATGGGTTATTTGCGTGAAATTCTTATTAATATCACTACCCACACGCATAGTTGGCGAATTATCGTCTTTATATTCCGGATGTGCCTGTTCCAACTCTTGCAGTTCGCGCATCATATCATCAAATTCTTTGTCGGAAATCTCAGGGGCATTCAGCACATAGTAATTATAGTTGTGCCGGTGCAAAGCGGTGCGGAAGGCGGTGATTCGGTCTTTGGCGGCTGTTTCTATGCTCATGTATAATTAATGATTATGATTTTAATGAATCACTTAACGCAGGAACAAAGGTATTTGTTTTTTTAAAACTACCTCACCAAGTCCAACCGTTACCTGATCATTACCTAACATTACCTGATCACTGTCTAATCATTACCTAATCACTACCTGATTGAAACGCCCTAAAATCGACCTCCGGGCTACCGAAAACCTACTAAAACCGACTAAATTCGACCAAAAACCGACCAAATTCGACCTCAGCCCCGTAGTAGAAAGCGTTTCGGAGACCGGCAGGTTAAAGCACCGGTTGATAAGCCAACCTCCTTATGGAAAATAAAGACATGCTGCTTACACTTAATAACCAATATTATTTCTAATTTTGCACTTTCAGTGTCAACAGCTAACCGGAATGAATTATTTCTTTAAAACAATAAAATGTTGAAAAAGACAAAGTACATTTTTGTCACAGGTGGAGTAGCCTCTTCTTTAGGAAAAGGAATTATTTCATCTTCTATCGGTAAACTATTGCAGGCAA
>SNRY01000622.1_pt1 | contig 11628 bp, 8 predicted proteins | sample 4693421 | NCBI WGS metagenome assembly SNRY01 (sample SAMN11003215, study PRJNA524138) | termite gut metagenome | isolation source: Bacteroidetes bacterial symbionts from single cell of protist host amplifed... | host: Streblomastix strix ... | reverse complement strand
AACTTGCTGTTTCTCTAAAAAGTTGTTCAATCACTTGAAAGCTTTTAGATTGGCGTTCTTTTATATCAATTATGGATATGTATAAACAAAAAGCATACTTTCTGCATCACCACCCAAAATTTAATACCAAAGCGATAATAACTGAAACAACCAAAGGAGAATATAATTTGCTAAAAAGAAGCGATAATCTACTTTTAAGAACCTTACAAAATAAAAGCCAATAACATTGGAAAAAATTAAATAAAAAAGTAATAACCAATGCCCAAGCAACAGCCACAGAAGATTTAAATACAAACAAAGCTATCTATAAACCTAAAACATTTATTATTGCAGATACTATTCCGAAGTAAAATAATTCTTTTGTAGCATTAGCCGTTTGAAATATTGGAAGAATAAACAACTTCTATCTTTCACTGATGAAACACTTCATAAATGTTTTATGGAATAACCCCCTTTAGTCTTGTTAATAAACAGAACTATGTCTGTGAGTCAGTTGTAGGTGAATTCTTATAGCATTAAATTAATATATTGGTAATTTTTTGTGTAACATCGGTTATAAAAAGCTTTTTATTAGGTACAAGACTAAAGTGGGAATTCCGTTTTAAAAATCTCTTTCTATCATTTAATTATGAAAAATGCGTATATTCTGTCTTTTTAAATAACGCCAAAATTTATATATAAATTTTGTTATTTTATATGGAAGTGATAAATAAATAAGGTATATAATTCCACGAATTGGCAACTTAGATATTTCAGTTATTTTTCTAGGTAAATTTCTAGTTATTTCTTTATAATACATACCCTTTTGGTTTTCATCGAAATATCCTTTATAATATAATGGTAATAATCCAAATATATAATGAAGTATCCAATAATAGTAGTTATTATATAAAATTGTATTTTTATAATTTAATAAATTCTCTTTATGAAAAGAATAAATTTCTATATATTGATCTGCTATTCGTTTTGTAAAACCTAAAGAACAAATATAAGTGACCGAATTACGATTCTTGTAATAATAATATGTCACTTGAGAGGTGAAACTGCAAGATATAGCAGTAAAAATTAATTTAGTGGTAAACATATTATCTTCATTGAGATGGTGTGGAATACAATCAATTTGATAATTAATTAAGAAATTTAGATTGTATAATTTATTCCACATTTGTATATGAATAGAATTTTTTACATTCTTTCTATCATATTGAAATTCTGCAATTTTATTTTTTCCCTTGAGAATATTTTCTGAGAATATTTTTTTTATAATTCCTTCATTTTGCTCATTCTCTTTAGAATAATCATCAAAGTGCATAATAATAGATCCTACAACAAAATCCACCGGATTCTCCTGCATTTTATTATATAGTATTTCAATGCAATCCTGCGTTATTTCATCATCACTATCCATAAAATAAAGGTATTCCCCTTTTGCTTCTCTAATAGCAGAATTCTTGGTTGCTCCCGTCCCTTGATTTATCCCATGATCTATTATCCGAACATTTTTGCCACGCGGATGGGTAGCTATTATTCTCCGAATAATATCCATGCTGTTATCCGTTCCCTTATCATCCACAATCAAATATTCAATGCTCTCGAAAGTTTGATTCAATGCGGATAATAAGGCACGCTCCACATATTTCTCCACATTATACACAGGCATGGATAAAGTAACTTTATACATAATTCTTAAACAGATTTACTTTTGTAAAATGAATGATTGAAATAAACTCTCTGATACGAAAGAGAAAACTCAAGATAAAATAAGAAACAATACCTGTTAGTATCCCTCCTAAGAGTTTGAATATGGTATTATGGATACACATTGTGGACAGCAGCATGATTCCACCCATACCAACAGTCAATAAAAAGAAAGGAGCAATATTCTTAATCTGCCGGATGTATCCAGTCCTGATTACTTTTTTCGCATAATAAATAATGATTATCATATCCACCCAATTATATGCGACCAATCCCCAACACAAGGCTTTAAGTCCCCAAGGCATAGTCAATACCAATATCCCTATAGCTGCTGCTTTCTTTATAATTTCCGCTTTCAGAAAATAATCAGAACGTCCCCTTACATTTAATATCTGATTATTGATAACCATTACAGGATACCACATATAAGCCATACATAAAATGGAAAGTAATTTTGCCGCCGATAACCATTTTTCCGTAAGCAGTAGTAAGGTCAACGGTTTTGCTAAAACTGCCAATCCAACCATCAAAGGAAATATCACATAACAAGCCATACGCAGGTATTGGATAAAAGTAGTGTTCAGACGTTCCTCGTCGTCTTGCAACCGACACTGTACAGGGTAAATAGCTCGACCTACAATACCTACAATATTAGTTGATGGAAAAGCTGCAAACTGATATGCGCGGTTGTAATATCCCACTTCTGTGGACGAATATCTACGTCCGATAACTAAACTGTAAAGATTGATATATATGGTATGTAATAAACCGGATAGTAATAATTTGGAGCCAAAAGAAAAAAGTGTATGAAATGATTGCCAAGAGAATGTCAAAGAGGGTGTCCATTTAGCAAATATCCATAACAACAGTGTATTTAAGAGGCTGCTTGATAGTGCTTGGATAACCAACGTCCAGACACCAAAACCTTGATAAGCTAACGTAATTCCTATGCAGCCACTTACTATAATAGATAGCAATGATACTTTCGTTTGCATCTTAAAATCCAACTTTACGGTCAGCTTGGCGCGTTGAACAATAGAGAAAGCAGAGATAACGATGTTGAGTCCGACCCATTTGGTAATTATCTCTAATTGAGGTTCTTTATAAAAACCGGCGATGTAAGGGGAACAGATAAATAGAATGACATAAACAATACCGGCAACAGCAATATTAAAATAAAACACCGTGGAATAATCTGTTTCTGTCCTGTCTTGTTTTTGAATCAGTGCGTTGGAAAAACCACTGTCTATAAATGATTGGGCAATGGCAAGAAAAATACCCAGCATGGCTATCAGCCCGTATTCGGAAGGAGCTACCAAACGAGCTAAGATAATAGTCAATACAAACTGAACTCCCTGCGCTGAAAAACGCTCCACCGCACTCCATGCCACTCCTTTTATGGCTTGTTTCTTTAATGATTCACCCATCAAACAATCCCTGTAAAATATTCAATTGTCCTCTTTAATCCTTCCTTCAACTTCACTTTCGGTTCCCAACCGCCCAGTTTCTCTTTAGCTAATGATATATCCGGTTTCCTTTGTTGAGGGTCATCGCCCGGCAAAGATTGGAATGTTATTTTGGAATTGGAATTGGTCAGTTCAATAATGGTATTGGCTAATTCCAGCATCGTAAACTCATCGGGATTACCAATGTTAACGGGACCAATAAAATCATCATGCGTAGCCATCATCCGAACCACCCCTTCAATCAGGTCGTCTATGTATTGAAAGCTCCTCGTCTGAGTCCCCGTACCGTATATCGTAATGTCTTTATTTTTCAATGCCTGCACCATAAAGTTTGATACTACGCGTCCGTCATTCGGATTCATGCGTGGTCCGTAGGTATTGAATATCCGGATAATCTTTATCCGCACCTCATTCTGCCTATGGTAATCCATAAATAGCGTTTCTACCGCACGTTTCCCCTCATCGTAACATGAACGGATACCGACAGGATTTACATTCCCCCAATAGGATTCTATCTGCGGGTGAATAGCAGGGTCACCATAAACCTCACTCGTGGAGGCTTGCAGTATCTTTGCCTTTGTCCGTTTTGCCAATCCCAACATGTTCATCGCCCCATATATGGAGCTCTTCATCGTTTTTATCGCATTATATTGATAGTGGGGAGGCGAAGCCGGACATGCCAAATTATAGACCTCGTCCACTTCTGCATAATAAGGCGTGGTTACATCATGACGTACCAATTCAAAATCGGGATTACCCAACAAATGGCGAATATTCTCCTTACTCCCCGTAAAGTAGTTATCCAGACAAATCACGTCATTCCTTTCCTTGAGCAAACGCTCGCAGAGATGAGAACCGATAAATCCTGCCCCACCCGTTACTAATATCCGTTTCATAGCTGTTTTTGACCGATTCTTGAATAAGTGAACCCCAACTCTCTTAATTCATTTCCTTCGTATATATTACGACCGTCCACCACGACATGATTTCGCATTGCCTGATGGATAATTGCCCAACTTGGCATACGAAATATCTTCCATTCCGTTAGCAAGGCAATAGCATCCGCCTCTATAACAGCCTCATACATATCCTTGCAATAAGTAACCCTATCTCCTATCCTGTGATGAGTTTCCTCCATAGCAACAGGGTCGTAAACTTTGACCACAGCGCCCTCCTGAAGCAATTTCTCTATCACAACCAACGCCGGAGATTCTCGCATATCATCCGTTTCGGGTTTAAATGAAAGTCCCCACACAGCAATTACTTTTCCTTTTAAATCACCTCCCAAGGCTGTGGACAATTTATCAAACACAATGCTTTTTTGAGCTTCATTAACGCTTTCTACCGCTTCTATCAGCCGTAAGTGATAACCATTTTCAATGCCCGTGCGGACAAGAGCTTTTACATCTTTGGGAAAACAAGAACCTCCGTAGCCGCAACCTGCATACAAGAAACGACTACCGATACGGGAATCCGTACCGATGCCTTTGCGCACGTTATCTATATCAGCACCTACCCGTTCACACAAGTTGGCTATATCGTTCATAAAACTGATGCGGGTGGCAAGCATAGCATTTGCTGCATACTTGGTCATTTCGGCGGAAGCAATATCCATCATCAGAATGGGATAACCGTTAAGCAGGAAAGGATGATACAGTTTCTCCATTACCTTTTTTGCCCGCTCACTTTCCACTCCAATGACTACCCGGTCGGGGGTCATAAAATCTTTGATGGCAGTGCCTTCCTTTAGGAATTCAGGATTGGAAACAACATCAAATTCCACTTTAACACCCCGTTTATGCAATTCTTCTTCTATCACAGCACTAACCTTTCCGGCTGTTCCTACGGGAACGGTGCTTTTGGTTACCAAAACCGTATATTTAGTCATGTTTTTCCCTATCGTGCGGGCTACTTCAAATACATACTTCAAATCTGCCTGACCATCTTCATCCGGAGGTGTACCCACAGCACTGAAAACAACATCCACACTATCCAAACAAGCGCTTAGATCTGTGGTAAACTGTAAACGACCGGCTTTAATGTTACGTTCCACCAATTCGTCCAATCCGGGTTCATAGATGGGAACAACTCCCTGCAAGAGCTTTTGAATCTTCACTTTGTCAATATCCACACAAGTAACCTGATTCCCCATTTCGGAAAAGCAAGCCCCCGTTACCAAACCTACATAACCGCTACCTACGATTGATATATTCATAAATTTATATGGATGCTTATGCTATATAGTATATAAGGTTTACCTTACATACTATATAGGGTGTATGTTATATAGTATATAGGGTTTATGCTACATAGTATATAAGGTAAACCTTATATACTATGTAAGATTTACGCTAAATATTAGATGAGATTTACGCCTATTTATTTCAATTATCCCCATAAATACTTGAAGTAACCGTTGTAAATTGGAATAGTTTGTTGTATCTTTGATACGGACGAGAGATCGCAAAATCACGGTTTTACTTCAAAAATAACAGCCTATGGTATGACACAACAAAACGGTTTATTTTCAACAGTTATTATTACAATTGATTTATTAAATTTTCAAAATTTATTATCATGACATTACTCTATAAAGCATTTCAAAGCAATTTGAAGTCGAAAGACGGAGAACAAAAATGGTTTCCCCGCCTAGCTAAAGTGGGCAAGACGATAGATACCCAAGATTTGGCAGAGATGATTGCCCGTGAATCTTCCTTAACTATTGGAGATGTACACAATGCTATCCGTAATTTGATCGAGGTGATGAAACAAGAGTTGTTGAATAGCCATTCCGTGCGATTGGACAGTTTGGGTACTTTTACGGTCATTTCTCATTCTCGTGGCAAAGGGGTTTCTTCTTTTGATTTGGTGAATCATACGCAGATAGCTCAGTTATTGGTGCGTTTCACACCGGTTTCTACTTACAACCACATTGACGGTACTACCCGTAGCATATTCACGGGTGTGGAGTTTGAACGGGTAGATAAGAAAAACACTCCCCAACCGCTCCCTTCAGATGTTTCCGTCACTGCCGTTACGCTGAATGGCGCTTCCATTGCCCAAGGCAGTGGTTCCTTGAGCATTGATTCCGGCAAGGTCATGGTCATATCGGGAACGGGACTGACCAACACCTCGCTCAAGGTAAGAATCCTCACAGACCCTTTTGGAGAAGCCGTTATAGTAGCTTTGGCAAGCATCGGCACTGTTACTACAGATGCTCCGGGAACATCGCTTACAGTTAATATAACCACAAGCGGCGCCGTCTTCTCTCTCCTCAAATCTGCTGACAACACTGTTGTCTATAGTTTTGTACCCTAAGCAGGGAAGTAAAGCATGAAAGAGTAGCAGGGAAAGAGCTATTCCCTTCTACTCTTCTAAACAACTCCATACTTTCCTATATATTTCTATCACTCGTTATGATTTTTCAATTTTCCACTAAACGGAGATAACTTTTGGGAATACGGATACTTAAAGATAAGACTTGGGGAATACGAATCACTACATGTGTACGGTTGGCTATTCTGACCAATTCTCCCTCAATGCCGGCAAACTCACCTTTCACTACTTCTACTTTGGAACCTTCACACAATCCATCATTATCAAAACTTACTCCTTCAGGGTCTAAATCCATCACAAACATGAAGTCTTGTATTTGCTTATCGGGAACAATGAGCATCCCTCCCGTATATAAATCTTTTATGTAAAAGATGGGAAGGAAGCATTTGTTAACGGCAAAGCAAGCCCTTTCTTTGGTAGCGTGTACGAATATCAAATTTCGGATAACGGGCACTTCCACCTGTTTGCGGCGGTATTTGAGTTGACGGATAACCATCCGCGTGGGAAGAAAACATTCTATATCTAATTTTTTAAAAGAATTTCTCAATTTCAATTCTTGATCTTTTCGTGTTCTAGCAGCAAACCAATATTGTTGTATTTGAAACATTTACGATTGATAGGGAGAACAAAAGCCTTGAGTTTCGGGTGCGCTTCGCGGTTTGGACGAGACATGTATTCTCATTCAAACCGGGACTTTTTATGTATGTAAAAGATTGAAAATGGATAGTAAAAAATGGGAAAACTTTCTATTCTCAACTTAAAAACAAAGAATGTCTTTTTAAACATCCCTTTAATGGGTCCAAAACTAAGAAAAATGTATTTAATTACAAAATTTTGAGTATAAAATTTTCAATATACTAATCTATGTTAACCCGTAGTTCATTTAGAAAAAACCAAAAGATAGATTGTTCAATTGACTAAAAAGTCGTATATTTAATTGTTTCACAAGCGATTAAATATAATGAACAATCTGATCTAAAATTACGAATTAATTCTCAAAAAATTGATAAACGTTTGCTCCCCCTTATCACAAGTGTCTTATTCCATTCAAACGGAAACCCAATCCTTTCAACTATAACCGAAAGCTTGCTTTTTCAGTGACAGGGGTTTGGCTGTGGATTTGTTTTCAATAGTAAAATGATAACCGCAGGCTTTACACTTATAGCGTTGTTTGCCTTTGGCAAAACCTGATTTTACGTTCGTATCACTACCTACATTAGCAATACCGATTTTCATACATGAAAATAATCGCTTATAACATGGTTTTCAAAATCTTACATCAGCATACTTTTTAAATCACCACCTATAATTGTAATCCCTCTTAATGTATTCAATGCAAGCAAACGTGTTATCCTCTCGATTTATTCATACTATTCCTATTTCAAGGAGTCATATTTTCCGCAATGTCAGTAAGTAACGTTAAAACCTATGCTCGTTACAAAATTGGGTTTATTCACCGGCAAAAATTGTGGAGTTAATGTCGTTGCCAAATAGTCGAATCCGAGATATGCGTTAAAATTTGCCGGATGGAAATTGAGCGCCCAACCTAATGAAGAGCCATAATTCGATAGTCCGTAACTTAAAGCAGTATTGAACCATTTCAGAGGGCTTACATTGGCAGAAAGCCGCGCTTCACTCCACGTATATATGCCATTAATTCTAGTGGAAGACAAAAGACCGAAAGTCATCTTATCATAGTAAGGAAAAACATACTCGGCTCCCAAATTGACAGTGGTTGCAAGCATTGTGGCGCGTCCGCCCGTTTCTCCTTTGTCGTAGAACATAAGCATATCTTTTGCATCGTCTATTACGTCATCGAATTGTTCTCTTAATATTGTCTTACTGCTGGAAGACTCAGATTTTATTACAAGGTTTTCAAAACCATTAAACTTAAACGGTATTCCATCGTTGTATCCTCTTAGAGCATTATTCCATGAAATGAAACCAAAATCCAAAATAGCTGCAGACAAGGTGATGTCTTCTCTTAATGCATAGATAGCCCCTAAATCAATTCCTGCTCCGAAACCACCGATTCCTGGAGAATTTACGTCAAAGCCATTAATCAAATACCGCGTATTATCGGACGACTTTCTCGTTTTGAAAGCACCTCCTTTGAGGGAGGCATCCCAATCTCCATGCATCCTAACTTCCCATTCATCTTCATTCATTTTGACGTACATATCGTCTATTTGGGCGTTTATTCCAGCTCCTCCAATCAAAATCTTGAATTTGGCTCCTACCTGCAGTTTGTCGCTCAATGTGCGTGCATGCCCAAAAGCCAATTCTGCATAATTAGTAGAGCGCAGGCTGAGGTCCTTGATATTATATTCTTGTTTTCCGTTACTCATGCCTGTTTTCATGAAGTCAAAAAGCGCATAAGGTATGTTTAAAGAAGTATTTGACTTTACTCCTAGTTCTACTGTATTAAAACCATTCCAAGCATGGAATCCAAATGACAAAAGCGTCAAATTGAGTCCTATATTAAGCCGGTTATTGTCGTGCAATTTATTTAGAAATGCATCTCTGTTGAGAGACGGATTAAGGAAAGTGGTTAACTCGTAGTTTGGGTTATCAATTTCATATATGAAATTGGAAAGCCCCACATTGCCTTGAATATCCACAACTGTATTCCCAATAAGAGGAATACTTATATAGTTGTTTTCACTTTGAAAGGCTGGATTCATCTGATGACGAAGCGATGCCCCTTCTAAAAAATAACTTGAACGAAGTACTTGAGCCGAGGTATTTATCGTAAAAAGTACTAGAAACACTGTTATTATTGATTTTACTATAAATTTCATTATCGTATGTTTTTTGATTTCCGGATTAATTCATATCTACTTGTACTCCGCCGTGTACAGTCGCTTTTATCTTTTTTATTATGAGGTATTGCGAACTTTTCAGTGGTTGACCATGTATCGTTTCGGTAGATTTTGCTTTGAGATTTAAAACGACTCCGTCCACCTCTTTTATTATATTACCGCTATCCTCAGTTTCGATTTCTATGATTAAGGGAGTAGTAACACTTGCCGAACCGTCCTCTTTACAAGGTAATATCGTTTCATTATCTTTTATTCCCACTTTTAGCCCAGTCAATACGTTACCGGAAACGCCAATAGCATTGACTGAAGCAGTGAATTCCAATGGAATGATGCTTTCGATTTCAGTTTCGAGATGGACTTTTTTTACATTTACATCTTTGAGACTGTTGTTCCAACCTTTAATTGTATGTTTATAAACGATACACGACCCTTTCTCAAAAGAAAGCGGCATGTTTACTGCATAATCTAGTTTAACAACTTGCTCCGTTGCTCCCAAAGTGATAATATGATCTTCGCTTTGGTCCGCTTTGGCTTCTATTTTCATATCTATCCTGTCAGGAATAATTAGGAATAGATCGTTTAAGTTTTTTACTACGTAATTTTGGGTACCCGCTTCTGGAGATTTTAATTTAGAAAGAACAATGATTGTTGTTATTGGGCCTGAAGGCACAATAATGTCATCAATTTTTACATTGCTTTCGGGAATTTCTTTACCGTTTTTCCAACCTAGCATGTCCAATTTTACTTTAATGGGTAACCTAAAGGGATTGGCTATATTGAGACGGATTTTCGGATTCGTCAAATTTATTCTCACATCGTTGTCATCCAAAAAGTCAGGCAATCCACTTAATTCAATTTTTGTTGGATTTATTTTAAGATCAGGATCCATTTTCCCCGTAATAGAACCTATATTAAAAATATTAGGGTCTGCATTAATATTCGTTATTAAAGATATCTTTTTCCCCTGTGGAAGTTTAATGCCCAATTGTCCTCCTAATATTATATCCCCTTCAATCATTAATAACCCATTTTCTATTTTTTTCCCATCTCCAAAATCATATTTTTTTATACGTAATTTTTTGAGATAGTTGTAATTATTCCCCTGATTTAAAAAAACAGTCTTAGGAGTTTGACTAACGTAATATGTGTTATTTAAAATAAAAATCCCATCCTCCTGCTTCTCTTCAAAAACAATAAAGCTGGGAAAAGTTACTTTTAGCTGGCTCACATCTAACACGTCGTCGTCCGCCAAATGTTCTTTTTCAACATAAAATTCGACTTTTATATAATAATCTGTGTCTTTTTCTCTCTTGATTTCAAAGGATTTGATTTCCAAAATTTCCGCAGGCATTTTTTCTTTGATTTCAAAAGTTCCTTCAAAAGGTTCCCCTTTGTCAGTTTGCACATCTACAAAGTCATTTATATTACTGCCACCACTTGCATCATACTCGAAATGAGGTATTGTAAATTTTGGATCTTTTATTTCTACATCATCCACCGTTACTTTTATATCACTGATGGCATCTTCTTTTTGTATGAAATATTCACCCGCTCTACCTCCAGTAGTTAATGTATCCAAAAGTTCAGTGTCTTCTACTTTAATGAACTGTCTTAAATACACTTTTTCTGTATTGCCTATTGGCAATGTCAAGTCGTCTCCACCTACAAGGACTGTTAGATCTATGTCTTTTGTCAAATCATATTTGCTGTCAATGCATGAAAATAGCACTAACATGGAAAGGAATATCAATCCTCCTCCAATACTAATTTTATAATTCTTTTTCTGCATAATTAATTGATTATTTAAATAAATGTTTGTTGCAAAAATACAAATTATTGTTTGAATAATATTCCATAGTGCATTTATATAATAAAAAGAATTTGGGCGTACCCCCCGTCTTGGGGTTCAACAAGTTGAGCGGGGTGAGGTTGGGGGTCGGGCTATCCGCTACAATGCTTTTTGTTCGTACCCTCACAAAAAGAATTTTCGCTCATAGCCCTAACGCCCATGCGGACTTCGCTAACTAACACAGCAAAGCAACTTCCTTGATTAGGAGGGTAGCATACCGAAATTATGAACGGTTCTTACGGAGAGTATTGACGGTTCATACGGGAATTATCTCGGTAGCCTTACCCCGAACTCAAGCTACAAATTAACAATTATCGTTATGAACAAGAAAAAAAACTCATTATCAATATTTTTGTTGTCATTTAACGATTATATATAAATCTTTCTCATTCAAATAATACTTTCTGGCTCTGTTTTGAATACGCCGTGAAAAATCCGCAGACAGGCACTTTCTCCG
>SNRY01000621.1_pt1 | contig 11633 bp, 14 predicted proteins | sample 4693421 | NCBI WGS metagenome assembly SNRY01 (sample SAMN11003215, study PRJNA524138) | termite gut metagenome | isolation source: Bacteroidetes bacterial symbionts from single cell of protist host amplifed... | host: Streblomastix strix ... | reverse complement strand
GCAGGGATTTAAATATATCATCCAAAAATACATATATGGCAACGGTTTTTGTAATCATAGTCAGTCCTCCTGCTTTTGTGTGTGAATAATACAAAGGTAGAGGATTGATGCGTATTTTTATACCTGATTATAACTAGCAACTTGAATTATAAATAACAGGACTAAATGACGAATTGCGTCTTTTGTTGGAATTGGACGAATTCGAAATTATTGAATGGTTATTGGAATCGGTTATGATATATCAATTATCAAAGCAAAATCTGAATATAAAAAAGCAGGACAAATTATTCAAATAGGAAAAGACCAAACCACAGTAAAAATTAGACATATAGTTTCAGAACCAACAGTGGTTATTGTTGATAAAGACAAAGATTATATAGAAGAATATGACTCAGACAGTTTTGAGCCTACTTATACACCTGATGAATTTGATCATTCAAAAATTTCTGTAGCTAAAAAAGAATATTTAAATGTGAGCCAGCTTGTAAGGACAGAACATTTAGAAATCAAAAATCAAGAAGTACGAGAAGAAGTTGGGCGATGGAGTGAGGAATTTGTATATAAAATCCTTTCTGAGCAGAATATTTTTTCTAAAATAGAATGGGTGAACAAGGGTGGAGAAAGTGGATTACCTTATGATTTTAAAGTTATAGAAAATGGTATAGAAAAATATATTGACGCAAAGGGAACACCATCTAGCGGAAAGGACATTGTATATCTATCTCCGAATGAATGGATTTTTATGTTTGATAAAGGTGAGATTTATTCCATTTATAGAATTTATGATGCAGGAAAATCAACAGCAAGAATCGAAACTATAGAAAATCCAAGCGATTTACTGATTAAAGGGAAAATATTTCCCCACCCCATTACGTTACAGATATAAGTATTCTGATAAAGATTAAACATCCACTTTTACATTCTTGGGGATAAAGGTGGGCGTTTGGTTTACAATTTTCTGATAATCAGTTTTATTTGCGGCATGAACGGGTACTTGCATCATAATTTCAATTCAGGCAAACTATTAATAGCGTCTTCCTTTAATTTATCCACTGCACGGGTATATTTCTCCGTATGTTTCAAACCGCTATGCCCAAGCAAGCTGGCAACCGTTTTTATATTGGCACCGTTATTCAAAATATTTACGGCAAAGGAATGACGGGCACAGTGCCAACTAATGTGTTTGTTTATCCCCGCTCGCTTCACCCAACGTTTCACCGACTTGCAACAACTTTCATAAGACGGTAAAGTAAATACCAAACTATCCAAGTTGTCATCTTCCGAAGGATTGCCTATCAATGAAAGCAATCCTTCATTCAACGGGATAACAACGCCACTGCTTGCAGAATGTCCTTTGGTCTTATTTTGTTCGAATTTTAACAACCTATTCGAGTAATCTATATTCCGAAATGTCAAATCTTTCGCGTCGCAAAACCTTAATCCGCAGTAAAGGCAAAAGATAAAAGCACGTCTTACTTCAGGGTTCTCATGCTGGTAATGGCAACTTATCAAGGCTTGTATTTCCTCTAAGGAAAGTATATCTTTGCGTAGTATTTGGTCATCAACTTTGCATTGAATACCATCACACGGATTCTTAATCAAAACATCATGATCGGTAGCATGTTTAACGACTTTCTTGAATCGTTGATAGATACTTTTTGCACCCTCTCCCACGCTCCTGTTTTGTAAATATTCGACAAACTCCGCCATCATCTCTTTGTTAAGATGTTCCGCCCGGATACTAAACTCATATACGGGATATTTTTCCCGGAGAAAGCCTTTAAACCGGCTGAGGGCAATCTGCATCATGCGCAGGTCTTTCTTTGTATAGCTTTCAATATAGGTTTGAAAGTAATCCAAGAAGTTCACCTTGCGGTCTTTCTTCAAGCGATACCCCAGCATGCTTTCTTTTAGTTCCTGCTCACGTTCCACCCGTATTTTCATGGCAAGTTCCAGTGTTTCCTTATTCTGTTGCCGTTCTGCGGCAGTATGGGGTTTGTCCAGCAAATACAGGCTAAGATTTTCTTTTCGCCTGTTATGTTTTACCTGAAACTTGGGCTTACCTGCCATCTTGCCGCTTTCGTAGTACACCTGGTTTCCATTCTCGTCCACGACAAGCTTTTCTTCCCTACCCAAGTAATACTCCAAGTAGAGGCTGATTCGTCCATCCGAAAGTTTGTTTTGTTCCAATTTCGGATTTTCTTTGATTCTATTTTCTATCTTTGCCATCACTAATTGTTTTATACCGATTCATGGTACTCAGACCGGACAAATCGACTAAACACTGATTATCAATGTTTTCCTTTGCTTGCAAAGATACAAAAAAGTTGGATTTTCAAAGCGTACTAATAGTGTACTAAATGACAAAAATAGGGTATAAATGGGCAAAAATAGCAGAGAACTGAAAGTATCAATTATCTGTAAATCAATTTATTAATTTCTTTTTATTTCTCTTTTTAATACGGTTATGTACTTGGTCTGGGTACGCTTAAAAACACTTTAATTCGTTGATAATAAACAATTAAAGTGTTTTTCATTTTTCAGATTTTTGAGTTTTTGTCCGCATTTTGTCCGCAAAATAAAATTATTCCTTGTTTTTATAAATACCCCTTGTGCTTTAGTGTGGTATAACCTTATTTTTAATTTCGCACGCAAATAATCATTTCTACTTTGAATGTGCTAAATTAATTACGACAGAAAGAATACCTATTAAAACGTGATTGGACGATGGAGGAAGGGTCATTGAAACAAGCGCATAACATGGCAAATTTGCCATGAGACATATCTGCTTAATGCCCATACGCATCGGGATTATAAGATGCTAATTGGCGGTGTGCTGGCAATCGACAATGTGATTGTTCCCAATGCTGTAGGCGGTTTCTGTCTGATTTAGTGAAAATTAAGGTGGAATTAAATCCGTTGGCGGTGATAAAAGGGTGAAGTGTTAGTTTAAAATTATTTTTTATCTTTACACAAAAAGTGCATATATGTCAAAATTATTAAAGCGTTATATTTGGCTTATTGATACTATTTCGCGGGCAGGCATTCTGACCCTTGAAGGCATCAACAGTCAGTGGTGTGACAGCACACATTACGATGGCAAGGATATTCCGCCGCGTACATTTCACGACCATCGCGAGGCGATTGATGAATTGTTCGGCATCCGTATTGTATGCAATAAATCTAATTACCAATACAGTATTGAAGATAATAAGGAATTCAAACGAAACGACGTTAAAAGATGGTTGCTTGAAACGTTTTCCGTGAGTAATATGTTGTGCGAAAGCGAAAAAATAAAAGACCGGATTGTAGTGGAAGATGTACCGTCGGCGCAGACGCACCTGACAGATATAATTTATGCGATGCGCCAAAATGTGAAAATCAGTATCTGCTACCATCCCTACGATGGAGATAGACAGAACGAGATAGTGGCCAGTCCCTATTTTATAAAAATGCACGAAAGGCGTTGGTATATGTATGGTAAGCCCGACCACCGTAAAGATGAAATGAGAACGTATGCCTTAGACTGCATCAAACGCCTTACCTTTACACAAGAGACTTTTACACTACCGTCCGGTTTTTCGCCAGAAGAGTACTTGTGCAATGTTGTCGGAATTCGTAAGGACGCTACTTTACCGTGCACAATACGAATTAAAGCTTATGGAAAACATGCTAAATACTTACAGTCGCTGCCGTTACACCATTCACAGCAGGAAGTGGAAACACACAAGGACTATGTAATATTTACCTATTGGCTGTGTCCAAACGATGAATTTTACCAAGAAATTTTAGCCCAACGAGAATATATAGAAATACTTGAGCCGGCATATGTTCGCCGCAAAGCAAAAGAAATACTTTTGAAAATTGAAAAATATTATAAATGAAGTAACAAATTAATTTACAGCAGAATACAACAGAAAACAGGATTGTTTTTTATATTTTTAAAAAATAATATATAAATATCTTATATCGGCAGCAATATCGCATACCATTATGCTACCTTTGCTACCACTATGAAAAGAATAGCAATAGTAGGATTAAGGTCGTTCAACAACTATCAAAGGGTAGTGGGCAAGAATAAAAAATGGGATTATTGAAATAACATTGGATAAAAAATTGCCATTGCTCAAGATTGTTACTATTTATAGCATCATTTGAATTATGGAATTATTTGAATTATTTTCGTTTATAGGGTCATTTATCATAAGTTGGATAATTGGGTCTTTGGTCATAGGGATTTTAAGTGCTTGTATAGCATCTTTTAAAAACCGTATAGGTATTTTGTGGTTCTTATGGGGAGTTTTATACGGTATAATCACATTAATTGTAATTGCTTGCTGTAAGAAGTTAGAAAAGGATGAGCGAGATTCTGCAAGTTTTACATTTTTATGTTTAACGTTGATAATAGGAGGGATAATAGCATTTTTTGCTATATGTGCAGCTCCGCTTAGATAGAAATTATTTATGTAACTAGTAAAAATAAATTATTTACACATGAAAACAGAAGAAATTTTCTTTTGCTCGGGTGCATCCATTGCTGCCGCTATCGGAAAACTTAATAACCACAATAAATGGGAATTGTTCGGCATATCCGAAATTTTAGGGATGGGCAACGCGAAATATGAAACTCAATTGAGCTTCTATAAACCTGTTGAATTTGATAGAGTTATTCCCTACAACTCGTTTTCTGGGGTTTCTTATATCGGCATTTGTAAGAATAAGAAGTGGGGATTGTTTAAAATAACAGTGGATGAAAATTCGGCATTGCTTAAATTTAACTGCAACTTGATAGAGGATGTCAACTATGCGGACATAAAACAATTAGAGGAAAAATACCCCATAATGAAACGAGACTGTTATCAAGACGCCAAAGATGAGAACGGAGCTACCCTATTTTTTTGCACAGACGCATTCAGTGCTGCCGCTATCGGGAAACTCAATAGCGACCATAAATGGAAATTGTTCGAAATGTCCAAAATTTTAGGAATGGGCTGCGCGAAATACGAAAATCAATTGGGTATCCATAAACTTGCTGAATTTGATGAAGTCATTCCCTACAACTCGTTTTCCGGGGTTTCCTATATCGGCATTTGCCAGAATAAAAAGTGGGGATTGATTAAAATAACAGAGGATGAAAATTCGACGTTGCTCAAATTTGACTGCAACTTGATAGAGAATGTCAACTATGCGGACATCCAACAATTGGAGAAAAAATACTCCATTATGACTTGGATTGATGGTATAAAAGAATATTTAGGTGTGTATAAATCTAAAAAATATGAAGATGTAAAGGATGGACAATACAAGGATGGACGTTATTATCCACATATTTTCCCATACGATTGCAGAAATTTAAACTTGCTTGAAACATACAGAGATGATTTCTTGCAATCCGATTGGTCAAAAAAAATAAACTTTCATCTATATTTTCATCATTTGAATTCTTCACAAGCCATGTGTATAAATTTTTTCTACCCATTGATAATAGAGAAGAAAATCGAAATGATTCTTAAAAAATTAGGATTGGAAAACGAAAAAGTAGATTATACTACTGTGAAATTTGAAAAAGAATCTGATATTGATAATAAAAACGGAGCAAGACCAACAATTTTTGATTTTTATTTTAAAACCGAATCAAAAAAAGAATTTTATTTTGAAATAAAATATATAGAAAATGAATTTGGGAATGCAAAAAAAGATGCAGTTCACGAAAAAAAATATCATACCATATACCAAGAAGCGGCACAAAAAAACATAAAACCGGTGTTTAATAATTGCGTTAATTTTTTAGCCAATTATCAAATAATGAGAAACCTAATACATGTTTCAGAAAATAGTTATGTTGTTTTTATCATTCCAAAAAATAATACAAAGATAAAAACTCAAGCAGATGATGCTAAAGATATTGTAATTGAAACATACAAAGATAAAGTCAAAGTGTTGTATTGGGATTGTTTGTATGAATTAATTGAAGAGCAAAAATGGGGAGATAAATTAAAAATTCATTTTGAAGAATTTAAGAGAAAATATAAATTGGGCAGATTACAAGATTCTACAAAAAGAGTCAAAGATGATCTAGACAAAAAAGTCGATCAGCTTATGGAGGAGTTATATAAAAAATATGAAATAATAGCCACTGCTTCTGCAAATGACGTAGGTGACATTTTAGTCCGTGGGATTGACGGAGATAAGGAAGCCTATTGTATAATTCGTGGAATTCAAATTGAGAAATCTACATTTAACAAAGAAGCAACAGCCTTAATTAAAGAATACTTGGCAAAATAGTAAATCATGAATCTTGGGACTGTAATCGGATTGCAAAGTACAACTCTTTATGCACGTGATAAGCGAAAGCAACTTACCTTACGATAATTTAATAAACATTCCATACAACAGGCTTGATGGAGGTTTTAAGAAACATAGGTTGGCTTACTGGCGGGTTTGTTTAAAAACCGTTTTGCAGTCAGTAATTTAAAGCAACAAACATGAATATCCTCTTTTTCTCCGACACTCACCGTCTTCACCGTCGTCTCAAAAATCTCCCTCCGGCAGATATGATTATCCATGCTGGGGATATTTCTTTTTCCGGCGAAGACCACGAAGCAGAAGATTTTATCCGGTGGTTTGGTAAGTTGGATTACAAATACAAAATTTTCATTGCAGGGAATCATGATTTTTATTTCGAAGACGAAACCATCCGGCGGATTCAACAGATGTTACCAGGAAATGCCTATTATCTTTGCGATTCCGGCGTGGAAATAGAAGGAATTAAATGCTGGGGATCGCCAATCACTCCACTTTTCAATTGGGCGTTCAATTGCGAACGCGGTGAACAAATCTGTGGACATTGGAAGCTAATTCCCAAAGATACGGATATTTTAATTACCCATACGCCGCCTCTCGGAATATTAGACCGGACAACAAGAGGCATTCATACCGGCTGCGAAGATTTATTGAAAACGGTGAAGCGGATAACGCCTCGCTATCATTTATTCGGACATATTCACGAAGCATACGGCATGATACAGTCAGGTGAAACAACGTTTATTAATGGCTCTGTGCTTGATAAAAATTACTATATTAAAAATAAGCCTGTGATTTTTTGTTATGAAAAAGAATTGATGCATTAATTTTTTCCTCTTTTTATCCTATGCCACCATTTGGCATATCATATCCCTATCTCTCTCTGCAGAGAAGAATGACAGCTCTTATAAGTGAGAGCATGATTACCGGTAAATTGGCGAAAACATTTTTTACAAAGATAGTTCTGTTTACCAGAGGATTTCTTACCGTTCTTTTTTATTGTTGGGTTTTGACAATCGGGGTAATGAAGGAGTATTGCGATGTTCATATACAAAAATAACCACTTATAACCTGATTTCCAAAAATCTCACATCAGCATACTTCTTAAATTACCTCCTATTCTAATAATGTGCGGTAAAGTGGATGCTGTCAGTTTCCACCAAGAGCAGTTAATTTTGCATTTTCTCCTTTCCTGCTTTCTATTAGAGCTATTTCATCTTAACGCCGGGTTGCTTTTCAGTCGTTTCCATTTGCAGAATATACTCAGTCTGTTCACTATATTTATTTTTCAAAGTCCGATAATCATCTATCTGTCTGATATTTAGCGTCAATGAAAAGAAAATAATCAAACTCAATACGAAAATGATTACCGAAGTCCGCAAAAACTCAACGCCACAGATGCTGATTTTCTTTGGTTTTGGAAATAGTTCCATCACCGACTCCAACGAAATCTTTTCCGGTACAGGTAATGCCTTCACCTGATTCTTCAAGTCAAGGATAGAAGTAATCAGCTTATTGTACAGTTCCACTTCTAATTTATGCGTTTTTTCAATGAATTTTCCCAAATGAGTTGAGTGAGTTCGCGCTATCAATTCTATTTCTTCTTGTGAAACAGATTGATTTACCACCTGATGTATAGGCTGATTCTCTTTTGTTTTGCTGGTTGCCTGAATCGAATCAAGCTTTGTGCTTATCTCTGACGGCTTGCCAAATATAGCATCATAATGAATATCGTCCATAATTTTATCTCCTTATTCCTTTATGTTTTTTCTTTTTCTTCATCTGTTGATATAAATATTCCGCTTGGTCAGGGTCATAATCCGAAGGTGCGACATCAAACAAACTTCCCAATCCTGATACCAATCCCGTGATGCCGGATTCAACCGTTTCCTGTAAGGTATTCCATCCGTTATTTTGAATTTGGGGCTGAATCGGTTGTTGTTCTAGCGCGTTTTCGGTTAAAATCACATTTAGTTTGGAATACGAAAACGAGCAGTCAATCTCCGAACCTTTGAAAGAATAATCCCCTTTTGAAAAGGAGATTCCCTGAATCTCATCCGTTTGTCCTTTGTACTTGAATTTCAATTCAATGTTTTCCCTGTTCAAGGTGTTTTTGAATTGCTTCCAATCTTTAGAAGATTTCAAAGCGGATTTGATGGTTTTGTATATCTCATACTTGGTCTTGTCCGGTTCATTCAAGCGATGGATATTCACCTTGTCCTTACCAACGCCAAAAGTCAAACCGTATTTTTCTTTCAACGCTTTCGTTACCTTTTCATTCCTGAAATGGTCGTTCCTGTCCGAAATGGTTTTGCCCTCGTTATCCACCCTATTAAACACAATATGGCAATGCGGATGTTCCCGGTCGTGATGACGAACAATAATATACTGCGTATTCTCAATCTGCATCGCTTTCATATACTCTTTTGCCAATTGTACCATAAACTCATCCGTCAGTTTGGAAGCATCGTCTTTGGAATAAGCTAAGGGAATATGTCCGACACTTTTCGCCAGTTTGGGATTCATCAGACTCTGCATATAGAAACTGTTGATGATGGATTTGGTGTCATTCAAGAGCACTCCTTCACTATCCAAGAGTTTGGCATTTTTTTTACCAAGCACATACGAAATGCACCCCTTAAAGCTTCTTCCTTTTATTATTTTTCCAATCATCCGACAGCTTATTTATGATTTCTGACATTGTTTCCAATACATTTTTTGCTTCTTTCTCCATATAAAACAATCCGTATTTGTTCGCCTGATGCGTCAATTGGTTCAAATTATTGGCTTCGCCCGACAGTTTCCGAAGAACGTCCATTTCTTCTTTTTTCACCGGTTCGATTACTTTTCCATCCAGAATAGCAGAGCGGGAATAATCACTCAGAGTTAGTCCGGCAAGGGAAGCGCGATGCTTAACGGCATAGTATTCCGGTTCGGAAAAACGGATGCTGATGATTCGTTTTTTCTGCCGTGCGATACTTACCTTGGGGCATCCGCCTTTATGATTATCCTTATCTGCTTCTTTCATTTGAATTGCCGACCAACGGGAGCAATTATCCTTTCACTTTAGGGAAAGCAAGGGCTTTTGTATGACAAAAACATACCCTTGCTACGCTAAAATAAATAGATTATGCTCTTTTAGTGTTGAGTTTACCTACTGTACCGGTTCATCTTAGTATGTTATAACTTCCTCCAAACTTCAAAGTCCTCACCGTACATCTCAAAATGGTGCATGACTAAGTTTTCAAGGAATCCCGATACACTCGTTTTTTCTCCTCCAAACCGGCGGACAATGCCGACAATCATTTCACGGGTGGAATTACTTATGAACACGTTCTTCCGGTCGGTGATTTTCGGAATCGCCAAAAACGTTTCCTGATATTCAGCCAGACTGTTTTTGCGTTCCTTGGTTGATACGGTATTTTTAGCCGGTTTATCCGGCACATGATTACTATACTCTCCGCCCGGCATACTTGTCTTACTGGTTGGATTTTCCGGTACATCATTCTCTGCTTGTTCTTCCGAGTCTGCCGACTGTACATTCTTTTCAATATTTACCACTTTGGAGGGGATACCGAAATAATCTTCTATGGGAAAATCGGCAAGTTTGTCTTCCATGTCTTTTGTTAATTTCTTTTCCATGGGGATACTTCTTTTAATTGTTAATACTTTTTGTTGTTGTTGGTCTTTTGGATTTGCTCAGAGCATATCCATACTCCATAAAGAATTCCAATGCTTACCCGAAAGAACAGGTGTCGGGAGGGCTGCCAGAAGTCTTTTTTCTTTCACCGGTTACTCGCTTTTCTTTTACCTTCGACAAGTTCCCGGATATCGAATGCCTTATATCTTTTCTGTCCTCCAAAGTTGAAAGGTACAAGGTATCCTGACTTTGCCCAACGCCACAAAGTGGATGCGTCTATGCTAAGCATTTTCAACACCTCTTTGCGGGTCAATAGTTCCTCCTGAATAGGAAGTTTTTCAATAGGATGATGTTTCATTCCGGCAGTAGCGACTAACTCATCATGCCAAATGCGGAGATCATCCAAATTGACGGAAACACTCAGGTTCCCACCAAACGACATCAAATCTTTTACATTCATACACTCGATTTTTTAGTTCAACAAAAAAAATTCATCGTACCTCATGCACGATGTGAATGCAAATGAAACAAGAGATTTTTCGGAGATGAAAAACATGCAGATAATGGCAATTCATCTCTTTATCGTCTCTAATGAAAAGTTTATTAATTCATTATATTTCAAACGTTTGAATTAAATTCTGATGGGATGTTATGCGGGAGAATCTCCAATCCATCTCCAATATGCAGGGGATGAGCACAAAAAAACTCACTTCGGGGATGAAGTGAGGCAACATAAGGGGGGAGGTAAACTTACTCTTTCAAAAAACGCAAATAATCAGGGATGTTCTTTTGAATGGTGAGTTTACTTTTGACGTCAAAGATGGTGAGTTTTCCTTTAATGGTAGAAAATTCGACTTCACTCAGGTTGGTAAACACAGTCTTGAGCCAACTGACAACGCATTCTTGTCGTTGGTCTTGGCGACGACCTTTGAAATGATTCCATAAATTCCATCCATAGTGATAAAGATCATTATTGCTTATCTGGCGGGATGGGATTTGTACCGGTTCTATGTTTTCAAACGTTTGTTCACGGGCAAACAGTTCAATATAGCTATTTAATTTCTGCAATTCTACGTCTGTGATATACTTGCCAAGAGCCTTTTGGGTGTATTCGCAAAAAATGGTTACTGACTGCTCAAATCTTTCCCGGACAATGCGGTCATGTACGCTCTCTTCGGAAGAAGCAACATTTTCAGCACAGGTGTTTTTCGCATCTTTCTTGTTCTTTCGGCGAATCATGAATTTATTTACTTGATTGATTATGGTCTTCATCAACACAAGATACAAAACTATTTCAATGCCTAATATCGTTACAAAAACAAGATTGGCTGTTCCTGCATCGTATCCACTGCTGATACACAAAAAACGCACAGCTACTGCAATAACAAATCCTGCAATAGCTGTTATAATGTACAGAATATGATGTTCCGAAATTTTATTAAAGTCCATGGCTTTTTATAATTGAAATAGTTCCGCGGGATTCATACTCAAAAAATTTTCAAACGGAATACCGTTAGTCCCCACCAAATAAACACCACGTGGATGGAATTCTTCATTAAATATGGATAGACCTTTGTTAACACTTTCTTTGCCGCTTTTTACTTCTATGGCTACAATATCATTACCCTTCTCAATCACATAATCCACTTCAAAACCGCCTTGATTCCAGTAATAAACATTAAATCTGTAT
>SNRY01000620.1_pt1 | contig 11646 bp, 9 predicted proteins | sample 4693421 | NCBI WGS metagenome assembly SNRY01 (sample SAMN11003215, study PRJNA524138) | termite gut metagenome | isolation source: Bacteroidetes bacterial symbionts from single cell of protist host amplifed... | host: Streblomastix strix ... | reverse complement strand
GAACTCACTTGAAACGCTTGAATCGTAAAACGATTTGTTTTTCCAAAAACGAAACGGTTCATGATAACGTTACAGGGATGTATATCGAGAGGTATTATTACAAAAATGGAACATACGGAAATTATGCCTTCAGTTGATTTATGACATTACCAAACATAGAAACACCTTTTTTGTATGAGCCTATTTTGTAATCAGGAGTGACTTTGTTGCAACGGTTATTTGTTGATATTCAGTCAATTAGTCATATTGTGAATTTATATTAAATATATAGTTTTCAAATAGTTAACAAATTCATACTTTGTTAAAGGGCAAAAATACCATTTGTAATTAATTGAAAATAAATATATTACTCGTTGCAACAAAGTCTCTCAATTATCTTATCCCTTATTCCCTGCTTTCGAGCATTATGGCGACAGGAAAGCTGAAAATATTTTTTACACTCCTTGCAGTGCCAACGCTGTTCGCCGGTGCAACTTTTACCGTTTTTTTGCAAAGTATTGCTATGGCAAACAGGGGCAATGAATTGCTTCTGAATGTATCATGTCTTTTTTGCAAAGATACTAATTCTCAGTTAAATTATGACACTATCATAATATCGTTGCAACAAAGTCATCCTGAAAGGTTATTGATATGGAGCAGCAAGAGTGTTCGAAAGGTTAAGGAAGCCTTGAACCGGGGGATATAAAGTCTGCCACAAAGTTGTACGTCACATAATGCAATCATTGGATTATAGGCTTCAGTGCAACAAAAAAACCAAGGAAGGAGGAAATCATCCTGACAGAGATGTCCAATTCGAGCATATCAACAATAGGGCAAAGGAATTTATTGCCAAAGGGTTTCCGGTTATTTCCGTTGACTGTAAGAAAAAAGAATTGACAGGTGATTTTAAAAATGCAGGTCGGTAATGGACCATTGTACAACGAGCTTTAGAGGTAAATGTGTATGATTTTGTGGATAAAACCAATGGCAAGGCAGCACCTTATGGTATTTATGACATAACCAAAAACAGGAGTTTGGCAAGTGTTGGAACAAGCATTGACACATCCTCTTTTGCTGTGGCAACTATCCGTGGGTGGCGGTAGGAGGAAGGCAAAATGCCGTATCCGAATACTAACCAATTATATATCAGTGCAGATGGAGGAGGAAGTAACGGTTCTGGCGTTAAGTTATGGAAAGAAGAATTGCAACAGTTTTCCAACGAAAGCGGGTTGGAGATACACCTCAGCCATTATCCTCCCGGAAGGAGTAAATGGAATAAAATGGAACATCGTTTATTCGCCTATATTTCAAAGAATTGGAGGGAAAAACCTCCGGAAACATTGGCTGTTATTGTTAGCCTGATCGGTGCAACAACAACTACTGCGGGATTAGTAGTTAAAACTAAAACAGATGCGACCATCTCTATAAAACAGGCAGTAAAATAAGCGATGAACAAGTAAAAAAATGGAATATAAAAAGAGATGATTTTCATAGCGAATGGAACTATATCATTTTTACAAATTGATACATTTATTTATTGACAGCTCCTAATCGCTGTTTGCATAACTCGTTTCTTATATAAACGGAGGATGCAAATCTTTAGTGCTTAAAATTTGTTATAAATAATTTAAGATGAGTTTGCCATAGTTGGATACCCCTCCTTATAACGAGTATGGAAACGAAAAATGATAATTACATAAACCAAACGAATAAAAAGACAAGGGTTGCAAGAGTTGCCTCCTACATACAAAATCAATTTAAGAATTATTGCGGATAATTATTGCTAGGGACGATCCTTGCGGTCGCCTTGAATACCAACAAATTAATTATCAGCAGGCTTTAAAACTCATATCAAGTCCTTTCACCGAATGAGTAAGTGCTCCCACTGAAATATAATCGACTCCACATTCAGCATAGCTTCGCAAATTGTCAAAAGTAATTCCACCGGATGATTCAATTTCGTATCTGCCGGCAATCATTTCAACAGCTTTTTTCGTATCTTCAGGAGTGAAGTTATCAAGCATGATACGATTTATTCCACCGATACGAAGTACTTGTTGCAATTCGTTGAAATTACGCACTTCAATTTCTATTTTTAAATCTTTACCCTTCTCTTTCAAATAAGCTTTAGTGCGGGTAATGGCTTTGTCAATGCCTCCTGCAAAGTCCACATGATTGTCTTTCAACAGAATCATATCAAACAAACCAATCCGATGATTCACACCTCCTCCTATCTTAACCGCTGCTTTTTCCAGCATACGCAAACCCGGAGTAGTTTTGCGAGTATCGAGTACACGGGTTTTAGTCCCTTCGAGCAGTTTCACATAATTACGAGTAGTGGTAGCTATACCGCTCATGCGTTGCACGACGTTCAGCATCAGTCGTTCCGTTTGAAGCAGAGATTGTACTTTGCCTTCCACCGTCAAAGCTATATCTCCCGGCTTTACTTCCGTACCGTCATCGATAAATATTTCCACTTTTAAAGAGGCGTCGAAACGATGAAATATTTCTTCCGCTATTTCAATTCCCGCCAATACACCGGTTTCTTTTATCAAAAGCTTGGATTTTCCCATAGCATCCGGCGGAATACAGGCAAGCGTGGTATGATCGCCGTCGCCTATGTCTTCGGCAAAAGCCAGATCAATCAGTTTGTCAATTAAATCATTCATTGGCTTGATAACATATTGATGCACATAATCTTATTCCGGTATTTCCATAAACCGTTTTATGATATTGTATGCCGAAACAATTCCCAACTCACCGGCTTTACTTAGATCAGCTATTCCTTTTTTATTGTTTCCTAAAAAAATATGTGTTAATCCTCGATTGAAATAAGCTTCTGCAAAATCTTTATTCAATTCGACAGCCCTATCATAATCCGTAATTGCGGCACGATAATCTTTTAACATGGCGGATAAATTTCCACGATTATAATAGGCATACACAAAGTCGGGAGCTAAAGTAATTACTCTGTCTAAATCGTTTTTTACCCTGTCATAGTCAACTTCTACCGTTTCTTTTTTCTTATTTTGTATGCTTCCGGAAGATACTGCCATTTCTTTTTCTGCTTTCTGATACTCCAATTGTTTGTAATGTACCAATGCTCTCATGAAATAAGCAGGGAAAAACGAAGAATCATAAAGAATAATTTGCGTCAAATCCTCAATGCAACCGGAAAAGTCTTGTACCAAATAAAAATCCATGGCACGTGAAAAATGTTTGACCGGATTGTCAGGATCGTTTACCATAACCGACGTATGCGTATCAATCAATGCAAAGTGGGTATTCACCTGCTCTTGTGTCAAAGGAGCCTCTGCATTACTTATTTGCAGACGTTGAGGAAATATACCGGAACGATTCAAATCGTCAATGAATTTATGATAATGGACGGCATGTTTCACCTCGCTTGTTTTTTCGTAATAAGTGAGCGCATACATCGGCTCTATCTGGATATTGACGTTTTTGTCCTGCACTTTTCCACGATAATCGCTCGTGTAACGCTGTTCGCTTTCTTCCTCGTCCACAATAACTATTTTCCGGAAGTTATTCATGTTTTTATCGGACTTCTTGCGGGTTTTGTCGTTACTTTCTGTTGTATTACTATGGACAAGCGGATTATTGCGTCTATCCAATTCCATCTTCATCATCTTAAATTCATCCGCTTCTGCTCCTTTTCGATCACCTAATTTCTTTTTGGCTTCGGCACGGTAATAATATCCGGATTCAAAATTCGGATAAATATCAATTACGGTCGAATAATCGGTTATCGCACCGTGTAAATCACCAATCTGCGCCCTCAATAGTCCTCGATTAAATACTGCCAACATATTGTCTGGTTCCATATAGATAACCAAATCAAAATCTTCAATGGCACGATTATCGTCGCCCACTTGCGCACGAAGCAACCCACGGTTATAATGCCCGATAAAATTATTCGGGTCTGTGTCCAAAGCCATGTCATAATCACTCATGGCTCCTCTCAAATTATTTTGGTGGAAACGTGCCAAAGCACGATTAATATAGTATCCTGCATTTCTTGCATTCATACGAAGAGCATTGTTTAAATCCGTTTCCGCTTCGGAATACTTTGCTTGTTGAATTTTTACGATGGCACGAGAAGCCCATGTATCAGGATCATATTTGTCCATGTCAATAGCTATGGTAAAAGCCTGCAAAGCACGAATCGTATCGTTTTGCCTTAGCGCTACTTCTCCACGCATAAGATATGCACGTGCATATTTGGGAGCAATAGCCAAAATTCCCGTAATATCATTTTCGGCTTCTTGGTAGTTTTTTTGTTGAATATGGCACAAGGTTAAATTATGCCAAAGAGTAAGATTTTCGGGAGCATATTCCAATGCTTTTTTATAATCTTCTATTGCTTCCTCATATTTTCCCTGTTTAATCCGCGCCAATCCACGAATTTGATAGGCTCCCATTATGAAAGGATTACGCTGAATAGCTGCATTACAATCAATTTCCGCTCCCTGAAAATCATCCAGATTTATTTTTGCCAATCCTCTATAAAAATAAGGTTCATGCAAATAAGGTTTAGCATTAATCACCTGATTAAAGTATTGAATGGAAAGCACATAATCTTCAAAATACAAAGCATTGCGCGCAATCGTCATTATCCTTTCTGTGTTTATTTGCGCAGACAAAAATACAGGTAACATCAAAAACCCGAATAAAATCTTTTTAGTCATTAATTTTTAAAGTAATAATCCAATACTTTCTTATTTAACGATTATCTGTGTTTTTTATTGGAGAGATAAAATATGTATGAGAACAAAAATAGTGTTTTCCTGCTAAGTACATGACAAAAAAAAATAAATTGTTGAATTTCAATAGAGCATTCGTTATTTTATTAGAATAGAACCTTATTAATCAGTATTTTAGAGGTAAACTTACCAGAGTTTACTCAAACTGTAACTCCAAGGTTTCAGACAAAAATACAAAAAAGATTACCGTATTACACATTCATTTCGGTGGAAATATGAATTTAGCCCGAATCAAGTTCTTAGCCCTGTTTATTTGTGCCTTATGCAAGGTACAAACCTTTGGCTTTGAAAAGCTGGCAGTAACCTTTGAAGGTGGCTCTAAGAGCGAATCGGGTTTGCGAAGAATTCAGTGTTTTATAGCTGATTATAAGCTTAGCTCATGTTACGCAGAAAGCAATCTCTCGAAATGGTTCATGTAGTTTTGGCAATTATATTTTATCGTTAATAATTCTTTTGAGAGAAAAAGAGTTTTTGTTATAGTGAAAATTATTATATCTTTGTGTATATTAAAAGTAAAATGTATTATGGGAAAGAAAGTTATTACTTTTGGTGAAATCATGCTTCGCTTGGCAACTCCGGGATATTTGAGGTTTTCTCAGTCTAAGGAGTTTATTGCCACTTTTGGCGGAGGCGAGGCAAACGTTGCCGTTTCTTTGGCAAACTATGGTTTGGAAACGGAGTTTATTAGCCGTTTACCGAAAAACGATATGGCACAATCCTGTGTGATGGAGCTACGCTCGCACAATGTAGGGACAAGTAAAATTATTTACGGCGGCGACCGTTTGGGGATTTATTTCCTTGAAACCGGAGCTGTGGCGCGTGCATCTAAAGTGGTGTATGACCGTGCAAATTCTTCTATTTCTACTATCGGTGCGGGGATGATTGATTGGAAAGAGATTTTCAAAGACGCTTGTTGGTTTCATTGGACAGGCATTACCCCCGCGCTTTCGCAAGGAGCTGCCGACGCTTGTTTGGAAGCCATCAAAGCAGCTAATGCTGCGGGAGTAACTGTTTCTTGCGATTTGAATTATCGTAAAAATCTTTGGAAGTATGGAAAATCCGCTTCGGAAGTAATGCCCTTTTTGACGGAAGGGTGCGACATTATTTTGGGAAATGAAGAAGATTGCGAGAAAGTGTTTGGCATTAAACCCGAAGGTTTTGATGTTACCGCCTCAGGTGGTGAAATCAATCCCGCCGAGTTTGAATCGGTTTGTACGCAGATGATGAAAAAATTTCCGCGGTGCAAGAAAATGATTATTACATTGCGCGGTGCGATTAATGCCAATCATAACACATGGGGTGGGGTGCTTTATTCGGATGGTTCGCTGAAAACTTCCAAGAGGTACGACATTACTCACATTGTTGACCGCGTGGGAGGAGGCGATTCGTTTATGGGCGGACTTATTTACGGACTTATCACGTATCCGTCGGACGATCAGAAAGCATTGGAATTTGCTGTTGCTGCTTCTTGTTTGAAGCATACGATATACGGCGATTTCAATTTAGCAACTGTGGCAGAGGTAGAAAACCTCATGAAAGGAGATGGTTCCGGACGCGTTTCACGTTAATTTAATCAAATAACCGAAATGTCAAGATTTAATAAAATTCAAGTGCTCCAAACGATGTTGAATACAGGAATGGTTCCCGTATTTTACCATAAAGATGCGGAAACAGCAAAAAATGTATTGAGAGCCTGTTACAAAGGTGGTGTACGCGCTTTTGAGTTTACCAACCGGGGCGACTTTGCCCAAGAAGTATTTGCAGAAATAGTAAAATGGGGAGCCAAAGAGTGTCCTGATTTGATAATCGGCATAGGTTCTGTGGTGGATGCCGCTACTGCTGCCATGTATATCCAATTGGGAGCGAACTTCGTGGTAGGTCCTTTGTTTAATCCTGAAATAGCGAAAGTGTGCAACCGCCGTTTGATACCTTATACGCCAGGGTGTGGTTCCGTGTCTGAAATCGGTTTTGCACAAGAAGCGGGCTGCGACCTTTGTAAAATATTCCCCGCCGGCAATGTGGGCGGGCATTCTTTTGTAAAAAATGTAAAAGCGCCGATGCCTTGGTCTATGTTGATGGTTACTGGAGGGGTGGAACCGACCAAAGAAAATCTTTCCGCATGGATAAAATCCGGTGTAACCTGTGTAGGCATGGGGTCTAACCTCTTTCCCAACGAGGTGATTGCTGCGGAAAATTGGAATTGGATTACGGATAAATGCCGTGAAGCATTTGGATATATTAATGAGGCGAGATAAATGAAATCCGGTTCAACGTAGTGATTACAGAAACTACGTTGAACCGGTAACTGTTTTTTATTTAAAATTTATTTTCCAACCGGCTCCCGCCTTAAACCAGAATCCGGGTTGCGGTATGTTTCCCAAGTCGTAATAAGTACGGTTCAGCAAATTGTTCGCTTCGGCAAAGATGTGATAGTTTTTTCCTTCCCAAAACAGTTTCAAATCGAGTAAATCGAAAGAAGGGTAGGGGACGAGTTCACTTGTCGGCTTGTTTTCGATATATTTTTGATAACTTCCCATGCGATTTTGCCAGCGAAATGCCCATTCGGCAGAAAGATTTTTCCAAATGCGATGATTGAGGCGAGCGGTAAATTTATGTCGCAAGTATTCCAACGCATAGTTAGATTTATATATTTCCGTATCGTCGTGTCGTTGCTGATAGATATAAGTGTAGCCGATGTTCAGTCTATCTAAAAAGAAATTGGAAGAAACAAGTTGGCGGAAGTGAAAGACTGCGGAGGTTTCTACGCCTATATTGTCTAATTTGAAATTGGCGGAATGATACACATCGTCGGAAGAATACATTACCCAGTCGATCATATTTTTACCTTTGTGATAAAAGCCATACGCGTTAACTTCAATAAACATGTTGCGATATTTCGCCCCGATGCCGGCAGCATGGGTTTCTTCCGGTTTCAGACCGATGTTACCTTGTAATGTGGGACTTTTGTAATACAAATCCGTAAAAGTGGGCATGCGTAGCGCCTTGTTCCACGAAGCAAAGAATTTCCACAGATGGTTGGGGCGATAAGCCATGTCAATGCCCGGGTATAGACGGTATGTATGGCCAAGAGCCGTGTTCATATTAGCCATTACGCCGAGTGAAACCGTCAGATGTTCGAGAAGAATGTTATGTTCCAAATAATAACTGACATTAGTTCGGTTGTCTTTTTTATTGTATGCTGTGCCGTTTTCACCGGATGTAGTAACGTATTGTCCTTCTTCCAAAGGTTTCCCAAGGTTGGTGCTTAGAATGCCTTCATTCCGCATTTCCGTTCCAAAAGCCGTTTTTCCAAGAAAGGAATTGAAATAGGTATTTAGGTTGATGCCATATACGTCGTTGAGATGAAAATTCTCTCCTGTTTGGGTGTTACGAATAAGTTGGAAATGGTCGTATGACCTGTTCCAATAGATTACGGGTGTAAAATGCAGTTGTCCCTTTGTTTCTGCTTGTACAGACAGCAGATAGCGACTTGTTTCTTCAGATTGGTTTGGGTAGCTTGCCGAGTAGAATGTATTGGCTCCATAAGCTCGGTTACTGTAACCTAATTGCCAATGTACGTCTGCTTGTGCGGAAGAATGCGTTCCTTGATAATAGGCGCGTGATACGTTGAAATCGCTGTTTTTCGTTGCGCCGTCCGATCGTTGATAGCCGACTGAGGCATGTTGACTCAATGTGTTTTTTGTTAGATTGACGCTTGCGTCTCCTCCAAAAAGCCCGTATTCTCCGCTCATTAGATGAACGGAAGCCCGATTTTGCTTACCGGCGCGTGTTACGATATTGATTACTCCCGTAAATGCGGAAGTTCCGAACACGCGCGCAGCGGGACCTTCTATTATTTCGATGCGTTCAATGTCGTTGACGGAAACGGGGAAATCGGCTGTGAGATGCCCTGTTTGCGGGTTGTTGATAGTAACCCCGTTGAGAAGGATTGTTATTTGATCGAAAGTGCCTCCGCGTACGGATATGTCTGTTTGGATACCAAATTCGCCTCGCTGGCGAACATCAACGCTTGCGGCATATTCCAGAAGGTCGTTAATGCTGTGTGCCGCCGCCGCTTGAATGTCGTTGCGTGAAAATATCATTACCGGTTTGGCAGATTGCATTTCGGTCAGTGGTACGCGCGTGCCGGTAATTTCGATTTCGCCCAGTTCGTAAATCTTTGTTTGCGTCGAGGTTTCGTTTTGTGCCGAAATGGTGTTAGCATTGGCAAATAGTAGTGTGGACACTGCCAGCACGCCGATGTTTACTTCTTTTTTCAAACTGCGAAATACGGCGTATGCTTTGTGGCTGAATTGTTTCCAACGCGCCGCTCGCCGGTTAATGAATGGGTTTTGTTTCATTGTTACTCATGTTTTAGTTAAAAATTCGGCGTAAAGGTATTATTATTCCACAATTCGCCGTTACTTTGTATGATTTTAAAGTGAAACGGATGTTGAAGTTTTTGAAAGATTATACCCTTCCTTTAGCTATGTTGGCAGGGATAGTGGGACATTCGGTATTTGTTTATTTGTCTTTCCTCACTCCTTTTCTTATTTTTTTCATGCTTTTGCTTGCTTTTTGCAAGGTGTCTTTTTCGGAATTGAAACCGACGTGTTTGCATGTGTGGTTGTTGCTTATTCAGCTTGTGGGCGCGCCGGCGGTTTATTTGCTTTTGCGTGGATTCGACGAGGTGGTTGCTCAGGCGGCAATGATATGTGTGATATGTCCCACAGCTACTTCGGCTGCAGTGGTTACCGCTAAACTTGGAGGGAACGCAGCAAGTCTTACCGCTTATACTTTATTAATCAATATAGGTGTGTCGGTACTGGTTCCGGTGATGTTTCCATTGATCAAACCGCAAGACGATATTTCTTTTTTAGGAGCTGTTTTTTTGATTTTGAGCAGGGTTTTTATGCTGCTTATTTGTCCGCTTTTGGGAGCCTGTTTTTTGCGTAAATTTGCGCCTAAGGTGCATGGTGTTTTGTTACGTTTCAACGAATTGGCTTTTTATTTGTGGGCATTCGCACTTGTCATCGTTACTTCTCAAATCCTTTCGTCCATGTTGGCTGATTCGGCAGAAATACGGGTAGGAATACCCATTGCGATTATCACTTTGTTTATATGTTATTTTCAATTTTATATAGGCAAAACGCTCGGAAGTGTTTATAATGATCGCATTAGCGGTGGTCAGGCGTTGGGACAGAAGAATACGATTCTGGCTATTTGGATGGCGCATATTTATTTGAATCCTCTGGCGGCGGTTGGTCCGGGTTTTTATGTGTTGTGGCAGAACATTATCAACTCGTATCAGCTCTGGATGAGGAATAAAAGAACGTCAAAGAATAGGAAATAATTGATTGTTGTGAATTGCTTTCAAAATTTAGTATCTTTGACTTCTGAAACAACTTGCTCGAACGGGAACTACTCTGAACTGCATTCCAAAAGTTGGACGGTTAATCTTTAAATTATAGACTGCAGTTGATATTTGAATTGAACAGGGCTCAATCCATTTCTAAAAGTACCTACAGGAATATAAGTAATATTTTTTGGAAGTAAAACTTTTTTTTATTTTTTAAAATCTTTAAAAACATTTTCAGGCATTTCTATTGAATAATATGGTTTTGTATCACAATTACTTAAATCAAGATATACAAGATCATCTTTAAAATTATTTTTAATATAATTAAAGTCAGCACTTGACATAATTCCATCTATAGTTAGAGTATCAAGAGATTTTAATCCTTTACTTCTTTCTGAAAGAGTAGATGGTTCTAAATTATGAATAATATTTGTTTTAATGAATTGAATTAGGCATTTATACTTTACGCGGCATGGTTTTGTGCATTAGCATTATCAAAAAGTTGAAAATTTAGGGTTAATAAACTCTTCAACTCCGATTCATATTTTATGCAGACAGTATCAAAAAACTCTCTGATAGCCTCATGAAATTTATGGGGCGTATCATAATACTTTCCATAGAGAATTTTCTTTTTAGTAAATTTCCACAATCGCTCAATAATGTTTAAGTTGGGAGAATAAGGGGGTAGAAATAACAGTTCTGTTCCCAAGTTTCCCGCTACCTCTACCACAGCCTTACAATGTTGGTATTTGGCATTGTCCAACACAATTTTTATCGGTTTATCCCTATGTGTTTCTTTGAGTTGATGAAAGAATTGGATAATCACATCAGCATCAATAAATGTGGCGTTTATCAGGGTTATAACTTCTTTTGTTAGGGCATTGACAGCCCCAGGTACATTGATTCGGTTTCTACCGGCAGAGGCTTTGACAAACTTTCTTGTCAAAGACCAAACCTTGCCAGTGAAGGGTGCCAAAACAAAATGTGCCGCATCACAAAAAAACAGGTAACAGTTCCCCTTTTCTGATTCTTCAACAGCCGGTTCCAATATTTTTTCTTTCCATTCCCGTTGCTTTTCAGAATTTGCTTTTGCTGGAATATGTCCACTCCGGAGATGGTTGAAGCCTGTTTTGCGAATGAATTTCCGTACTTGTGTCAGCCCTCCTGATACACCCGTAAGAGTGAATATCCGATGGGAAAATTCCCTTATAGTCTGTATGTAATCCTCTGAAGTATTTTCTTTTATCATTTCCTTATATGACTCTAACTCGCTCTTCCGGGAGGCATCATTTAAACTGATTAAACCGCTTAATCCACTTTTCAAACAGGTATGTATCCACCTGTCAACACTGTTGCGATGGGCATCCAATATCACTCCAATAGATTCGTTGCTCAGGGAGATTTGTGATTTTAAATAGACGGCATGTAATCTTTTTTGAACAAGAGGATCAGCTTCTCGAAATCTTTTGTAATTTAGGTTCCGAATTTCTTCTTCGGATAAATTCATTTGAATAAGCATACTGCATG
>SNRY01000618.1_pt1 | contig 11673 bp, 6 predicted proteins | sample 4693421 | NCBI WGS metagenome assembly SNRY01 (sample SAMN11003215, study PRJNA524138) | termite gut metagenome | isolation source: Bacteroidetes bacterial symbionts from single cell of protist host amplifed... | host: Streblomastix strix ... | reverse complement strand
CCGGGCACTAAGCCGCCTCCCAAGACGCGATTCAGTTCATCGTCGTGCATATTGATGCGTGGTTCGTCGCCGGCTTCAATGTCTTTTAATGTTAGGGGGATGTTTTTGGAAGGGGTAATGCCGGAGGGATGGAGCGAACCGGAAGGGGCTTTGCGTATGATTTCTTCCGTATAGGTGTTCCATTCGCCACATACGGGACATTTTCCTACCCATTTAGGAGATTCTTGCCCACAGTTCTTGCAGACATAGACTGTTTTTTCTTTTGCCATAATTATTTAGTGGAAAGTGGAAAGTTTGCTTCATTTTCCATTTTCGACTCTCCACTTTCAACCCTTCAACTTTTATCTTGCCGGATAATTGCTTGTATTTCTTCTTGCGACAGACCGGTGAGGGAACAGATGGTTTCCACCGTCAGAGCCGAACGGTGAGCATTGAGTACGATTTCTTTGTTGCGCTGTTCTATTCCTTTTTCTATTCCCTCTTCAATTCCTTCTTCTTTTGCCGTATCCAGAGCACTTTCTCTTCCAAGGGCAGCATCCAAGGCTCTATCGTATCTTTTTTTCTCCTCTGGAGTAAGCAGATCGTATTCCAGTATCTCGCGAGCTCTGTCCAACCCCGGCGCTTTGAAGTTGCTCTTTATCTGGTCGTTCTTGAGGTAGTATATCCATTCGTCAAGGGGATCTTTGGCTACATCATCGAACTGGTTTACTTTGAGAATGTAGTACTCCGGGTGTATGTCTCCCGCTTTCTGCTTCCTGAACTTTTCACTTTGTATGGTGGAGAGATGTAGTTCGTCGTCTGTATGATGAAGACCCTTAAACTCCGTTTTGCCGTGATAAACGTAATCACGTCCCATTCCGGGGTCCAAGTAAACGATATTTATCGAATAAACCTTCTTAACCATTTCATATTTATCCCCCCTAGACATATAGTCCACTATCACCTTGCTTGTGCCGTAGAGCATACGGTGGTAATAATCAAACTCGCGTTCATATTGCAGCTCGATAATTATCAGCTCCCCATTCTGGTCTTCCACAAGGATGTCCACCTTGTTGGACTTATCCCTGTCGGTCTCCTGATTGCTTTCGCTTTCTAGTATCCGTTCAATCTTGATGAGTCGTTTTAAGAGCACGCTGAGGAAACCTTCCAGCACTTCAAAGTTAGCTTTGTTGCGTAGCAGGCGCTTCATTGCCCAGTCGAAAGATACAAGGGGGCGAGATTCTCCGGTTGTTTTCATTGCGATATGGTTTTAGGTTTATGGGCACAAATGTAGAAATTATTCCACATATTCTACCACCCTGCCGCTAATCTGCAACAAGGATATTTCGCACAGTTTGGTATTGTATTCTGCTGTGAGTATCCGCTCTTCGGCATCGAGGAGGCTTTTCTGGGCTTCACGCATCGCAATTCCCGAAAGATCTCCCAGCAAATAGCGCTCCCGTGCAATGTCGTGGTTTTCTTTGGCAGCAACAAGGTTCTCTCGTTCGAGCTTCAGCATTTGAATGTTGTTGCAGTAAGCCTGCCACAAATTGTTAATGTCTGCCCGGAGAGATTGTTCCAATTCCTGTTGCCTTAACCGGGCATTTGCTATGGCAATGTTAGCGTTTGTCCGTTCCCTTTTCCTGTTGCCGTCGAAAATGTTGAAACCGACGGTAATGCCGGCATTGAAGCCCAAATTATTCCGGTGGCTATTAACCCCTGTACCATAATTGTTCAAGGTATATCCATATCCGGAACTAAGCCTTACATAAGGGTAATTGCGCGAATATACATTCTTCAAATCCAACTCGGCTAATGCGTTATTCCGTTCGGCTTTCAATATCGAAGCGTTTGTTCTCAATGTAGACTCCCATAACTCATCAAAATCAAGAAGGGTATTCACGTCAATAATCGAATCGGAAGTAGCGATTATCCTGTTCACATCTTTGTAAGCCATCAATTCGTTCAAGCGGATATGCGAAGTCTGCAAACGCTCTTGTTGCTTCATGTAGCTGGAACTGTCGGCATTGAAATCCACCCGTGCCTGTTGCAAGTCGAGACGGGAAAAGTCTCCAATCGTATATCGCGCCTCTACGATGCGAAGCCGTTCCTTAGAAAGTGAAACGGCATAATGAAAGTTCTTTAGGCGAATCTTCTGCTGGATGTTGTTATAATACTCTGCCGTGAAGTCGGCTATAAAGTCTTCTATGGCAAGGCGGGTGTTTATCTCTCCTTGTTTTTCCAACTCTTTCAAGCGTTCGTAATTGGCGGTCATCTTGAATCCGTCGAAGATAGTCCAGTTGAGGTTAAGCCCCACGTTAAACGTTTGGTCAAAAGCAGTGCTCTCGCTGTTTGTCTCGCCCGTAGCGCGTACTTTCGTATCGGTACTGTTCAATACATTCTGAGAACTTCCCGATACGTCAAGTATGGGCAAATATCCGGCATTAGCTAAGGTAACGTTGTTTTTGCTTATTTGTTCGTCGTTACGACTGACACGCAAGGAATAGTTGTTTTCCAAACCGATTTCCAAACATGACTTTAAATCTAACACTCGCTGTTGCGCTTGCATAGAAACATTGTAAACTAGGAAGAAAGAAAGAAAAGGGAAAAAGAAAATATATTTCATATTGATAGTTCTCATATCAGATAATTATTTGTCCTAAAAATGAACGAATATCTTCTCTCTCCAATTTATGTACCTTCCCTTCCGTTATCTGTGCGCTCGAATGCAATATTCTTTCTATGTTTTCCGGATCATCGAAATAAGGATCATTGCTCGGACTTGGATTTTCGGGTATGGATTTACCGCGAGGAACAATTTCAAGATATTCTTGTTCTTTTTTGATTATGATTCTTTCTTTTGTTGCCAAATCAATGTATTTCTGAGGATTGTCTCCAAATTCTTTACCGGTAATTACTATCATGATTGTCAGATTTATATACTAAAACACAAAGATAAGGTTTTTATTGATTACGACTCGTTGAAATAAAACTATAGATAGCAGGTACGATAAACATAGTCAGCACCGTAGAAACCAGCATCCCTCCAACAACGGCAATCCCCATGGCGATACGCCCGTTTGCTCCTTCTGCCGAAGCGAACACTAAGGGGAGCAATCCCAAAATAGTAGCAGCGCTCGTCATCAGAATCGGACGCAAGCGTTGCAGGGCAGCGTCACGAATAGCAGTCATTTTGTCTTCGCCGGCTTCTTGTTTTTGATTGGCAAACTCCACAATCAAAATACCATTCTTGGCTACCAGACCGATAAGCATGATGATACCGATTTGACTGAATATATTCATCGTCTGATTGGAGAAATACATAAACACCAACGCTCCCGCAACAGCCAACGGCACAGTCAGCATGATGACTAGCGGATCTTTGAAACTCTCAAATTGAGCAGCTAAGATAAGGTAAATCAGTATAATTGCCAAACCGAAAGCGAACATCAAACTCGAAGAGCTTTCCATATAATCTTTGGAATCGCCCGACAGAGCCGTTCGGAACGTTTCGTCAAGCGTCTCTTTGGCTATCTTGTCCATCTCTTCCAATCCCTGCCCAATAGTACTGCCTTCGGCAAGTCCTGTCGAAACAGTAGCGGACACAAAACGGTTATACCGGTAGAGTTGAGGCGGAGCAATGTCTTCGGTTAAATCTACCAGATTATCCAACTGAATCATCTCATTCTTATCGCTGCGGATGTAAATAGAACGCAGGTTGACCGGCTTGTTCCGTTGTTGCCGGTTGATTTCGCCCAGAATCTCGTATTGCTTTCCGTTCATATAGAAGTATCCCATACGCTGACCGCTAAGACCGTATTGAAGCGTTTGCGCAATGTTGCGCGTGCTTACTCCCATCATGGTTGCCTTGTCGCGGTCGATACCTACACGCGCTTCGGGTTTACTGAATTTGAGGTTAACATCCGCCATTTGAAATATCGGATTGTCATACACTTTGTTCATAAATGCCGGAAGTACGTCTTGCAACTTCCTTAGGTTGGTTGCTTGGATAACGTACTGTATCGGCATAGATGCCCGCCTTCCGCCAAAGGTGGATTGCTGTTGCACGAAAGCGCGCGCCTTTGTCTTCTTTTGCACGGCACGCGCGAGTTTCTCCGCTACCTCCATCTGGGAGTAATTCCTTTCTTTCATGTCCTGCAAGGAAATAGTGATGTTTCCCGTTCCTCCGGCAACACGCGCGGTAATGGATGCTGCATCGGGAATCAGTGAATCCGTCAACAAGTTCAGATCTTCCGTATAGTCGCGTATGTATTCATAAGTGATTCCTTCCGCCCCGCGCGTATTTATGGTTATGTTGGAACGGTCTTCCAGTGGAGCCATTTCCGAAGGAATCGTTCCCCACAAATACACAATAAGGATAACGGTAATCCCCACAAAAAGGATGGCTAGCACCCGCCGGCGCAGAAAGAATGCCAATCCCTGGCTGTATCCTCGGTTCATTCCGTTGAAAAAAGGCTCTGTTTTCTGATAAAACCAGTTCTTTTTTTCCCTTTTGACAAGCAATTTAGATGCCAGCATGGGCGTGAAGGTAAGCGCGGAGAAAGCGGAAATAATCACCGAACCGGAAAGAACAATGCTGAATTCGCGGAAAAGCCGTCCGGTCATCCCCTCCATGAACACAATGGGGAAGAACACGGCAACCAACGTAACAGTGGTAGAAACAATGGCGAAGAAAATCTCCTTGGCTCCTTCTATCCCCGCCTCTCTGGGCGCCATTCCCTTCTCTACACGAATATAAATGTTCTCTGTCATCACAATGGCATCGTCCACCACCAATCCCACAGCGAGCACAATAGCCAGCATGGAAAGAACATTGATGGAGAACCCCGCAACGTACATCACGAAGAACGCCCCGATAAGCGAAACGGGAATTACGATGCACGGCACCAGCGTAACACGCCAATCGCGCAGAAAGAGGAAAATAATAATGATAACCAGCAGAAAAGCAATGTAAACCGTCTCTTTCACTTCATTAATGGAAGCTCGGATAAACCGCGTGTTGTCGAAACTGAAACTTGTTACAATGTCCTCCGGCAAATCCTTTTTCATTATCTCCATACGCTCATATACCGCGTCGGCTATCTCTATATGGTTCGCTCCGGGTTGAGGAATCACCACTACGCCCACCATCGGCACACCGTTTATCTTCATATAGCTTCGGATGTCCTGAGGACCTAATTCCGCATAGCCAATGTCGCCAAAGCGAACAATTCTTTCATTATCTTCTCTAATAATCAAGCGGTTAAACTCATAAGCTGTGTGCATCAGTCCCAATGTGCGAATGGTCAGCTCGGTAGTATTCCCTTCGATGCTCCCCGAGGGCAGCTCTACGTTTTCGCGGTCAACGGCGTTTTTTACGTCTATCGGCGTAATGTCATACCCCGCCATTTTCATCGGGTCGAGCCAAAGGCGCATGGAGTAGCGTTTCTCTCCCCAAATAGCCACGCTGCTCACATCGGAGATCGTTTGCAGTTGCTCCTTAACAGTGAGGTCGGCTATTTCGCTCAGTTCCAGCAAAGAGCGTTTGTCGCTCTGTATGGCTACCATTAAAATCGGTGATGCGTCGGCATCGGCTTTCGCCACGGTAGGCGGGTCGCAATCGCGCGGGAGGAAACGCTGCGCACGCGACACTTTATCACGCACGTCATTGGCAGCAGTTTCCAAATCGACAGACAGTTCAAACTCCACCGTAATGCGGCTTTGCCCCTGACTGCTGACACTGGAAAGCGAACGGATGCCGGGAATACCGTTGATATTCTGTTCCAACGGTTCCGTTATCTGATTTTCAATGACATCGGCATTGGCTCCGGGATACGAACAGGTAACCGAGATAATGGGATTATCCACCGAAGGAAATTCCCGTACCCCCAAATAGGTATAGCCAATGATACCAAACAATATAATAATGAGTGTCAACACCGTAGCCAATACCGGACGGCGGATACTTAATTCGGAAATATTCATAAATAGAATGCTATTAGTACCTCACTTAATTTACTTCATCCAGCACCACATCCAGCCCCGTGCGCAGTTGCAACGTTCCCGAAGTGATGATGGTATCGCCGATGCTCAATCCCTCCAGCACCTGTACTTGGGCATCCGTGCGCAGTCCTTTGGTGATTACAACGGGTTGCGCCTTGCCATGCCTGTATAGGAACACCTTATCCACTCCCATTTCGGGTATGATGGCTTCCGAAGGTATCGCAATGGCATTGGGTATTTCGTGTACTTTGATTTTCAAAACTGCCGAATACCCCGGAAGCAACTCATGACCCTCATTCGGATAAAGAGCGCGGACGGCAAGCGTATTGACAGTCGTAATTCTCGATTCGGTGGCATATACCGAAGCATTAAACGTATTCAGATGACCCTCAATATGAAAGCTAACCTTTGTACCCCTTTTAATAAAAGGAGCATGATGCTCGTTGACCGAAAACTCAAGTTTCAGAGGCGATATTTTAGTCAGCTTTGCCACCGCCGTAGAGGGCGACGCATAAGCCCCCTCACTGATTTGCCGCAAGCCGATAACCCCCTCAAACGGTGCGTACAGCTCCGTCAAAGCAATGTTAGCTTTGATTAGTTCGATGTCTGCCTGCAACGTCTCCAAATCCGTTCGCACCTGCTCGTAGGCTTCCTTGCTCACAGCATCCTTTTCCAACAAAGCGCTTTGGCGAAACACGCGGTCTTCAGCCAGCTTCAACTGCACTTCCAATCGCTTCAATTGCGCTTGCAAAGAAGCATCGTTCACTTTAGCCAGCAACTGCCCTTTCTCCACCACAGACCCCTCTATGAAATTGATTTGCATGATTTTGCCGGATGTCTCAAAAGATAAATCCACCTCCTCGTCAGGCATAAGCCGTCCCCTCGCCTCCACCTCATCCGTCAGCGATTGCCTCTTAATAACCATTGCATTGACGTTCAACGCCCTGTTCTCTCTTCCCTGTGGAATTGCTCTTTTTGATACCTCTCCCGCCGGTTCGCCGGTCGCTTTTTCCGAGCGGAAATAACGCACCCCTAAGGCAAGAATAACGGCTCCGATAAGGATAAAGATACCCCGCTTAATGTTTTTGTTCATTGGTCTATTCTAAAGTGTTGATTTTAGTTTTAACGAAGACGAAGCTATTAGCTTGATAAGGTTAGAGGGTTAAAAAGAAGAAAAGTTTAATGGGAAAAGGACATTTAGCTCTCTATTTACTTTTCCCTCAAAGAATTTACACCTTATTATATATATACCTTATTATATAAAAGCCCGCCCCCTCACTTTCAATTTTCCACTCTCCATTTTCAACTTAATTAGGGCGTGCCCCCATGGGTCGGGCTATACGCTACAATCCTTTTTGTTCCTACCCTCACAAAAAGAATTTTCGCTACTATCCCTAACGCCCATGCGGATTTCGCTACTAACAACAGGCTGAAAGCCTCGCTTCATTCAGCCTCAGCCAAGCGGAGCAACGGCTGGGGATAAGAAAGTGTATGTTCAAACTGCACCTTTTCTCACGCTTCGTAAGACCTAGGCTCGCATTCCGTAAGACCTAGGCGCACGCTTCGTGAGACCTAGGCGCACACTCCGTAAGACCTAGGCAAAAAAAAGGCGCCCCTCCCCTCCATATTTTTCTTGTTTTTTCTCCCTTTATTTCCCCTTTTAGCTCCCTAAGTCCCCTTTGGGGTACCGGCTTATTGGGGGATGTCGTATTTTTGTGCTGAAGGAAGGAAAAACTTCCGGTCGATTTATTAACTAAAACCATAATTCTATGCCAGTAAAAGTACAGCATTATTTGCTTAAAGAAGACCTGAAAGACCCCTCTTCCAAACCCCTCTACCATCTGAGGCAGGTGCCGGGCACATCGCAAATTCAAGACATCTCGGATATCGCCAAGACGATTGAGAAAACAGGCGCTCTAAGCGCGGAAGACGTGGAACACACCATGAAAGCGTTCATTTACGAACTCAAGAAAACGCTTCTGAGGGGCGACAAAGTCAAGGTCGACGGATTAGGCATCTTTTCCACCACTTTCCATTCTCCGGGGAAGGAAGCCGAAAAAGACAGCACGGTCAAAACCATCAACCGGGTAAATATCCGCTTCCGGGTGGACAACAGCATGCGTCTGGTCAACGACAGCACAGCCACCACGCGTGGCGGGGAGAACAACGTGGTGTATGTTCTTCAAGAACCCTCTTCGGGCGGTGGTGGCGGCACGTTTGCCGTTACGGGAGTGAGCCTGAACGATACTCCTGTGCCTGCCGGCAGTGGCGAATTGAACCTCACCGCGGGCGATACGCTGAAGATACAAGGCACCGCCTTGTCCGAAGCAGTGATAAAAGCCAATTTCGCCACGACTCCCACAGGTTCTTATACCGACAGGAATTTATCGGATTTGGGCACCGTAAGTATCGCTCCTACCTTGATTACCATCCAGGTAACTATTGCCGCCGCTCTGGTTACCAAGCTTCTCAAGGCGGATACCGGGGCAACGGTGTACGAATTTGGGGAATGAGCAGGTTGGAGTGGAGAGTGGAAAATTGAAAGTGGAAAGCAGTTTTCCTGAAGCTATCTTAGCTCCCTCTCCTTGGGAGAGGGCTGGGGTGAGGCTGGGGAAATCCTGAGACCTAAAAACAAAAAAGGCATCTCGCAAGGAGATGCCTTTTAATTTTAGAGTCTGTAAACTATTTCCCTTAGCCTTGGCAAAGCCGGAGCTTTGCTTTTAGCCCGGCGTAGTTTGGAGGCTACGTCGAACAAAGGAAAATGGTATCAATGATTTTTATAAACCTGCTACAGTTATAGTTAGTGTAGCAGTATATGCATCACCGGCTGCATTGTGGAATTTAATTTTGAGAGCAAACTTGTCATTTGCTGTTGGAGTATAAGCCCCCTTTACTGTTACTTTACCATCGCTGCCGCCGATGGCAGTAGGAGGAATATAGGTAACAGCATCAGCCGGATTAGGTACTGATAATGATCCTCCTCTAGTAAATGTACCTGTAACATCATCTAGAGTATATACATGATTGTCAGTAGGTGCTGCATTGAAACCGTAAGCTATCAAATTAGGTAAGTTTATCACATCAGTAGTAGCTTTTACAATTATTTCTCCAAGAGTAAAAGCAAAAGCATTAGGAACGCTACTAATATCATTAGTAGCAGATATAGAGGCCACTATCTCATTTACACTTGTTACAGTAACTGCTTTTGTAAGTTCTGCCCCCAGTATATCCTCGAATGTCAATACTAACCTTATAGCTTTAACATTATCAGCCGAGAAGTCTTTAACAGTATTTGTTGCTGTCAAAATCAATTGTGCAAGAGCATCAGTATCAGTAGAATTCTTCAAACCACTTACTGTTACCCGTGTTGACAAGCCTGGAATCGCAACAGTAGCATTATCATCTGAATATCCTACCAATTCACCGGAAATGCTATTCAAACCAATATACTTCCTGAAATTATTCACAGATAATCCTGATGTACTTGGTATAATAGTGTATTGAGTAGGTCCACCATCTGTAGTTCCGCCTATAAAGATTATTGAAGCAATAGTCTGATTAAAGTAACCTTTCACTTCATCTGTCTCCAATATAGAACCAATCTGAAGAATAAACGCTTCCGTTGAAAGTGCTACATGAGCTTTGCCTGCCTTTCCGTCGTTATACGCAATATCTCCATAATTATATTGTGCACTTGCCAGATACTGTTTGGTACTACTATACTGTCCGTTTAAACTCAAAGCATTACCTTTCAGATTTGAACCCAAATCTGGTACGGATATGCTTATGTCAGCGGACTTAATAGCAGATAGGGTATTATTACTACTGCTCCTAGGAACATCAAATAAGTTAGTTGTCAGCGGACTAGTGCCTACGGGAGCGTTTACGGCAAAGGTTCCAATAACAGAAGTAGCAAAATCATACTTTATTCCCACTGGAGGAGTAGTGGCAGCGGCATCAAATGGATTAGTTATCCCGGTGGGCATTATTTTCAAAATTTTAGTTCCCGGATTATAACTCCAATTAGCCGTAGGAACACCCGTTGTTGTTTTCAACTTCAATCCCGTCGGAGCTCTTGTGGGCAAATCCTTCTTCACTTTTACGTCGTATGATATGATTGTTGCACCCACATTATTTACAATCCTCAAAGTTCCCAAATCAACAACTTCGTTGTCTTTTAATTGAGACAATAGGACATCTGGAAGTGTAACGGTAGTATAGTCATTTGACAATATCGGTTGTGCATTACTTAATGCAGTTTTAAGTTCCGTATCACTGTAATCTAATATGGTCTCAGCTATATTACTCGTATTGATACCCTCCAGTGAAATAGGAAGTGCTCTCGTGGACAGTTTACCGCTAGAGACGTTAAAATTAATATCAAATCCAAATACTAACTCTCTTCCTTGGACAGACTCACCGTTACATATTACATAAAACGCCCGTCCGTCCGGGTCAACCAGCGTACCGTCGGCATTGATGGCATATACGCGGAGTCCGATTTCCTTACCTACCAAATTCGCATCCGTAACGGTAATTTCGGCTTCCTGATCTGTGGCATATACCGTACTAAGGTTTTCAATATCTGCATTTGCCCAAAGGGTGGTTTCCGCAGTGGTAGCATTCTGTGAATCCAATCCTACGTAATAAGCAAACGCTTTCTGTTTAACATCGCCGTCTAACGCAACTTTAAATGTCTTACCTATTTCAATGGACAAACCGGGTTTCACACTTCTCGCATCATTGGTGGTTGCATTTTGAGTCAAAGAAGTACTTGTAGGATTCGAGTGATCGGCAGTCGCGCTCGGATTCACCCATACTTTTTCAACGCCACTGCTACCTGCAGTGTATCTGTTTTTTATGTTTGCAACTGAAGTTGGAGTGCTACTACTACCGTTGTTTACCTTGAAGTCCAGAGAGTTATAGGCAAAAGTAGCATCACTCTTGTCTACGAATGCGAGGTCGAATCCTGTTGATACCGATCTGTCATCATCGGAAATCTTATCTTCCACCGTAAGAGCAAAAAGAATCTTATTGCCACCAACAGTCTCAGGATTTTTTTTGCTAGGATCTTTGTATATAACCGCTTTTAATGCAGCGCTGTTATAGGTTTCGGGATCCAACGCCAATGTTACCTTATAAATACCGGTAGATTTGCCTGCTCTCGTTAGCAAATCTTCATAAGGAACAGCACTCTCTATGGTGATGAAATCATTGATGGCATCATCTCCCTTACTGTTAATCAAAAAAATCTTAGCAGGGTCCAATACGGCGTTTGCCGGACTAACCTGAACAAGAATATCTTTTATTACAGCTTCTTTAAGTATTTTCCCTTTTTCAAAAACCAACTTACCCGCTTCACCAAATGTGATGCTCGTCTTAGAAGCTACAGCATTAAAGGTTACACCAGAAGATAAATCTCCCACCAATGAAATACTCGTAATCAATCCATTTACTTGTGCCCCCAGCGTCACCAAACCCGGATTGCTTTCATCTATTTTAGCAATAATAGCATCAATGAAATCATCAATCCCTACCAATGCTTCCGCTATGACAGCATAATCATACTCACCTCCTTCGCCCGGAGCAACTCCCTTCAATGCGGCTATTTCAGCCCAAATATCCTTCAGTAACCCATCAGAGAAAGAATACTTCCCTTCATCATCCTTCTGGGCAAGACCCAATACATTG
>SNRY01000617.1_pt1 | contig 11693 bp, 8 predicted proteins | sample 4693421 | NCBI WGS metagenome assembly SNRY01 (sample SAMN11003215, study PRJNA524138) | termite gut metagenome | isolation source: Bacteroidetes bacterial symbionts from single cell of protist host amplifed... | host: Streblomastix strix ... | reverse complement strand
GCTGCCCGATAAGTAAATGGGATGGTGTTGGCTTCTATTCAACTGATCCGGCATTATTTAATAAGCTAAACAATGCACAACTAAACTTATTTGAGGATGTCAACCAATCTTAAAGCATTAATAGGGCGGGAACTTGCCAAAGCCACCCTTTTGGACATCGAAAGCAAGCGGGAGGCTCTGAAAGGGAAATCCTACCAAAAGGTATTAACCCAGCTGCTTACCCAAATAGGTAAGGTTGATTTTCGGAAAAAAGCCGGACTGGATGAGGATGTTAAAATGTCCCGAAAGCTATACGTGGTGATTGCCATTGATGAGATAATAGGTACTGCCATATCCAACAACTGGGGATTATGCACCAAAGACGGCTTTACCTATGTCTTTAATGGTAAATACTGGCAGGTAGTTAACTTGGAAGATTTTAAGACCTTCCTTGCCGGTGCAGCTATCCAAATGGGTGTGCCGGTACTGGAGGCTAAATACCACCTCTTTAAGGATGAGCTATCCAAGCAATTCCTATCCGTGGCTAACCTTCCCACACTGGAGGTTGGCGAGAATACGCTTATCAATCTCGCTAACGGAACGTTTGAAATAACGAAGGATAAGCCGTATTTGAGAGAGCAACGGCGGGAAGACTTCATTAAGTATCAGTTACCTTTTGAGTATAACCCGCAAGCCAAAAGTCCTTTATTTGACAAATACCTGCAAAGGGTGTTACCGGATGGGGATTGCAGGAAGGTATTAGCTGAATACTTGGGTTATATCTTTGTGAATAATCTTAAACTGGAAAAGGCTTTGATACTCTACGGTAGCGGTGCAAACGGGAAAAGCGTGTTTTTTGAAATCGTAAATGCCATACTTGGAGATGAGAATATTTGTAACTACTCCCTTCAAAACCTAACGAAATACGACAGCTATCAGAGGGCGGAACTATCCAACAAGTTGCTCAATTATGCCAGTGAGATTAACGGTAAGCTGGAAGCCTCCATATTCAAGCAACTGGTAAGCGGTGAGCCGGTAGAAGCCCGGCAGATATACGGTAAGCCGTTTGTGATGCGGGGTTATGCAAAGCTGATGTTTAATTGCAATGAGCTACCCAAAGAAGTGGAGCAAACGGAGGCTTTTTTTCGCCGGTTTATTATCATTCCTTTCAGCCAGACTATTCCCGAATCCGAACAAGATACGGAACTGTCTAAAAAGATTATCGGTAGTGAGTTAAGCGGTGTGTTTAACTGGGTATTGGATGGACTACAAAGGATACTAAGTCAAAAGAAGTTCACCCGGTCAGCTATCGTTAGAGAGCAGGTGGAGGCTTACCGGAAAGAATCCGACAGCGTGGCAATGTTCATTGATGAGGAAGGGTACAAACCTACCGTTAATGAGAATATATCCCTAAAGGCTTTGTTTGACGGTTATAAAGGCTATTGTAATGAGAACGGGTACAGGGCTTGTTCTTCCAAGACTTTCTCCGGCAGATTAAAGACATTGGGCTTTGAATCCAAAAGACAGGAACAGGGGTATATTGTTTATGCAAAAAAATAAAGTTTGTTTTTGCCTGCATAACCTACATATCCTACATACAACCATGTAGGATATGTAGCAAATGTAGCAAGAAAAAGACTTTATTTTTTCAGGTATCATTCAATAAGACAAAAGAATATGAATTATAACCAACCCTATTTAGAGAAATACACCGGTAAAGCTTCCCGCCGTGAATGCCCCAAATGCCACGATAAGCATTCGTTTGCCTGTTATCTTGACGGGAATACGGGAGAGGTTATTCACAGGACGGTTGGACGCTGTAACCATGAATCGGCTTGCGGATACCATTATACACCCAAAGAGTTCTTTATTGATAATCCAAAGGAGAAAGAAGGTGGTAAAGCCTCCACACCGGTACGGTCTCAACCGGTTAAACCCGTTCCACCGATTAACACGGAACCGGACTTTATCCCCTTCCGCTATGTAGAGAAGTCGGCAAGCTATCAAAGCGCCTTCGTTTATTTCCTTTGTGGACTGTTTGACCTGTACCGGTTGGAATCCCCTACCATTGAAAGATTGATGAGTGATTACGCACTGGGAGCTACCAAAGAGGGCGGGATTATCTTTTGGCAGATAGATACCCAAGGTAGGGTACGCACGGGCAAAATCATGAGGTACGACAAGGAGAGCGGACACCGGATAAAGGAAAGTGGAGGTATTAACTGGGTGCACTCCCTTATGAAAAAGCAGGGATTATTACCGGATAACTATAACATGGTACAGTGCCTTTTCGGTGAACACCTGTTGCGAATCTACCCTGACAAGGTGGCTGCATTGGTGGAATCAGAAAAGAGCGCCTTAATAGCCTCCGGTGTGTATCCTGATTATGTATGGCTGGCTACCGGTGGAAAGTCCCAACTATCCACCGGCAAGCTAAAGGTATTGCGTGGGCGTACCGTTATCATGTTTCCCGATGTGGACGGGTATGATACGTGGAAGCTCAAAGCTAAAGAACTGGAGGCTATGGGATGCAGGGTGATTGTTTCCGACCTGTTGGAAAAGAAAGCCTCACCGGAAGACAGGGCAAACAAGATAGATGTTGCCGACTGGCTTATCAGGCAATTAGCCATAGAAACGGTTACGGAGGTTAAAATCGGATTATCGGAAGCTGAAAGGGTGCTCCACTGTATGGAAACAAAGAACCCGGTAATAAGAGGATTAATAGAGGTATTTGGTTTGGAACTGATTAATAATTGATAGTATGACAGACTTTAAGGTAATTGAAGAAAACGACCGCTATACGATTTATGAAGCCGAGTTTGAGGGTACCAAACAGAGATTTCGCAGGTGGCATAATGACCTGATAGAAATACAGTTTACCGATGCGTTTGCTTGTGCTAACGGTTATCGTAGCCGTGCGGACATGATACGGCGGGCAAAGGGAATGAAAGAAAGGCTACAAGAATCTTGCGATGGAGTTATCCCCGAATGGATCACAATCATTAATGGCGAGTTTTGTGTGAGGACAACAAAAGGGGATGTGAATTTGAATTAGGAGGTGATGGTATGATTACACTTAGGGATTATCAAAAAGAAAGTCTCCCACACCTGTGAAGCGTTGAGGCTGTACCATAATCTATTTTACTATGGAAGTTCATACAGGCAAGATTATTGACCACTCTGAAAGCCTCCCGCCAGTATGGAGTAAACAGGGTATTTATTACCAAGCTGAAAGCCGTTCCTTCCATCTACATACGCCCTTACGATTACTAACTTTGAGAGCCTCCATAAGGTAACGGACGGTTACGATTTGGTAATTGTAGATGAGGCTTAATCCAATAGATCACCCCCCCAACTTTCCAAGTAAAATAGGGGTAAAAATAAAGAGAGTGATGTAAACATGTAATTTACATCACTCTACTTTACAGCAGTAAGTAGCGATAGTATTCCAAGGGATGGGTATAAAAAATAAAGAGAGTTCTGTATAGGAGTGGTGTAAACATGTAGTTTATACCACTCTACTTTATAATGAAATATATTTGATAATGAAACAGTTATAAATTTGTGTGTGTTTTCCTCAAACCCCCGTCGGAAAAGGGACTTTACACAGGGGATAAGGGGGTAAAAATAGCTGGAGCATGGTGCCTCCAAAACCACACACAGAGCGAGCGTGCGCGTGTGCAAAATTAGCGATTTGCCACTTCTTGGAGGAAATGGGCGAAATACCGGTTTTAAGGTAAAAAATCTCAACGCATGAGTGAATGTAATAACAGTACTTCCAGTATAGGGACACAAATATTTATACCGGTTACACAAGATTAAGAGACGGCAAGGCAAATACCTACCGTCTTTTTTGTGCTTGTAACCGTCAGTATAAAGGACTGTATTACAAACTTCCTTACTTTGTCCTATATCGTGGAGGCTTAACCGGAACAGGCTACGCTCTAATTGATTGTCAGGGGGCTGCGTGTTTCACGTACCCCCTTCAATCCAATCGGAATAAGGGACACTCTAACTACAAGTTATGGAGCTAACTATTAGAGGATGTCGACAATAACGACACCTTTACGAAGCGATTAGGTCGATTACACTTTTACGAATATGGATAGGACGGCGGAATTTTCCGCTTACAAGGGTCAATTAAGCAGTAGGATTTGCAAGGGTGTTAAATTTTTATACCCTAATTTAAGAGAATATACTAACATTGAGCAAGCGAGGCATTAATATCGGAATTTCCGATAATTATACTATGTCTTGCATACGGAGAAAGTTCACGAAAAAGTAAGCAAAAATAACTTAACCAAGCATTGCAAATACCGCTATAAACGGTATTATACTATCAAAATGAGGTAAACATCGCCAAAAACGACATTTTGAATTCCAAGCACTATAAATACGGTTTTGAACCGTATTATACCATCAAAGCAAATGCCGCTATGAACGGGTATTATACTATTAACGGGTAGTGTAGGAAGCCTCCACCGGCAATAAAATAAGGCTCAAAGCAGCTTAGAATCACTTTGAGCCTCCACCATGAGGCTATAAACATTGTTTAGCCTCTTTACCAACTAATGGGATTTGAATTTAGTCTTTAATATCAAAAAACCTTTTCCCTGCTTTGGTATGAGCAAATATGAACGCTCCCACAGAGATAAAAATTATCAAACCACACATAATATAAACTCCTGCCATAATCAATCCTCCTTATTTATTTTTTGATTAACCATAAACCTACCAACAGAGGGGCAATAGCGGTAACAGAACCCACAATATACATTATCCATCGTTCCTCTATATCTCCCAAAAAAGCAGAGATAAGAAAAGCGGTAGTTACATATTTAGCCACATCCATTAACCATTTACCAAACTCTTTTTTCATAATCCTTGCATTTATTACTTTGATACAAAGGTAACAACTATTAATAAGAAAACAAAGACAACAAATAGTAAAGATAAGGTATGTCTTTGTCGTGCTAACTCTTTGTATAGGTGGATTTTTGTTGATACGGTTTGTGGGGTTAGGGAATAATTGTATATTTGTAATGAGTAAGCCAAACTCAAACTTTTACATACAACGAACAGCGATAGTCTTTTTTGCTGTTAGCGTAGTTGTTATGCGCTATAAATATAGGCTATCAATCCCCTGTGGATTATTGCACTCGTTGTAGTAATTTGAGTTTGGCGACTTGGGGAAAGATAGCCTTTTCCCGTTTATGTGCTTTTAATTTTTCACCCACAATGCCAAACTCAATGAAAGATAAAAGTAAGGGAGACGTTATTAGCCCTACTACACCCTTATCAGACCTGCCCACTCCCACGGCGGACATCCCGCCCACTATAATCAATCCCTCTTTTGAGCAAAAAGATAATCCGCTCTCACGGACTATCCACGCCCTGTTACGCTTGTTCAGGAAGCAATCAAAGCCCGATAGTGATAAAAAGGAAAAGCCTCCCGTTACGACGCACAATACATACGGGGATAACATACACGGGCAAAACATCACTATCAATAACGGGATGAGTAAGGAGCAAATGGAAGAATTAAAAAAGCTGATAGAGAGCATACAAAAACCTGTGAACATGACATTTACAGGAAATAATAATAATATAACGATAAACAGCATATCCCCGTACAATTCGTCCGATTCACAGGCAAGCTCATCGTCAATCCTTGTAATAATATCCTCAATAGCCGACAGGATACAAGGCTTTACGTCCACTTCTGTAACCTCGGCAATAAAAACATTTGTGGGTGCACCTTCTTTGCTTAGAAAAGTGGTCTGTATCCATCCCAAGGCTTCTCCTTTACATTCTGCAATCGTATCACAGGAACGCTCCGGCATGTAGTCCTTATCCTCATCTACTTTCCATGCAAAGCGTCTGTATCCGGTTTCTCCATTCATTGCTATTCCTGATATAAAGTAATCCTTATGGTACGTTTCTTTCCCGTGCCTTCTTCCTGTGATGTGGCAGTAGAATCGGGGTTTTTAGAAATAGTAATAGTAATTACCGTATCCCCGGTTTTTATTTCATTTGTTGGGGTGGTATCAATAGCTTGTATCTCGCTTGTTGGGGTATCCTCTGTTTTCAGCTTCTTTGTTCTCATGGATATTGCTGTTTATCGTTATATTATTATTATTTCCTGTAAATGTCATGTTCACAGGTTTTTGTATGCTCTCTATCAGCTTTTTTAATTCTTCCATTTGCTCCTTACTCATCCCGTTATTGATAGTGATGTTTTGCCCGTGTATGTTATCCCCGTATGTATTGTGCGTCGTAACGGGAGGCTTTTCCTTTTTATCACTATCGGGCTTTGATTGCTTCCTGAACAAGCGTAACAGGGCGTGGATAGTCCGTGAGAGCGGATTATCTTTTTGCTCAAAAGAGGGATTGATTATAGTGGGCGGGATGTCCGCCGTGGGAGTGGGCAGGTCTGATAAGGGTGTAGTAGGGCTAATAACGTCTCCCTTACTTTTATCTTTCATTGAGTTTGGCATTGTGGGTGAAAAATTAAAAGCACATAAACGGGAAAAGGCTATCTTTCCCCAAGTCGCCAAACTCAAATTACTACAACGAGTGCAATAATCCACAGGGGATTGATAGCCTATATTTATAGCGCATAACAACTACGCTAACAGCAAAAAAGACTATCGCTGTTCGTTGTATGTAAAAGTTTGAGTTTGGCTTACTCATTACAAATATACAATTATTCCCTAACCCCACAAACCGTATCAACAAAAATCCACCTATACAAAGAGTTAGCACGACAAAGACATACCTTATCTTTACTATTTGTTGTCTTTGTTTTCTTATTAATAGTTGTTACCTTTGTATCAAAGTAATAAATGCAAGGATTATGAAAAAAGAGTTTGGTAAATGGTTAATGGATGTGGCTAAATATGTAACTACCGCTTTTCTTATCTCTGCTTTTTTGGGAGATATAGAGGAACGATGGATAATGTATATTGTGGGTTCTGTTACCGCTATTGCCCCTCTGTTGGTAGGTTTATGGTTAATCAAAAAATAAATAAGGAGGATTGATTATGGCAGGAGTTTATATTATGTGTGGTTTGATAATTTTTATCTCTGTGGGAGCGTTCATATTTGCTCATACCAAAGCAGGGAAAAGGTTTTTTGATATTAAAGACTAAATTCAAATCCCATTAGTTGGTAAAGAGGCTAAACAATGTTTATAGCCTCATGGTGGAGGCTCAAAGTGATTCTAAGCTGCTTTGAGCCTTATTTTATTGCCGGTGGAGGCTTCCTACACTACCCGTTAATAGTATAATACCCGTTCATAGCGGCATTTGCTTTGATGGTATAATACGGTTCAAAACCGTATTTATAGTGCTTGGAATTCAAAATGTCGTTTTTGGCGATGTTTACCTCATTTTGATAGTATAATACCGTTTATAGCGGTATTTGCAATGCTTGGTTAAGTTATTTTTGCTTACTTTTTCGTGAACTTTCTCCGTATGCAAGACATAGTATAATTATCGGAAATTCCGATATTAATGCCTCGCTTGCTCAATGTTAGTATATTCTCTTAAATTAGGGTATAAAAATTTAACACCCTTGCAAATCCTACTGCTTAATTGACCCTTGTAAGCGGAAAATTCCGCCGTCCTATCCATATTCGTAAAAGTGTAATCGACCTAATCGCTTCGTAAAGGTGTCGTTATTGTCGACATCCTCTAATAGTTAGCTCCATAACTTGTAGTTAGAGTGTCCCTTATTCCGATTGGATTGAAGGGGGTACGTGAAACACGCAGCCCCCTGACAATCAATTAGAGCGTAGCCTGTTCCGGTTAAGCCTCCACGATATAGGACAAAGTAAGGAAGTTTGTAATACAGTCCTTTATACTGACGGTTACAAGCACAAAAAAGACGGTAGGTATTTGCCTTGCCGTCTCTTAATCTTGTGTAACCGGTATAAATATTTGTGTCCCTATACTGGAAGTACTGTTATTACATTCACTCATGCGTTGAGATTTTTTACCTTAAAACCGGTATTTCGCCCATTTCCTCCAAGAAGTGGCAAATCGCTAATTTTGCACACGCGCACGCTCGCTCTGTGTGTGGTTTTGGAGGCACCATGCTCCAGCTATTTTTACCCCCTTATCCCCTGTGTAAAGTCCCTTTTCCGACGGGGGTTTGAGGAAAACACACACAAATTTATAACTGTTTCATTATCAAATATATTTCATTATAAAGTAGAGTGGTATAAACTACATGTTTACACCACTCCTATACAGAACTCTCTTTATTTTTTATACCCATCCCTTGGAATACTATCGCTACTTACTGCTGTAAAGTAGAGTGATGTAAATTACATGTTTACATCACTCTCTTTATTTTTACCCCTATTTTACTTGGAAAGTTGGGGGGGTGATCTATTGGATTAAGCCTCATCTACAATTACCAAATCGTAACCGTCCGTTACCTTATGGAGGCTCTCAAAGTTAGTAATCGTAAGGGCGTATGTAGATGGAAGGAACGGCTTTCAGCTTGGTAATAAATACCCTGTTTACTCCATACTGGCGGGAGGCTTTCAGAGTGGTCAATAATCTTGCCTGTATGAACTTCCATAGTAAAATAGATTATGGTACAGCCTCAACGCTTCACAGGTGTGGGAGACTTTCTTTTTGATAATCCCTAAGTGTAATCATACCATCACCTCCTAATTCAAATTCACATCCCCTTTTGTTGTCCTCACACAAAACTCGCCATTAATGATTGTGATCCATTCGGGGATAACTCCATCGCAAGATTCTTGTAGCCTTTCTTTCATTCCCTTTGCCCGCCGTATCATGTCCGCACGGCTACGATAACCGTTAGCACAAGCAAACGCATCGGTAAACTGTATTTCTATCAGGTCATTATGCCACCTGCGAAATCTCTGTTTGGTACCCTCAAACTCGGCTTCATAAATCGTATAGCGGTCGTTTTCTTCAATTACCTTAAAGTCTGTCATACTATCAATTATTAATCAGTTCCAAACCAAATACCTCTATTAATCCTCTTATTACCGGGTTCTTTGTTTCCATACAGTGGAGCACCCTTTCAGCTTCCGATAATCCGATTTTAACCTCCGTAACCGTTTCTATGGCTAATTGCCTGATAAGCCAGTCGGCAACATCTATCTTGTTTGCCCTGTCTTCCGGTGAGGCTTTCTTTTCCAACAGGTCGGAAACAATCACCCTGCATCCCATAGCCTCCAGTTCTTTAGCTTTGAGCTTCCACGTATCATACCCGTCCACATCGGGAAACATGATAACGGTACGCCCACGCAATACCTTTAGCTTGCCGGTGGATAGTTGGGACTTTCCACCGGTAGCCAGCCATACATAATCAGGATACACACCGGAGGCTATTAAGGCGCTCTTTTCTGATTCCACCAATGCAGCCACCTTGTCAGGGTAGATTCGCAACAGGTGTTCACCGAAAAGGCACTGTACCATGTTATAGTTATCCGGTAATAATCCCTGCTTTTTCATAAGGGAGTGCACCCAGTTAATACCTCCACTTTCCTTTATCCGGTGTCCGCTCTCCTTGTCGTACCTCATGATTTTGCCCGTGCGTACCCTACCTTGGGTATCTATCTGCCAAAAGATAATCCCGCCCTCTTTGGTAGCTCCCAGTGCGTAATCACTCATCAATCTTTCAATGGTAGGGGATTCCAACCGGTACAGGTCAAACAGTCCACAAAGGAAATAAACGAAGGCGCTTTGATAGCTTGCCGACTTCTCTACATAGCGGAAGGGGATAAAGTCCGGTTCCGTGTTAATCGGTGGAACGGGTTTAACCGGTTGAGACCGTACCGGTGTGGAGGCTTTACCACCTTCTTTCTCCTTTGGATTATCAATAAAGAACTCTTTGGGTGTATAATGGTATCCGCAAGCCGATTCATGGTTACAGCGTCCAACCGTCCTGTGAATAACCTCTCCCGTATTCCCGTCAAGATAACAGGCAAACGAATGCTTATCGTGGCATTTGGGGCATTCACGGCGGGAAGCTTTACCGGTGTATTTCTCTAAATAGGGTTGGTTATAATTCATATTCTTTTGTCTTATTGAATGATACCTGAAAAAATAAAGTCTTTTTCTTGCTACATTTGCTACATATCCTACATGGTTGTATGTAGGATATGTAGGTTATGCAGGCAAAAACAAACTTTATTTTTTTGCATAAACAATATACCCCTGTTCCTGTCTTTTGGATTCAAAGCCCAATGTCTTTAATCTGCCGGAGAAAGTCTTGGAAGAACAAGCCCTGTACCCGTTCTCATTACAATAGCCTTTATAACCGTCAAACAAAGCCTTTAGGGATATATTCTCATTAACGGTAGGTTTGTACCCTTCCTCATCAATGAACATTGCCACGCTGTCGGATTCTTTCCGGTAAGCCTCCACCTGCTCTCTAACGATAGCTGACCGGGTGAACTTCTTTTGACTTAGTATCCTTTGTAGTCCATCCAATACCCAGTTAAACACACCGCTTAACTCACTACCGATAATCTTTTTAGACAGTTCCGTATCTTGTTCGGATTCGGGAATAGTCTGGCTGAAAGGAATGATAATAAACCGGCGAAAAAAAGCCTCCGTTTGCTCCACTTCTTTGGGTAGCTCATTGCAATTAAACATCAGCTTTGCATAACCCCGCATCACAAACGGCTTACCGTATATCTGCCGGGCTTCTACCGGCTCACCGCTTACCAGTTGCTTGAATATGGAGGCTTCCAGCTTACCGTTAATCTCACTGGCATAATTGAGCAACTTGTTGGATAGTTCCGCCCTCTGATAGCTGTCGTATTTCGTTAGGTTTTGAAGGGAGTAGTTACAAATATTCTCATCTCCAAGTATGGCATTTACGATTTCAAAAAACACGCTTTTCCCGTTTGCACCGCTACCGTAGAGTATCAAAGCCTTTTCCAGTTTAAGATTATTCACAAAGATATAACCCAAGTATTCAGCTAATACCTTCCTGCAATCCCCATCCGGTAACACCCTTTGCAGGTATTTGTCAAATAAAGGACTTTTGGCTTGCGGGTTATACTCAAAAGGTAACTGATACTTAATGAAGTCTTCCCGCCGTTGCTCTCTCAAATACGGCTTATCCTTCGTTATTTCAAACGTTCCGTTAGCGAGATTGATAAGCGTATTCTCGCCAACCTCCAGTGTGGGAAGGTTAGCCACGGATAGGAATTGCTTGGATAGCTCATCCTTAAAGAGGTGGTATTTAGCCTCCAGTACCGGCACACCCATTTGGATAGCTGCACCGGCAAGGAAGGTCTTAAAATCTTCCAAGTTAACTACCTGCCAGTATTTACCATTAAAGACATAGGTAAAGCCGTCTTTGGTGCATAATCCCCAGTTGTTGGATATGGCAGTACCTATTATCTCATCAATGGCAATCACCACGTATAGCTTTCGGGACATTTTAACATCCTCATCCAGTCCGGCTTTTTTCCGAAAATCAACCTTACCTATTTGGGTAAGCAGCTGGGTTAATACCTTTTGGTAGGATTTCCCTTTCAGAGCCTCCCGCTTGCTTTCGATGTCCAAAAGGGTGGCTTTGGCAAGTTCCCGCCCTATTAATGCTTTAAGATTGGTTGACATCCTCAAATAAGTTTAGTTGTGCATTGTTTAGCTTATTAAATAATGCCGGATCAGTTGAATAGAAGCCAACACCATCCCATTTACTTATCGGGCAGC
>SNRY01000616.1_pt1 | contig 11710 bp, 3 predicted proteins | sample 4693421 | NCBI WGS metagenome assembly SNRY01 (sample SAMN11003215, study PRJNA524138) | termite gut metagenome | isolation source: Bacteroidetes bacterial symbionts from single cell of protist host amplifed... | host: Streblomastix strix ... | reverse complement strand
CACCATCAAACGTTTCACCATGAGTGATTTTCATGTATGGTATATAGGGATATTTACTCTCTATATTAATGTAACTACCTTTTTTCTCCATCTCTACACACTCACCCTCCCTGTCGTATTCTCCTCTCCAACCATAAAAATAAATGTGTGAGAACGGAAATTTAGGAGGGATTAAAGGCATTCTATTAGGATAAGTGATTGACTCATCATGGTTTAATTTCGTATTATCCATTAATATCCTCTGATGCAAACTCTCATTAATCAATGATATCTCTTGACCAGCTGTACATGCAGTCCTCCCTTTACTATTCGTTACCTTCCCCTCCAAACGAATATAATACCTTCCGTGATCTTGCCCCAAACTCTTTCCAATAAACAATATCCCCACTATAAAAAGCAGAACTACCCGTTTCATACTTATTCTGTTTTAGTTTGTATACTTATAGGTTGTCCATTTTGGGTTTTGATCACCAGCAGATACTCGTAAACTATGTTTCGCTTTGCTATAACATCTATAACTTCTCTTTCCCAAGCCCCAACTTCCCGCCATAAGGAAAGAGGTAATTCTCCCTCTTTCCGGTATATGTTTACCGATTTCACATCCGCAATCGTATGCTCCCACTTCAATACGATTCCTTTTGACGTACGTTCACTTCTGAATCGCTTGATCCCAACATTCGCATCTTGCCCTTTTGCCCGCACATACAACGACGGAGAGGGATTGGATTCAAGAAAACTCCTATTTACGGCAACCACATCATAATTGTAACCCGTTCCTCCCACAGCGGTGGAATCCACGTAATTGGTCATCTCTGGATTATCTATCGTCTTTATCTGCTCGCGGTCCTTCCCTTTCTCGAGCCTGTATATGTGATACGAACGCAACGATTCTACTCCCGAAACCCACTCTAATAAGACACCGCTGTCGGTAGCCTCGCATCTTGTGATGAACGGTGGAGACGGTTTCACAACATCCGGCTTTTCCAATTCCAGAACAGCTGACAATGCCGACTGGTTATAGCGCCGGTCTAAAGAGGTAACGGCATAATAAACCTTCGAATTAAGGTTATAGATATTGACCGAGTCCCTGTATTCATTTGCAGTAATGGCGATATCTGTCAACGGAATCAACTCCTCTCCCTGTGCCTGCCCACGGTAAATGCGATAGCCCAACAAATCGCCATCACTGTTTGCCAACCACTTCAGGCGGACGATACCGGTTGTATCTACAGCCCCCTCCAATCCCTGAGGAATAGCGGGAGGAATGCTGTCTTCCATCTGTAGCAGGAATGGAAAAGAGATAGCTTCCTCTCCCTCTTTCGGTATAGCGGCTATCACCAGATAACTTTCAGGCATCGGTTTCTCGTAAATAGCTGTGCGAAATGTCGGAGGAATATTGGGCACAACCGTAGTAAACGGTCCCTTATCTGTATTCCCTCTCCTTAACTCAAACGAAACCAAATCTTCATTACCTCTCTCGTCAAAATCCCATGTCACTTCAACTTTGCCGAAGTCGTCCGGAATTGCCCTGACGATGTGTGCGTTATAAATAAGACGGGAAGCACCCTTACCTTGTATGGTATCAGATACGGGACCTTCCTCACCGAAAGAGGTTAATCCGGTCAAGCGGTAATAATAGGTTTTGTTATTGGAGATGGAATCGTTATAAAACATGCGGTCGTTCCCCATCAAGTTGGTCAACGGCGTTTCGGTGAGTCGCTCAAAGTCTGTTCCATCGTCGGAACGTTCCAGGTAATAGCTGTTGTAATATCGCTCCAATATCTTGCTGTCCCAAGTTACCATTACACTTTGATTTCCAAAGATTGCATCCGGTCCCAGCGGACGAGGCAAATCCCGGTAGTCTTCCAGTCCCACATAAGCGCTTCCCATCTCAATTACTTTCGTCGTGTCGGGACCGACGGGAATAATTCGATAGAGGTAACGTTCACCCTCTTTCACCGTTTTGTCTTCGTATCCCCATCCGGCAAACAGAGCGGCAGAAAACGACATATCGGCTGCAAACAAAGACATGGCATAACGTTGTTCCTGTTCCTGTGACAAAGCAATAATCCGGCTGATGTCCACCTCTCCGCCGGATACCTCAAAGTCTTCTCCATACAGGGCTTGGGCTATGATAGCTGCATAATTGTCTTTTTGTGCAATCTCCTGCCAGTCATCGAGAGGATGCGGTGTGAGGGGCGTAGGTGTAAGCACAATCTGTTCGGGCATATCCAATATCGTGCCGTTACGCATCAGGGTATAACGCTCTATTGTCATCCCGTGCATATTGGTGTAAAACCATGCAGTTGGTGAATTGACCGCCCAACGCAGTTGGATATTCTCCTTGGCTACATTGGCTTTTACCGTGACAGTGATTGTATCTTGGGAAAATACGGATACCGGTAATAGCAATAAAAACAGAAAAACAAAGGATAAAATTATCCGTTGAGAGATCGTTCCTTTCATAAATTATGGTCCTATATGGTCTGTAAAATATTAGGTTATCACTATTCTATGGTAAATATAATTGTATTCCGGGATATTTTGATATAATTACATAACTATTTTAAAAAGACATTCATTTTTCTCAAAATACACATGGAATTGAGCTATGGGCTTTCGGAAGGTAGATTCTATCATTAATAATTCTATTTTTTGACATTATTTCATCAAATTTTGATATTTTTCATTTCTTATTTTTAAATCAATTTGTTCAAGAATACTCCAATCATAGTTGGAATCAATAAGTGTATTACTCATTTCTTCTATAAGCATGCCTATTTGTTGTTCGATTCCTACATCAATTCCACACTCTTTTTGGTAATAATGATAAAACAATTTTATCCAAAAATATCGACTCGTATAAAATGTTTCAATATCAAGAGGTGGAATTTTATCTTTACCATAAGTAAGTATTAAATAATTTATTAAATAATTTGCCCATTTAGAATCAGACTCAATTAAGTCTTTTCGAATGGAGAAATTACTTATAATATCTACAAACATATCTCCATCTAATAAATTAAAATAAGTCTCATTTACAATTAAACTTTTCATATTATTCAGGTAATAATTTAACTGTAATATTTATTTGTTTATTCTTAAAATATTGTGTCAATTGTTGAACTGCTCTTTCATCAGAAACAAGCCATTCAATATTGTATCCCGCAGATTTAGCTGCTTCTAGCTGTCTCTGAGATGGTTTTAATACAGATTCCGTTACTAAAAATTCAGGCTTTTCAAGAACGTGATATATAGATGATTTATCCATAACTAATTTCCCATCTTGTAATGTAGTATTACTAATATTTTCAAACTGTACAAATCCACCTTCAGGGTGGGGAAGATAAAAACTTTCATTATTAGGATTAATTTTGATCTCATAAGCATCTACTCGTGGATCACTTTGAGAAATTCTTGTTCCCCAATACCCCTTACCATAAGGTCTTGCTTTAATATTTATAACGCCCCATCTTATTGTCGTAGTGTAAGTTCCTATGGCATCTCCCCCCTTAGTAACATCCCCCATTGTATCCATAGCCCTCACCAAATCATCGTCAAAATTGTCTATTATCTCTTTGGTATTTCTGCCCAATTCCCGTACGTGTGGATCCGAAGATGAAAGTAGCTCATCGCCATGCTCTTTGTAAAAACGTTCGATAGCCTTCAATGCATTATTAGTGCTTTTTTGCTCCAGCATAGAGCCCAAACTCATGAAACCAGTTATAGCGGATATAGTATGTAAGGCATCAATATAATCCCGACCATCGGAATACTTTTCGATGATATAAGATTCTCCTAAATTGGCAGTTAAACTGGTTATACTGGATGCTGTATTGGTTATAGCCAAAGCCAAACGGGCACCTTTAATACCAGCATTGAGCTCTCCGATACCGGAAAATAACGTTACCAAATCAATGACTGTCCAACCGAGATCTTTCAATTCTTGATCATGGTTTGTTTGTAAATAATAATGAAGTTGCAACGCCGGCACTATTTCTAATGCTTTGCTGGACGATACGCCCTTAATATGTTTATTGTGAGATAAAGCAATAAGTTCGTCATAATCCAATATTACACTTTCTGTATTATATCTAGGAATTCTAATAGATGCTTGACCCGGTTGGTGTGTCTCAATAATTTCTTCCAGTTGAGAAAGGATAAGTTTTATTTTTCCATTCTCCGATACGCTACTATTTGAAGCGAACTGTTTTCCGCCTTGTTCAGCTATAATATAAGACCTGTTTTCTTTATGCAGGATACCTGCCCATTCTTCCAATTGGCTAACATTACCCTCTTGAACCCCATTAAGTTGAAGAACATACTTACTAATAACCTGTATAAATTCAGGATAATTGTCGCTGGATAAGGTGATAAAATCATGGAATCTATTATCGACAGCTTCTAATAATTTACCTTTACGAAGTTCTTCCAAGAAACCTGAAACATTCTTTTGATCAGTTTGATCAATATTTTTAAGAAGATGCAAGATAGTCTTCTCTTTTAAGGCGTCATAAATACCCTTCTCACTTGACAAAATATTTAGTAAATAGGAGCGTTGGCTTGCTGTCAGACTCTTGAATGGGGTTTCTGCTATTCTGACAATGTCGCCAAAGCTCAAATACTGAATAAGATCAAGAATTTCATTGGATTTAGTAAATTTATCGGAAACATCTGCGGAAGCCCTGCGACCTAAATCAAGACAAGCTTTGTCATATTTCACCATTCGATTATAAGTGGCTTCCAATCTTTCTGCCTTGCTTTCCATCTCTTTTGCACTAAGCCTGTAGAGAGGTTTGAATGCATAACTCCATGATCCGGAATCATCTAGTTTCGAAGAGCTCTCAAGGTTGAGTTTTTCAATTAGCTCTTTCAGATAATCCTGATTCATCTTATCCATATAGTCGGCAATATTCCGAATTTGCTCAAGAGATTCCGGATCTGTGATTTGATTATACTTCTCAATAAAGTCTTTAGCATACTTAGAAGTGTATTGATAGCAATTGTCAATATGAATCTCTCCTATCGACTCCACTATATCCGCTTTTATGCTAGTTGTTATAATCGGCATATAATCCGATTCATTCTCTGCGGAAGAATACGGAGCATTTGAATAATCAAACACTTTCAGTTGCAAATTGCAATCATCCTGCTCTATCCCGACAAGAACTTTCTGGCTCGTATTTTCTTTTTCGCCTGTTACTTTTACTTTATATAATGATTCGTTCTTCTCATAGTCACTACCCTTCAGATAATAACCTCTGAAATATATCTGGTCGAAAGAAAGATTAAATACAGCCCGATAACTCTTATTATCATTCTTAAATCCCAAAAGGACACCATTGAGTAAACTCTTATTTGTTGATTCACTGAGTGTAGTGCCGGTAAAACTCGGCTTGAAGGATTTGTCTAAAGAAATGATTCTGCCATCCGGAGTTATATAATTGATAATGTCACCCAACTTGTAAGATGCCAAGTTTAGGGATTGATCATCCAAGGACACAAGAAAGTATCTTTGCTGGCTCATCCCCTCTTTATCACTATCGAAGACCCCGTCGAAGATAGCAGGTATTGACAATTGATCCCACTGCCACTTGGCAAGATCTGAACCATTGGCGTAATCCATCAGGTTGCTGGTTGAGTTCTCTGCCAATACTCCTCCGTAGGTACTGTCGAAAGTATGTGACAACTTCCAAAGACCGTGACCCAGTTCATGGGCGATAACCGGATTGATATCTTTCTTGTCTATGTTTCCTTTGAAAATGTATCCGAACTGACCGCCTCTGGGCATAAAGCCCTGTGTGTTCCGGTTCTTCTTCACACCACTCTCGTCCAGAATAAATAGGTAACTTGTTTTGCCGTCGGTACCTTTCTCTTCCTTGTAGGCAACCTGCAACTTCTTCATCTTGTCGTTGTAAGCCGATAACAACGGACTGTTCTTATCAAAGAACTCCTGAGTTTCACCATTGTACGCATAATCCTCGAAACGTACATCAAAAGAAATGCCTGTCGGTCCGTAAACATCCTTGAGGTGTTGTTGAAGGCTACCCGTATCTATCGTGTTGCCATTCACCTGAACGATCACTAATTTCTGTACCTGACTTTTATAGCTTATCAGGTTCAACTTGCCCAAGGTCTGATATTTCTCACCGCTCTGTTTGTACAAAGCATAGATTTCCTGTACGTCGCCCTCATCACCCGACACAAGGTTGAGGGTGGCTACCGGTATCTTCTCGTCATATTCGGCATGAAAGATAGTGCCCTGCAGAGTAGTGAATATCACTTTTGACAAGTCGAACGGCTCTTTGGTTTTGATGTCTATCACAACCTCCACCTTGTCGCTGCCACCTACGGGAAGGAATTTCCAAGGGACATCGTAACGGGTTTGTCCCACTGCCAGATGCTCGTACTTATCCGTAATCTTACTGATATTGAAATATTTCTCGTTGAACGTATCGAAAGCGTAATATCCGCTACCCTTTTGGAAAGTGAATACAGCCAGGTCGGCATTGATACTTTCAGGGTTGAAACTCTTGGAAGGAAGCGATGCGCTTTGCTTGCCCAGACTCGTAACTTTAAGTTTCAGGTTATCGGTTTCGTCACTCTTCGGGGTGTCAATTTCGTCGCTCTCCGGGTTGCCGTTATCCTCTTTTTCCTCTTCTACCTTATAGATATTACCATCCTTATCTTTCACGGTCATGGGGAAAACCTCTTTCCCTTCGTTCTTGCCTACGTTGACAACGCCGACTTGCTGACCGTCGGTAGAGTAAACCATCATTTCACCCGTTTGGGGATTGTAACTGAACTGCGGGTTTTTGGGAACTGAAAAGTCCAACTCCACATCCATCCGGATGATGCCGTTCTTTGTATTGCCGGCTCCGCCCTCCGTGAAAGCATCCAGACCGGCAATATTGCCCTCCTTCTCGTCGTACTTAGCCCGAACAGAACCATCAATCATCCGGTGATCCGTGTTGACGGTGATGTTCGAAAACTCAACCTCCCATCTGGTTTCCAACAACCAATTGACGGGAACCCAACCTTCGCCCGTGAAGTTACCCTTCATCCCCGATACCTCCGTAACAGTCATCGGGTAATCGCTGATCATCACAACATCACCTGTCTTTAGTTCAGCCAGAGGCTCCTTGTTGCTAAAGTCTATCTTGGGCATCACCCCGCAATTGGCAAGGCGGACACTGTCAACGAGGGGAATGGAGACCTCTCTTATGCCCGAAAATACCGGTTGCCCCGATGTACAAATGCCGCCCACACGGTATTCGTAAACCATGCCACGCTGCACATCGTAAATGCTGGTGCGATCATCGTACGTATTGACAGAAGCCCAATCCTCAAGCGAAGTGCTTTGCTTGGGACGGTATTGCACAACAAACTCGTTGTTGTTCGGATCGGGAAACCACTGAATGTCCACTCTCCGACCTTCCACGCTTGCCGACAATCCCGTAGGAGGATCGCAACTGCCGATGGTCATGAACCAGCGAATCTCACTGTAACCGTTGTTCTCAAACAAGTTGATCTCATCCACACCATCCTTGGCGACGGCACGTACCCGCCAACCGTACAACTTGTCCGGATCAAGCGGAGGCATCGTGACGTCATAAAGCAGGTAGGTATGCAGTAGCCGTTCCTGATGAATGACGGGAGCATACATAAAGGACGACTGGGGAGCGCTGCCGAAGTTCGGCAACTCCCGCAACTCAAACTCATACTCCACCTGTGAGAGATTCTTGTGTTGCGGTTCCCACTGGAACTTCAGGTTCATGGGGTCGCGGAAAGCTATCGTCTCATTGTTTGAAGGAAGCCGCAAGAGCGGAGGCTTCTGTGAGGAGAGCCATACACGAGCGGTGGCAGGAGCGGAAAGAGCTTTATTCGTGTATTTCTCTATCGCTTGAAACGTAAACTCCACAAGTCCGTCGGGCAACTTGCCCTGATCCAGATAACCCTGTGAATTGACGTATTGAAAATAGGGAGCCAGATCCTCCTGAGTCAAATTCACCCACCCTCCATCAAGTATAATGCTCGGATAGTTGATCTCTTCCCTGGATTGAATCTTCAACCCGTTGGAAGCGGTGATTGTCATGCGCAGGCGCACTTCCAACTCCGACTTCTGCTGGTCGAGGTTCCACAGGGAGACCGCTAACTTCTCTTTCGTGGAGGTATAATAGTCGGTCAGGTACTTACCGTAAGGAGACCGGATGTAAACTCTACACTCAACAGGATAGGTCTGCGCGTGTACGGCTGGAGCAAACAAAGCAGCCAGCATGAAAAACAACAAACCGGTGGTAAGTTTTCTATATACAGCATGGTGTTCCTGATTCGACATCGTCCCGTTTCGTCTAGGTTATTTGATGAAGTTGTAGAAATCAAAAGTCATATTGCTCCCCATCACATCGTTGGGCATTACGTATTGCATCTTTATCCTGTAGTAATCGTACAGTATGAACGGGAATGTTCCCCGCAGGAAGCGGTTGTAGGCAGCGCCTCCTTTTCCCATCATCGAACTGATTACCTGATGCTGCAAATCGAAAAAGTCCTCTTCGTAAACGGCAGGCAGGTTGTAATAGTACGGGAAACGTTGGGTGACGATTCCGCTGTACTCGCCCTGCTCAATCCGGTTCAGGTATTCGGTTCGCAAGGGTAACGCCCGGACGGGAGGCACTCCTATCGTACCGGCACTCTCTCGTTTGACCTTGATGCTGCCCCCTACCGGATAATCCTGATAGATCAACGGATAAATGTGTTGCCGGTAATAATCATCTTCCAACGTGGCAACGACATTTACCAGCGGTTTGTTTTCCGTCCATTCCGTACCGATCAGATCTGCCAGATCGAAAGGCTCCATATCATGCATTTCGTACCCGAACATCAACACATCGGAAGAGATGATCACAGCCGTAGCATAGGTCTTCTCCAGATTCTCTATCTTCTGGCGGAAAGTGGAGTAACGGCTTGAGGCAAAATCATAGTTCAGCAACACCGCCCCAATGTCCGTACGGGTCTCTGCCGAAGCCTGCCTGTTTTCAATACTGATATTATCATTGTCATCACCGGCAACGACCGTCAGGGAAGTCTTACCTGCCGGGGCTGCGCCTTTGCTCCCCTGAATCAGGGAAACAATGCTCATGGAGTAGGATGCTGAATTGCGAATCTCAGGAACCGTATAGTCAATCCGTTTCTGCGATTCGTTGTATTTGAAATCAATGTATTGTCTGTTTCCCATGTTGTCTTCGTAGACAATCTGATTCTTCAGTCCGGTCGAGAACAGGTAACTCTGCCCGCGCTCCAACTGAATATAGCCTTTGCGGTTTTCGTCTTTCAGGTAATATTTCTGATCTACAACCGGATAAGCATAAGTAATGTTTCGCAACGGAATATCTTTGGGAGCACTTCCCGTATGGAAAGTGATCATTTTGCTTTCAATCGCCTCCTTACCGCCGGTATAAACAGAAGTCCATTTGTCACTTTTGAGTTGTTCAAAGACAACACACACGGTGGCGGTAACATCCTTTTCGGGAGAAAGAATCTCGTGCGAGTAAAACGACACGGCATCTTTGTCCTCATTCCATTTGAGTTTGCCTGTTATATTCTGGCCATCGTTCAGTACAAAATCTTTTAATTGGATGCGGTAAGTTTTTTTGCCATCATCATCCTGTACATCAAAAGCTTTACCGATACCCATATTAAAGGTGGCTTGCGGTGCAGTAAACACACTGATGTCATTCGACATGTCCGTTGGTGAAAAATCGCTGATCATCTGCATATCCAACGGGCTTGAACCCGGAACAATCAATTCGCAATCTTCTCCGATCAATATCTTGAATCGGCAATTAACGTTGACTATGCCCAAAACCTTGGCTCTGACCGCCAAATAGGCATTAAACGAACTTGGATTGGGCAACTTGGCCTGCATTAATGTTGCTACGTCCGCCCTGAAAATAGGAACCTTAGCCTTCATAAACCACAGGTTGATTTTAGCGCCCAATTCACCGTGCATATAAGCGTATGCCTGACCATTGGCATACCAACCATCCAAACCGATTGCTCCGTTATGACCTTTGCATTGGGCATCTCCATAATCTTTGAGCATAAGGTCGAAACCTAATCCTGTCGAATAATTCGCGTAAAGAATCAGGAAAGTCAAATCTCCGGTACTGATATTCAAACTTGATCCGAAGGCAAATCCACTTCCCTCACCCAGCATATTCAAATCTTTCATGTAATCAAGGTCGCCCGGCGAATAACCCAGTATGGAAGCCACCTGTGGAGGTACGCCCGGAGATGCCGGTATCTTGGTTCCCAACATCAGATAGGAACCGGTTTCCACACTCAGAATATTCCCTATTCCCATTCTCAACCCGATACGGTCGGTAGGAGTTCCCATGTGTACATACCAATCCTGCGGATCAATGTGCAATACGGCATAACCGGCACGGTTACCGGAAGCCGTACCCCTGAACAATCCTCCCAACAGATTGGCGTACAAATCAAAGGTAGCATGAAACGAGGATTCGGCAAAATTGAACTGAATACCCACTGCTGCGGCAAAACCACTTTTGCCTACTTGGTCCGTCTGGTCGGACTCTAATATCTTTGAGGCTTCATTGGGATTGTATTGTTTGTATTTTTTCAACGTTTCCGCCAAAGCTTCATTATTCTTATGAAATGCCTGTTCCTTGTCTATAATCTTTTTGTATTTATCACCAACCTTTTTCTCGAAATCTTCTAATCCGGGAATACTTCCCAAAAACTGGGCATATCCGTAGAAACCGGCATAAGACAAGCCTCCGTTGTTATTGAAAGAGAGTTCAAAACAAGCCTCTGCTTGAGCCGTCTCTTTCTTGGGTATTACAAGGGCTACCGAAGCTTTAATCCCCAAAGAAGATTTTTCATTCGGTACATAAGTCATCGAGGTAACGGACAACACATTGCCTCCGCTTGCCTGAATGCCGTTTGGCTTCATCCGGTAGGTTATTCCCCCGCCAAAACCGGACAGTCTGATGCCCGGTCCAATCGGAATACCTCCTCCCGGCAGCCCTTTTACAATTCCATCCACAAACCAATAGCGGAAATCAGTACAGCCGAACATACCGCGGACTTTCACCGTAAGTCCTTTCAACGGGCTCTTATTCGTAAACGAGGCGCTAAGATCACCCCCAAATCCATCTCCGTAGAGAAGATCATTGTGCAGGATCGCCAATTCACCCTTCAATTCAAATGTTCCGCCGATAGTAGCTTCAATCTTGATCTTTTCAAGTTCGGTACTTGTGTGTTTCCACTTCTGCAACTGCCCCCCTTCCATTTTGCCGGTAATCGACAGGCGAGTGCTTCCCGCAAACGCACCATCCATCAACGTCAAATCAATACCCACACCCAAAACCGCCTCATTGCCGCGGGTGGTCAGAGCTATATCCTTAACCGAGGCGGGAAAATTCAACAATTTTATCTCTCCCTTATAACCAAAGTACTCGACACTCAAATACGGACTTTCCGTTTTTAAATGAAGGCTACGGAATTCAACCCCCTCGAATCGGGCGATCTCTTTTTCCTCACCTGCTGCACCGTCTTTTCCGGAGGAAGGCAGGCTTACTGTTATTCCCATACGTCCGTGAAGCATGGCTTCGGGCTTGAACTTGCCTTTATCCACTTTGAATTCCACGTATGAATTATCATAAAGCTGGGCTTTAGCCTGTAGCAA
>SNRY01000615.1_pt1 | contig 11736 bp, 10 predicted proteins | sample 4693421 | NCBI WGS metagenome assembly SNRY01 (sample SAMN11003215, study PRJNA524138) | termite gut metagenome | isolation source: Bacteroidetes bacterial symbionts from single cell of protist host amplifed... | host: Streblomastix strix ... | reverse complement strand
TATCGAGCACATCACCGTACCTAAGATTTCAGTAGAAGAGGTTCAGGATTTGGTAGAAATGGAGTTGATGAAAACCCGTCCCGAAGTGGCAAGGAAATACATCATTTATCGCGAGTGGAGAACCGTTGAACGCGAGAAGAAAACACAAATGAAGCAAGCGATGGACGGGATTGTGGCTATAGACAAGAACGATATAAACCTCAGCAACGCTAACATATCAAGCTATACGCCGGCGGGACAGATGCTGACTTTCGCTTCCGAGATAACCAAAGACTATACCTATAAGTATCTGCTCCCGCAGAAATATGCAGAGGCACACCAGTTGGGGGATATTCACATTCACGATTTGGATTATTACCCAACCAAAACAACCACGTGCATTCAATACGACCTCGACGATTTGTTTGAACGCGGATTCCGTACCAAAAACGGGAGTATCCGCCCCCCACAAAGCATACAAAGCTATGCCACATTGGCAACCATTGTTCTCCAAACCAATCAGAACGAACAGCACGGGGGGCAATCCATACCGGCATTCGACTTCTTCATGGCAAAAGGCGTGTACAAAACCTTTTTGAAGCATCTGGCTTCCTTCCTGGATTTCTACATATCCATGAACCGGAGTGAATGTGACGTAAAGACTCTGCAAGCATTACTCAAAGAACAGTTGCATTCCATTGATGTCAGCGAGAAAGAACTGGAGGGTGTTTGCTCGACGCTTACCGCCCATGGAATCACCATGGACGGGGAAACACTGCAAAAGATTACGGGCAAAGCTTATGCGCAGACACAAAAGGATACGCATCAGGCAATGGAAAGCTTCGTACACAATCTGAACACGATGCATTCGCGAGGAGGGAATCAAGTAGTATTCAGTTCCATAAACTATGGAACCGACTTTTCTCCCGAAGGGCGTATGGTAATAAGCGAATTATTGAAAGCCACGGTTGAAGGGTTAGGCATACACGGGGAAGTGCCGGTATTTCCCATTCAGATTTTTAAGGTAAAAGAAGGAATATCCTATTCCGATGAAGATTACCAAAAGGCGATAGGCGACTTTGAAACCGCAATGGCAGGTGGAATAACGTTCAAAGCGCCTAATTTTGATTTATTCCTGAAAGCCTGTCAAACCTCAGCGAAGGCGCTGTTCCCCAATTTCATGTTTCTGGATGCACCGTATAATGTAAACGAGAAATGGAATATCAATGACCCCGAACGTTACCGCTACGAGGTAGCCATGATGGGATGCCGCACCCGTGTGTTTGAAAACCTGCATGGAGAAAAGACATCACTGGGGCGGGGCAACCTGTCCTTTACCACCATGAACCTGCCGCGCTTAGCCATAGAAGCACGAATCAAGGCAGAGGGCTTAACCGACGATTCTCATTACAAAGAAGCCGTAGAAAGAAAAGCGAAAGAAATCTTTTTGTCCTCTGTCCGCAAAATGACGGCTTTCATTGCCGACCAGCTTTATGTCCGCTATCAATACCAGCGTACGGCTTTGGCGCAGCAGTTCCCGTTCATGATGAAGAACAATGTATGGAAGGGGGGAGGAGATATTAATCCGAACAAAGAAGTGGGCGACGCGCTGAATAGTGGAACGCTGGCTATCGGCTTTTTAGGAGGACATAATGCTATGGTAGCTCTCTACGGAAAGGGGCACGGGCACGACCAAAGGGCATGGGACACACTGTACGAAGCGCTGCAAACCATGAACGAGGTAATAACCGAATACAAAGCGAAATATAAACTGAATTACTCCCTGCTGGCAACTCCCGCCGAGGGGCTTGCCGGAAGGTTTACCCGTATGGACAAACGGAAATACGGAATAATTCCCGGCGTAACGGACAATGACTATTACGTGAACTCCTTTCATGTGGACGTGAAAGAGCCTATCGGCATTGCCGAAAAAATAAAGTGTGAAGCGCCTTTCCATGCTCTTACACGCGGGGGGCACATCACTTATGTGGAACTGGACGGCGAGGCGCAAAAGAACGTAAAGGCTATTGTCAAAATAGTAAAGCTGATGTATGACGAGGGCATCGGTTATGGCTCCGTCAACCATCCGGTGGATACGTGCCATAGTTGCGGGTACAAGGGAGTGATTTACGACAAATGCCCCGTGTGCCAAAGCGAACATATTTTAAGGATGCGCCGTATTACAGGTTACTTGACGGGCGACCTCAGTTCGTGGAATTCAGCCAAGCGGAAAGAAGAAAGAGACAGGGTAAAGCATCATTAAGCAAAGATGTTACGCGTACTTCGTATATATCCGGAAACGATTGTTGACGGGGCAGGTATTCGTTATTCCATTTACCTGAGCGGATGCAGTCATCAGTGTCCGGGATGCCATAATCCTGAAAGTTGGGACCCTGAAACGGGTGAACCGCTAACCGGCGAACGAATATCGGATATTATCCGGGCGATAAACGCCAATCCGTTATTAGACGGAGTTACTTTTTCCGGTGGCGACCCGCTTTACAATCCCCGTGAATTTCTGCCTCTTGTGAAGCGGATAAAGGAGGCGACCTGCCAGAACATCTGGTGCTATACGGGATACAGGTATGAAGAAATACTTTCGCGCCCGGAATTATCTGCCATATTGCCCTACATAGATGTGTTGGTGGATGGCAAGTTCGATAAGAACAGGGAATCGCCCTACCTCTATTTCCGGGGGAGCGAGAATCAGCGGATTATACCAATCAGTCCACATGCCTAAAACATGGCGCTTACCCGCTTGATGGCGGCAACCAGCACATCAACCTCTTCTTTCGTATTATAAAAGGCGAATGAAGCGCGCACTGTTCCCTCAACGCCAAGTCGTTGCATCAACGGCTGAGCGCAATGGTGCCCCGTGCGGACAGCAATGCCAAGACGGTCCAGCAAAGTACCCACATCAAAGTGATGGATATTGCCTACAAGGAAAGAGATAACGCTCCCTCTGTGTTCTGTCTCCCCGAAGATACGCATCCCTTCAATTTCTCTAAGCCGGTGCAAAGCGTAAGCGGTTAATTCTTGTTCATACGCGGAAATGGCTTCCAGACCGATAGCAGAAACATAATCCAACGCCTTTGCCAATCCGGTAGTGCCGATGTAATCCGGCGTACCGGCTTCAAACTTAAAGGGAAGTTCATTAAAAGTAGTCCCCTCAAAACTGACACGCTGAATCATCTCCCCCCCTCCTTGATAAGGAGGCATACGGTTCAGAAAGCACTCCTTTCCATACAATACGCCGATACCCGTAGGTCCGTAAACTTTATGGGAGGAGAAAGCAAGGAAGTCTGCATCCAAAGCCTGCACATCTATGGGTCTGTGTGGGATAGACTGTGCAGCATCAATCAATACCGGTACGTTGTATTTATGCGCCGTGGCTATCATTTCCTTAACCGGATTTGCCGTGCCGAGCACATTGGAAACGTGCGCCACACTCACCAACTTGGTATGTTCGGAGAAAAGCGTTTCATATTCGTCAAGCAGCAGTTCCCCTTTATCATTCATCGGTATCACCTTGAGAGTAATCTTCTTGCGGGCAGCCAGTAATTGCCAGGGAACGATATTCGCATGATGCTCCATAGCGGAAACAATTACCTCATCGCCTTCCTTCATAAATTCTTCCCCGTAGCTGTACGCTATCAGGTTGATGGATTCGGTGGTTCCCCTCGTGAAGATAATCTCACCCGTACTGCGGGCATTAATAAACTTACGGACTGTTTCCCGTGATGCTTCATGCAATTCGGTGGCTTGTTGCGAAAGGAAGTGCACACCGCGATGCACATTGGCATTCACCGAATAATATTCGTTGGTAATGGCTTCGACAACGCATCGCGGTTTCTGAGTCGTGGCAGCATTATCCAGATAGATTAGCGGTTTTCCATACACCTCACGTTCAAGTATGGGGAAGTCCCGCCTTATTTCCTTTATTGAGATTGACATATTAGAGTACTCTCCTTGTTTGTTGTGTAATGTCATGCTTGCGAATATGGAAATGTGTACGCCAGAATGCGGCTACCTGTATGCACATCTCCTCTAAGCGTAATTGAATGGTATCCAATCGTGTCGGCTTTTTTATGGAACAACGTTTCTTATCAAATGCTATTATAAGATCCGATAACCTGTCCAGTTCTATCATATTGACATCGTCCATCGGCGAATATTCATCCGTAAGAAGAAGTAGCTCGTTGATTCTCGCCATTATCGCATCATAATTGGCTTCCGTTACAATAATCTCTTCCATACTCTAGTTATATCGTTAAACAGTTTATCTTATTATATTTGTCATGGGTACCTACTCTCATGCTCCTTGTTTGTTGCGTACAAATATAAGGAGATTATTATTCCGCTTTAGTTTTATATCCGTATATTTAACCTCGCTTGCCGTCGGCATTTCCCCCTGCCTTGTCGATTCCCCGCCTGTCTATATAGGATAATTCCCGTTGGGTATATAGTAAATGACTCGTTTGATATATATCAAATGGATTGTTTGGTATGTACCAAACAGAGATTAACGAGCGTGCTTACGAGGACTAACGAGCGTGCTTACGAGGACTAACGAGCGTGCTTACGAGGACTAACGAGCGTGCTTACGGGGATTAACGAGCATGCTTACGGGGATTAACGAGCGTGCTAATTTCGTTGAAGATGGGTCATTATTCTTTAAACGTCCGCCGATTTTGTTATTTCTTATCCAGCAACTTCTCTTTTTCTTCAATCTTCTTGATACTTTCCACATCAGGCAAGTTCTCAGGCATTACGCCCCCAAGCTCTTCAATAGTCCGGCGAACGGCTGTACCCACGTCATAATGCATTTGATAAGCCTTCTCTTTCTCTTTTACCTCATCCCGCCGGAGCTTATCTTCAGTTTGCGTGGTGCGGAAAAGGTTTGCGGCAAGTTCGGTGCTTCCCATATAGTCGAGTACTTTTTGACCTTTCCCTAACCGTTTTTGCCGATGGACGTCTCTCAATTTTAATCCGCCGTATAACCCTTGATACCCGTAATCTTGGAAGGTTGCATAATCTCCTGCCTCTACAATGCCGGCTTCTTTGGCGGCATCTGCCAAGTGCATGTTCTGGCGAATCATTTCATTGCGTAAGAATAGCCGTTGTTCTTCTTCCGTAGAAAGCTCATTGTATCCTTCAGATTGCTTGATTTCGGCGATGCGTGTCTGGACGGCAAAGTAGCTTTGACCCAATGCCACAATCTCTTTGTTGGGGTCTGCATTTTGCACGATGAGGTAACAGGCGTAGCGGGAAAACCGTATGGATTCAACCTGTCTTTTCCCCCCTTTTCCTATCTCTATCATATCGGTGAAATCAACGAAATGATATTCCACCGTCTGGCTGCTGTTTTTGCAAGCAATTTTCGCTTTTTCCACCACCGAAGTAAAATTCCTGTAGTCGGTGTATTCCAATACTTTAGCAAGTTCTCTTGAAGTCCAATATTCTTGTCCCTCGGCATCTGTTTTTTTTATCTGTTCGAATATTGTCTGCCGGCTCCTTTTCAATCTACTTCTTGCCATTTTCAGTCTTGCAATTATTGATGTGTGAATTCTTATGATGCCGGTATTGGCTAAAGTTAAGCAAAGATTTTGCTTCCTACCCGCACGAGTGTACTTCCTGTTTTGACGGCAATAAGATAATCGTGAGACATACCCATGGAAAGTTCACGGAACGACGGTTGGGTTGCAAAATATGCTTCCCTCATATCGTTAAAGAATGTTTGTAAAGACCGAAATTCGTGCTCAATCTGTTCTTCGCAATCCGTATTGCTCGCCATCCCCATTATTCCGCACATCCGCACGCCGGTTAATTCCTTCCATTTGCCCGATGCCAGCATCTTCCGGCATTCGTCTTGGCTAAAGCCGAATTTGGTTTCTTCTTGTGCAATGTGTAACTGCAACAAGACGTTTACGACACGCTCCGCCTTGATAGCCTGCTTGCTTATTTCGTTCAACAGATTATAAGAGTCTATGCCATGAATCAGGGACACGTAGGGAATAATATGTTTTACCTTGTTTGTTTGCAGATGACCAATGAAATGCCACTCAATATCTTTGGGTAAACTTTCGTATTTGGCGGACATATCTTGTACGCGGCTTTCTCCGAATAGTCGTTGCCCTGCCCGGTATGCCTCTTCTATCGCTTCTTTGGGATGGTATTTGGAGACTGCAACCAGTCGTACACCCGCCGGTAGACCGGTCAGAACTTGTTGTAGATTCGCTGCGATGCTCATTCCAAGTCTGTTTCCGGTTTGCCGTTAGCTTCTTTGTAGAGAAAAACATCCATAATAGCTGTCTCAATAATCGATGCTATTTGATAATCAATCATGGTTCCCTTCATACCTTCGTCCAACTTCTTAACAGCATCGTGCAGGTCGGCTGCTTGTATCAGTAGTTGAGTAGCGGTTTTCTTTTCCGCACCGCTTTTCTCATCAAGGCTAACGAAAAGAAGTTTGCCCTTAAACCAACGGTCCGCCGTATCTTCATCGGAAAAGAAAAGCTCGCTGTAATTGGCTCTTCTAATATCCGCTACGGTGAATTCTCCCGAAATAAACGGCGTAATTTCTTCGATAATACGCGCTTCCGCTTCTGTGAAACTGAGCGCATCAACCAGATACGGCTCTGTTACTTTCTTGTTCATGCCGTTCTCCATTACTTTTTCGTAACGAATCTTGCACTCAAACCAAGTATGTAATGACATAGGTTGTGATTTTAGATGTATACGTGCAAATGTAATCTTTTACTGTTAACTGCGTCTTTATTGCAAATTCCTCATTTTCGTTTGCAAATCATTCTCATCAAGACACATTACTTGGCGGGGTTTGCTCCCTTCGGTAGGACCTACAATCCCTGCCCTTTCAAGTTGGTCCATAATACGCCCCGCACGGTTGTATCCGATGGAGAATTTGCGTTGAATCAGTGAAGTGGAGCCTTGCTGATGCACAATGATCAGGCGGGCGGCTTCTTCAAACAAAGGGTCTAAGCGTTCCATATCCATGTCGATGGTATCATTTGTACCATTTTCGCCAACGTATTCGGGCAGGTAGAAGGCTGTGGGGTAGCTTTGCTGCTTGGCAATGAACTTCGCAACCTCCTCCACTTCGGGGGTATCAACAAAGGCGCATTGCACACGCACGGGGTCAGTTCCCTGCAAAAAGAGCATATCCCCACGTCCAATCAGTTGATTGGCTCCCGGACGGTCGAGGATTGTGCGTGAGTCCATCATGGCTGATACACGGAATGCTACGCGGGCGGGGAAATTCGCCTTAATCGTACCCGTGATGATATTCGTCGTCGGGCGTTGTGTGGCAATAATCATGTGGATGCCGACGGCACGCGCCAATTGAGCGATACGGGCAATGGGCAGTTCTATTTCTTTGCCTGCGGTCATAATCAGGTCGCCGAATTCATCAATTATCACCACAATGTAAGGCATGAACCGGTGTCCCTTTTCGGGATTTAGCCTGCGGTTGATGAACTTCTCGTTATATTCCTTGAGGTTCCTTACATGCGCTTTCTTTAAAAGGTCGTAGCGACCGTCCATTTCTATGCAAATGGAGTTGAGCGTTTGCACCACTTTTGTTACGTCGGTGATAATGGCTTCCTCGCCGTCGGGTAGCTTGGCAAGGAATTGATGCTCAATGGCAGAATAGATGCTGAATTCTACTTTTTTGGGGTCAACCAATACAAACTTCAGTTCCGCCGGATGCTTTTTATATAGCAAGGAGGTGATAATGGCGTTTAACCCTACGGATTTACCTTGCCCCGTGGCTCCCGCTACTAATATATGGGGCATTTTGCAGAGATCAACCATAAACACCTCATTGGTAATGGTTTTACCTAAAGCGATAGGCAGATCGAAGTTCGACTCTTGGAACCTCTTGCTACCGATGATAGATTGCATGGAGACAATCTTGGGATTTGAGTTCGGCACTTCAATGCCGATAGTTCCCTTTCCGGGTATCGGTGCAATGATACGGATGCCCAAAGCAGCCAGGCTAAGTGCAATATCATCTTCCAGACCGCGTATTTTGGATATGCGTACCCCTTGTGCGGGTGTAATTTCATACAGTGCCACCGTAGGACCTACCGTTGCCTTAATCGTACTGATTTCAATGCCAAAACTGCGGAGCGTATCAATAATTTTATCTTTGTTAGCCTTCTGCTCTTCCATGTTAATGGTTAAGTCCTTGTTGTCGTAAAACTTCAACAGGTCAAGCGTCGGGAAATGGTAGTTCTCCAAATCAAGTTTTGGATTGTAAGGTTCGGTCTCTACCCCTTGATAGTTTTCCTCGTCGCCCCCGTTCTCATCATTTGTTGCGATGCCAAAGAACATATTCTCTTTTTCGATGACGGGTTGGGAAACAGTAAAAGCAACGCTATCCGGTTCGGTTGTTTCAAAAGTCATGTCTACTTCGTCGGTATCCTCATCACCGGAAGTCTCGGATATGTTGATTTGAGGCAGTGCCTGCATGGCTTCGGCGGATACGTTGTTGGCGGCATCAGTATCTTTATATTTAGCAATAATCTTTTTACGTCTTCTTATATGCCTCATGTTAAAGAATCGCCGTATCCAAATGATTGTTTTGGTACTTACGTATATCAAGAAGCATAGTCCCGTAGCCAGAAGAATCATTACCGTACCGGGAGAACCAACCTGAGACATTAGCCAAAGACTTGCGTTGTAACCGTGTATCCCTCCCCAGCAAATAAAGGAATCTTTGTAAAGTTCCATAAACGTGAAACCCAAAAACACCGAAAACCAAATAAGCAGGAACAGGCAGCAGAAGAACCATTTCCATATGCGGAACTCTCGCACGCGCATCAAATGCAACCCCAGCACCACCCCCATAACAACAAAAAGAAAAGAAGAAACGCCGAAACAACCATTTATCAGATAGCTAGCCAACTGTGCACCGCGCGAACCGGCATAGTTCCTTACCCCATTGTTGATAGAAGACAATATTTCGGGATTATCCCCGTCAAGAATACTTTGATCCGCAGACCCCGTAAAGAAGAAAGAAATAAAAGCCAACAGGAGATATACCGAAAATATTACTAGCAACAAGCCAATGATAAAATGAACAGTTTCGTTTGTAGCAAAAGCTGCAATATCACTAAAGAAAGATTGCCGCTTAGCGGGTTCTTTTCCCGTATTCTTTTTGAGCATGATTCGTTTATATATGTCTTTAGTAGTTTCAATACTTATTATATGACACGACTTTCTCTACCGGCTTGCGTATCTTCTTGCGCTTTTCTTTTGTAGGATAACCTATTATAATATCCAGTAATAACCTTTTGGAAGAAGGGATACCTGCGAGTTTCTTTATTTCGTTTTCATCAAACCAGCCGAGAATGCAGGAGCCTAACCCCTCGCTCTCAGCAGCCAGAGTGATGTGGGCGGTAGCTATACCCAAATCTATCAAAGGATAATGTTTGTGCTTTATGGCGCCTCCTAAGGTGGAAGAAATGCCGGCCGGCTCTTCCGTTACGAGGATGTGTACGGGAGCGTCTTCGGCAAACTTGTTCATGCCCCATCCTGCCGCGGCTTTCCCTATTTTTTCGGAGAGTTCTTTGTCGGTGATGACCGTAAACTTCCACGGCTGTGCGTTGCACGCCGAAGGAGCCAAGCGGGCAACTCCCAAAATGCGCTCTAATTTCTCTTTCTCTACGGGACGGGTTTTATCATACGCCCTATCACTTTGACGGGCAGCAACTAATGTCAGAAAATCATTCATTATCTCAATTATTTATATTCTACCATCCGGCTGATGTACTTGCCAATGATGTCAAACTCAATGTTCACCACGCTGCCTTCCTTAATGGTGTGAAAGTTGGTATATTCATACGTATAAGGGATGATAGCCACTTGAAACGTATCATTCGTAGGGTTACATACGGTTAGGCTTACCCCGTTTACCGTAACGGAACCTTTATCCACAGTGATGTATCCGCGCTTGGCAGCTTCCTTGTCGAAATCGTACTTAAAAGTGAAGTACCAACTGCCATCTGCATCTTCCAGCTTTGTACAAACGGCGGTTTGGTCAACATGCCCCTGCACGATGTGCCCATCCAAACGTCCGTTCATCATCATGCTGCGTTCTACATTTACTTTATCTCCAAGTTTCAGCAGACCGATGTTAGAACGGTCGATCGTTTCTTTCATTGCCGTCACCGTATAAGTATCGGCGGTTCTGCTTACTACTGTCAAACAAACTCCATTGTGAGAGATACTTTGATCTATCTTTAATTCGTTGACAAAGGAGCATCTCATTGTCAGATGCACATTCTCCCTGTCCTTTACTAAGGATATGACTTCAGCGTATTCCTCCACGATTCCTGAAAACATAATAGATGTGATTATTGTTTATTAATACGAATAATTAATTCAAAGTTTCGGAACAAATATACATGATTATTTCCCATAACAGCATACGGATTTTGCGAAAAGATACCTGCTCTTGACAAAAGTATTCCATCTTTTTGCCTAGATTTGTACAAATTTATAGACTACAATTTTATGGAAACAGTTGTTAGTGGAATCCGCCCGACAGGAAACTTACATTTGGGAAACTACTTTGGAGCATTAAAAAGCTTTCTGCAATTGCAGAACGAATATAATTGTTATTTCTTTATTGCCGATTGGCATTCGCTGACTACGCACCCTAAACCCGAAAATCTTATCAAAAGTGTACGAATCATTCTTGCCGAATATTTAGCTTGTGGCATCGACCCCGAAAAAGCTGTTATTTACATACAAAGCGATGTAAAAGAAGTATTGGAACTCTATCTCTACTTAAATATGAATGCATATTTAGGTGAATTGGAACGTACCACCACTTTCAAGGAAAAAGCACACCACCAACCGGATAACATTAATGCCGGACTCTTAACTTACCCTACCCTTATGGCTGCGGATATTATTATTCATAGAGCCGTTAAAGTCCCTGTAGGTAAAGACCAAGAGCAAAATATGGAAATGGCTCGCAAATTTGCCCGCCGTTTTAATAGTATGTATGATACGGATTTGTTTCCTGAACCGGCATCATTCTCTTTATCAAACAAAGCCGTTAAAGTTCCGGGACTCAACGGGGCAGGCAAGATGGGCAAATCGGACGGTAATTGCATTTATTTGTACGAAGATGCTGCAAGCATTCGCAGAAAAGTAATGAAAGCCGTAACAGATGCAGGTCCTGCCATTCCCAATAGTGAAAAGCCGGAAGTCATTCAGAATCTTTTCACTTTCTTGGATATTGTTTCAACCAAAGATACATACAACTATTTCAATGAGAAATGGAACGATTGCTCCATTCGTTACAGCGATTTGAAGAAGCAGTTGGCAGAAGATATTGTTGCGTTCACCACCCCCATCCGCGAACGCATTGAAGAATATTCGGCAAATACAAAATTGTTGGATAAAGTAGCCTGCCAAGGAGCAGAAAAAGCACGAGAAAGTGCAGCGAAAACACTAAAAGAAGTACGCAAAATTATTGGTTTTCGCCTCTAAGAGAAATTAAGGAAGGTGGGATAATACATTGCAGTAAAAGACCCAAGACTGGATAGAACAGAACCACCTTTATATAAAAAATAGGTGGTGATTTAAAAAGTATGCTGTTGTAAGTTTTTGGCAATCAGGTTATAAGCGATTATTTTTGCATATGAAACTCACAATATCCCTCCATTGCCCCAATTGCCAAAGCACAAAAATAAAGAAAAACGGCAAGAAAACCTCTGGCAAGCA
>SNRY01000614.1_pt1 | contig 11766 bp, 3 predicted proteins | sample 4693421 | NCBI WGS metagenome assembly SNRY01 (sample SAMN11003215, study PRJNA524138) | termite gut metagenome | isolation source: Bacteroidetes bacterial symbionts from single cell of protist host amplifed... | host: Streblomastix strix ... | reverse complement strand
TAACAGACACCCGGTTTTTCACAAACGAAAATGGATTAACCCTTTTAGATCGTTTCAAATCGACTCTAAAAGACTCTCAATATTTCGATATTTTGGTTGGCTACTTTAGATTAAGTGGCTTTCATCAGTTGTATGATTCGTTTGAGAAAATTGAAAAAACGAGAATCCTTGTTGGACTGAATGTCGATAGGCAAACATACGATATTCTCATGTATAATCAAGAGAATGGCTTGATTGATTTTGAGTCAGATAAGAACACCAAACTTCAATACGAGAAAAATCTGATTAATGAAATTGAATCGGTTTCTGAAAATATTGAGCAAATACAGTTGGGTATCAAGAAATTTATTGAATTTCTATCCTCAAAAAAGATAGAGATTAGAGCCTATCCTTCTAAAAACATTCATGCTAAAGTATATATAAACAGATATAACGAAAATGTCAGCCACATCTCGTATGGTTCAGTGATTACAGGGTCGAGTAATTTTTCCGAATCCGGATTAATTGCACAAAGAGAATTCAATGTAGAATTGAAAGACAAGCCTGATGTGGATTTTGCCCTAAACCAATTTGAAGAATTGTGGAAAGATGGTGTTGATGTTTCGCAGGATTTTGTAGATGTTATTATCAACAAAACATGGTTGAACGACAAAATAACGCCTTATGAATTGTTTCTAAAATGTGTGTATGAATATCTGGAAGAGGATATTAATCTGGAAGACAACTATGAGCCGTTTTTGCCAAAAGGCTTTATGGAATTGAGATACCAGATACAGGCAGCTACAAATGCTAAAAAAATATTAGAAACATACAATGGCGTATTTCTATCGGATGTAGTCGGTTTGGGGAAAACGTTTATCACTGCCTTATTATTACAACAATTAACGGGCCGAATTTTGGTGGTTTGCCCACCTGTCTTGCAAGAATATTGGGAAGATTCGCTACGCGATTTTGGCGTTCGCGGATTTGAAGTGCAATCGTTGGGAAAATTAGAGCATATTTTGAGGAAAGATGTTTCTAAATATAAATACGTTATTGTGGATGAAGCACATCATTTCAGAAACGAAAACACACAAGCGTATGCCAATTTATTGGACATTTGCAGAGGGAAAAAAGTAATATTAGTAACCGCTACACCACTTAACAATACGGTAGATGATATTTTTACTCAATTGAAACTTTTCCAGATTCCTAAAGCATCAACTATTCCAGGGGTTCCCGATTTAGAAAAATTCTTCAGCAAACTCAAACGAACGCTAAAAGAAGCGAAGCCAACTAAAGAGGAATATGATACGGATGAAGCAAAAGCAGCCTACAAAAAAATCATAAAAACCGTTTCGGATGAGATTCGCGATAAAATTCTTCGGTTTGTAATGATTCGCCGGACAAGAACCGATGTGAAAACGTTCTTTCAAGATGATTTACAAAAGCAAGGGATTGTTTTTCCCGAATTGGTTGATCCGGGGCGGATGGTTTACACTTTTAAGGGAGACTTAGAAAATGTTTTTAATCAAACAGTAACCTTATTACATCAATTTCAATATGCCCGTTATTCGCCTTTGCTTTATTACAATGGAGAATTAACGGAATTTCAAAAACAGCAACAACGAAACTTGGGCGGTTTTATGAAAGGATTGCTGGTGAAACGCTTGGAAAGCAGTTTTTATGCTTTTAAGATGAGTATAGACCGTTTCATTGAAATACATGAAAAATTTATTGATATGTTTAGTAAAGGCTCTATTTATATTAGTAAAAAGGTAAATGTATATGACTTATTGGATCAAGATGATATAGAAACACTTGAAAAATTGGTGGAAGAAGATAGAGCTGACAAATATGAGTCTGATAATTTCACAAAAGAATATAAATCTTTGCTTGCGCAAGACCTTAAAATATTGAAAGAAATTCAAGCACTTTGGTTTCCTATCCATAAAGACCCCAAGTTGGAAGAGCTAATTTTAAATTTAGACACAAATAAAACGATAGCAAACCGCAAGGTTGTCTTATTTACGGAATCGAAAGAAACCGGAGATTACTTATTCGAAAAGTTATATAAGTATTTTCCGGGCAAAGTGATGTTTTATTCAAGTAAGGGCGGGCGGTTTGAAAATTTGAAAACAATCAATAATCATTTGATTTCAAGGAAAATAATCAAAGATAATTTTGATCCGAAGTCAGAAAAACGAAAAGATGACATCCAATTTCTTATCACCACAGATGTGTTGGCGGAAGGTATAAACCTGCATCGTTCCAATGTGTTGATTAATTATGATTTACCATGGAATCCTACCCGTGTATTGCAAAGAGTAGGTCGTGTGAACCGTTTGGGTTCTGAATTTGACAGCATACACATATTCAACTTTTTTCCTACAACACAATCGGATATACATTTAGGTTTGGAAGCCAATATTACCAATAAACTCCAAATGTTTCATTACATTATGGGTGAAGATGCCAAGTACCTGTCGGATGGCGAAGATATAGGCAGTCAGGAGTTGTTCCATACATTAAATAATAAGGCAACCTATACGGGAGAGGAGGAAGGCGAAAATACTGAACTTAAATATCTGACACTGATGCGAGAAATCCGGGATACCAATCCGGCATTGTTCGACAAAATCAAGAAATTGCCGAAACAAGCAAGGTCTGGAATGAAAAGCAAGAAAGAGGAAAATCAAATGATTACATTTTTCAGATTGGGAAATTTGAAAAAATTCTATCTGTATGAAGCATATAAATCGCAAGAAATCAATTTCTTTGATGCCATGAATTGGATAGAATGTAAGCCGGATGCTTTGCGATTGCCTGTCCCGAATGATTATTTTGAAATGTTGAATATCAATAAAACCAAGTTCCAGCAAGATGTGACAGAAAGCGATGATTCTCCCGCTAAAAAAGGTGGAAAATCAAATGCGGATTTTATAGAGCGGATATTGAAAGACCGTTCATTTAAAGACTATAAGAAATTTACCGAATTGGACGAAGAATATCTTGGTAAAATTCGTATGATGTTGGCAAGCGGTGTATTGGCTAAAAAGACCACTCAAATCATCAAAAAAGAGTTTGAAAAATTAGCCGCTAATGAAAACACGCTTGACCCGCTGAAAGTTTTATATATTTTACGAACACATATCAAACAAGTAGATATTGAAAGACCCGAGCAATCGGCAAGTTATTTAAAACGAGAAGTTATTTTATCTGAATATTTTTTGAAATAAGAAAAAATGGACAAGAACAAAGCAATTGCGATTATAGAAGAAACATTTGATAAAGCATTTGATAAAGAGGTTTTTATCAGATTTATCAAAAATTTGTTGAATGATATTGATACCTCAGAAAATAAATACAGGGAGTATAGGGGAAACCTCATAAAAGAATCGTTTCGGGCACATATAGCACAATATACCCGCATCGGTAAATATATCGATCCGAATGGCGTTGCGTTGGATGTACTTGCCATTGAAGTACAGGATGAAAGCAAATTGGATAAAGCACGTACAAGTTTACGTAATTTTGTTATAGACCATCTGGAGAAATTTGAAAAAGATTACGCTTTGGCTGCTTTTTATTCAAAAACGGATAGTGGTTACAATTGGCGATTTTCTTTTATCAAGTTGGAGCATCAAACTACGGTAAAAGGGGGTAAAATAAAGCAACAAAAGGAATTTACGCCCGCTCGCCGTTATTCGTTTTTGGTAGGAGAAGACGAAAAATCGTATACCGCCAAACGACAACTACTGCCTTTGTTGCAAAATGTGTATAACAATCCGTTGATTGAAGATATAGAGAAAGCATTTAGTATAGAGGTTGTTACTGCTGAATTTTTTGAACAATACAAAGGTTTGTTCCTGCATATATCAGAACATTTGGAAGCAGATAGTCAGATAAAAGATGTGTTGGAATTGGCAGGAACGGATATTCCACGATTTACAAAAAAATTGTTGGGACAAATAGTCTTTCTTTATTTCCTACAGAAAAAAGGTTGGTTGGGCGTGCCGAAAACAGAAAAGTGGGGGTTTGGTCGGAAAGATTTTTTACAATCGCTTTATACTAAATCAATAGCCGAAGACAAGAACTTTTTTAGAGAATTTTTGCAATATCTGTTTTATGAAGCGCTTGCCCGCCAACATGGGGAAGATAATTATTACGAACGATTGGACTGCCGTATCCCATTCCTGAATGGAGGATTGTTTGAAGCGGACTATGATTGGGTTAAATTTTCGATAAATATTCCTAACTCTTTGTTCCGAAACGATGATAAAATAAGCAAAACAGGCGATGTCGGAACAGGAATATTGGATGTATTTGACCGCTATAACTTTACGATTCGAGAAGATGAACCACTTGAAAAGGAAGTTGCCATTGATCCTGAAATGTTAGGTAAAGTATTTGAAAAATTATTGCCAAAGACAGAACGTGAACTCAAAGGTGCTTTTTATACTCCACGTGAAATTGTGCACTATATGTGTCAGGAAAGTTTGATTCATTATTTGGATAATGCGCTTAACAATACGATACCCAAAGAAGATATAGAAGATTTGGTGCATAATGGTATATTTTCGATGGAGAATGATATGCAAGTAGTTGAAAAAGGCAAAGAAACAGATACATACAGTTATAAATTGCCCGAAAGTATTCGGACTAATGCCGACTCAATAGATAAATTGATAACCAATATAAAAATATGCGACCCTGCCATTGGCTCAGGCGCTTTCCCTGTGGGATTACTCAATGAATTGGTAAATATACAATTAATTCTACGGAAACATTTGTCGAATGGCTATTTGTCGCAAAAACTCAATGTTATAGGGTTGAAGCCGGAAGAATATGATCGGCATACCGAAAAATATATCTATCGTGTAAAACGTCATAGCATACAGGAATCTATTTATGGTGTGGATATAGATGCCAGTGCGATTGACATTGCTCGTTTACGTTTGTGGCTGTCGTTAGTAGTTGATGAAGAAGATTTTGATAATATAGAAGCATTGCCAAATTTAGATTACAAAATTGTTCATGGAAATTCTTTAATAGGACTTCCCGAAACAACTATGCGCGATTTGAATTTGGAAAAGGACTTGGAAAACCTAAAAGAAACTTTTTTCGCTGAAAATAATGAAATCCGTAAAAAAGAATTACGTCAAGAGATAAATAAAAAGATAAGAGATTTATTGGACTCGGCTGAAAGTTTTGCAGGCTATAAAATTGATTTCGATTTTAAACTTTTCTTTTCTGAAGTTTGGAGAGATGGAGGATTTGATATTGTAATTGGGAATCCGCCGTATGGAGTAAAGTTTACAAATGATGAAAAAAAAATACTGCGAGAAATCTATCCAGAATCCCAATTTAAAATAGATTCATACAGTTTATTTATTCTAAAAGGAATGTCCTTGTCAAAAAAAACAGGATATATGATTTACATAATTCCTTCTACATTCATGGATAATTATTTTGAGGAAAATGTTAGAGTAAAGTTAATTTGTGAGTATAAGCTAAGTCTAATTGTTGAGTTAGATGATAAAATATTTGACACCGCTATTGTCCATTCCATGATTATTGGCGTTGAAAACGCCATAAATAATGCTTATAATATTCGCACGTCTTTCTTGAAATTAGATAATATCTTATATAAAGAGATACCTAAATCTTTTTTAATAGAACAACCGCAAACTAATTATTCTATTCGTAATTTTGATTATTATGAGTTGCTAAAAAAATTAAATTGGAATTCTGTTTCTTTCAATACGGTTATTGATTTAAGACAAGCCATAAAATCAGGGGATGATAATAAATACATTACCAATAAACAGGTTGCTTTTAATTACAAACCAATTTTAGGTGGCAAGCATATTCAAAAATGGTTTATAGATAATCCAAATCTTTTTATAAATTATGGGAAACATTTGGCTTGCCCTCGAGATCCGAATATTTTTGAACAGCCCAAAATATTATTAAGAGAAGCTGGTGATAAAATAATTGCAACAATTGACGAAAATAAATTTTATATAATGTCCTCTCTTTATAATGGGGTACTTATTGATGCTAAGTATAGAATTAAATATATTCTCGCCTTACTTAATTCTGAAATATACCAATTCTTAATGAATTTGCAAACTTTTTCAAAAACTTCTGGGGCTTTCACTAAAGCTAAAATTTTTCATTATTATCCTTTACCAGTAAAAAGAATAGATGATAAAAAACAAGTAGTAATTGTTGATATTGTCGATAAATTAATATCTATTAGAAAACATAGTCAAAATATAGTGTTTGAATTTTTTCAATCATTATTGAATAGCATCGTTTACGAACTTTATTTTCCCGAAGAAGTTCACGCCGCCAATAAAGGAATAATAGAACATTTGCAAGACTTAAAACCAATAGACGACAATATGACCGATGACCAAAAGTTGGCTATTATCAATAGTGAGTTTGAACGTCTTTATGACCCATATCATCCGGTACGTTTTGCCGTAGAAACAATAGATAGTGTAGAAGAAATACGTATAATTAAAGAAGCATTACAAAAATGAAAATACAGAATATTACTATCAATAAGTACAAAGCATTTACGAAAAAAGAAACAATTCTAATTGAAGGAAAGAATGTTTTTGTGTATGGAGAAAATGGAAGTGGTAAGAGTTCATTCTATTACGCGCTAAAGGATTTTTTTCAATCGAGTGTAGAATCAATTGATATGAGTACTTTACGAAATTTCACAATCAATGATGGAAATACAGATTGTTCAATAGAAGTCGAATTTGATGGTAACATTAAAAATATTTTAAATGAAACGACTAAAAATACAAATACTACACAAATCACAGATGCGAATAGATTAAAAAGTTTTTTGACATATAAACATTTACTTGGGGTTCATAATGTGAAAAAAAATCATGAAATAGATGTTTTTGATTTAATCATTAATGGCGTTTTGAAACATTTTAAATCTGCTTCAATCACTAATGGGTTAGAGTTTAGCATTTTATGGCAGGACTTGAAAGCGGAAAGTCAAAAAGAATATGGTAAAGGAAAACCTTTCTATTATGCTAATAAAAAAAGAGAGTCGGTAGATCGCAAAGCCCAAAGATTTAATGAGGCAATTAATAAACTATTTTTATCAAGTAGCCCAGACTATTTAGCTCCAGTCGTAAATAAAATATTAAACAAATTATCTCCCGGATTAAATATTGTATTTGAGAGGCGTTTGCCTGTGTTAAATTATGAAGGGAAAATCGTTCATCCATGTAAAATTCTTTTAGAAGTTGAAACAGAAGGTGTTTCTCTTAAAGATAAGAATCCTCAATTTTCACTGAATGAAGCAAAGCTTTCTGCAATTGCTATCAGTATATTTTTAGGTGCAATTATCAAGCAAAGTCCTTTCTCGCCTGAAATAAAACCATTATTTTTAGATGATATTTTGATTGGATTGGATAGTGAAAATAGGCTACGATTACTTCGTTTATTGCAAGAAGAAGGTGTCCCTGAACAAGATAAAGTATTTAAAGATTTTCAGATCTTTATTACGACATATGATAGACATTGGTATGAGATTGCAAAACTGCATTTAACCGGATGGAAATTCATTGAGTTTTACAGAGGGACAGAAGGACCAGAAATAATCCATAACCAAAAAAACTATTTAGAAAAGGCTAAATGTTATTTTAATGCATACGATTTTCCGGCAAGTGCCAACTATTTGAGAAAAGCATGTGAGACAACTTTAAAGGATAAATTATTGCAAACGTACACAATAGGGGATGGAGTTAAAGAATTGGTAAAACCGCCTAAATTGGAAACATTAATTGATCGCCTCAAAGTATATTATGAAGATTTAGGAATACAACCACCTGAAAAATTAGTAACAACACTTCAATATTACAAAAGCATTCTGTTTAATCCGATGTCACACAGTGATATTGAAAGCCCAATTTATAAACATGATTTGGAATTAGCTTTTAAAACTATTGAAGAACTGAATTCTATATTGTTACCTGTTAGAACGTTAATCTTAAAAAAAGGAACTATTTTTAATTTTAGATTAGATAGAATTAACTATGTTGCCGAATTGGAGCTTGCAAAAGATGTTTATGTAGTTAATGATAATGGTGGAAAGACAATAAGTCCAATAAGTTTTTATTTCAAAAAATGGATACGGGAGGGAGTTGAGTATGCTAAAGATACTGGGAATCCCCCAAAAGCCAATACAAACGTAGACAGATTAACTAAAATAAAAGAAAGCCCCTATGACGTTGCTAAGATAGTTACAGGAATGAATATAACTTGTAATGATTGCGGTGTTGCCAATAGTGACGAAAAAGAAGTTATGGGAAATATATTGATTAATGGTGATACTTTATGGGGCATTGTTGATAAAGCAAAACAATAATCTTATCGTGTAAACCCAAAAATAAAAATAGAATGTATATTTCGCAGATTGAAATTCATAATTTTAGAAAATACAAAGATTTAACCTTGAATCTCAACAAGGGGTTAAATGTTTTTGTCGGAGAAAATAATTCGGGAAAAACAGCCATCATAGATGCTATACGGTATGTGATTGACCCTGACAATTATTCTGTTCGGATACAGGAAAATGATTTTAATGCAGAAAATAACGCCATAGAAATTACACTAAAATTTGCAGACTTATCTTCAACCGAAGAATATACTTTTATGGAGTTTCTGACTTTTGAAGATGTTGAAGCAGGCATAAAACCATCTTTGTATCTGTCATTAACGGCAACCGAACAATATCTGCATAGATGGATTCGTGCCGGAAAAGACAAAGATATTGATATAGATTTTCAAGTTCGAGAACAAATTCATACGGCATATTTTAGACCTTTGCGGGATGCGGAAAATGAACTTGCGCCAAGTCAACAATCGAGACTTTCCAAAATATTACAAATTTATGGGAAAAAGCATCCGGATAGCAAAGCAGCCATTCTAAACAATTTACATACTTTCAATGAAAGTATAAAAACGCAAGATGTTATTAAAAACAGCAATGCAGACACAACGAATAATTTAACAAAATTATTACTCTATCCGGATAAAAACGAAACGAAAACGAAAATTGATATTCCGCAAACATCCGATGCCGACAAAAATTTCAGGCACATCAGTGAAAGATTAAAATTAGATTTTGCCAAAGAAACCAAGCAAGGTCTGGGATATTATAATCTGCTTTTTATGGCGGCTGAACTTATTTTACTACGCAATGAAGGTGAAAGTAAACTATCCTCGTTTTTACTTATTGAAGAACCGGAAGCGCATTTGCACCCACAATTGCAATACAATTTATTAAAGTTTGTGCAAGAAGAAATTGCTAAACCAGATGTTTCGTCTTTACAAGTATTTATAACAACACATAGTCCGAATATATCGTCAAAAGTAAATGTGGAAAATTTGATATTGCTCACAAGTGAAGATAATAATGCCTATTCGCTTAGGGAGGGTGCAACCAAAGCCGATACTAAGGATTATAAATTTATCACCAAATTCCTTGATACGACAAAAGCTAATATGTTCTTTGCAAAAGGGATTATATTTGTCGAAGGTTTTTCCGAAGAGATATTATTCCCTGTATTTGCGAAAATGTTGGGCTATGATTTAGAAGATTATGGAGTTTCGATTATCTCAATCAATGGCACCTCTCACGAAAGATACGCAAAGATATTACAACGCCAAGATGGAACAGAGTTGCCAATTCCGGCATCGTTTGTCAGAGATGCAGACAATTTGAAAGATGCAACCTTGTCAGACAAGAAAGAAAATATAGAAACCACAACCATGTTGAAATTTTTTTCCTCGTCAGAAAAAACATTGGAATACGATATAGCAAAATCTATGTGGCAACAGTCATGCGCCACATTAAAAAGTTTATATGTAAACATACCAGCGTAAATTAAGACTATTGAAAAATCTGACTACAAGACAAAGAAGGAAGATTTTTACAGAGCTATCAACGGCAGTAGAGGAAAATCTGAATTTGCATATAAACTTTCGCAAGATTTAATAGATGAAAAATCCGATTAGGAAAATCTGAAAGAAAATATTCCGGAATATATTAAAAACGCAATAACTCATGTTGTGAATATAATAGTTCCAACAATTAACAATAGCCGGGAAATCTCTTGAATATGACTCATCTACAAACAATTAAAGATTTAATCGAACATATTTCCGATGAAGAGATATGTAAATTAGAAGTTGGTGGTATTATTTTTGATGATAGTAGAAAATCTATTCTCAGGTCGGCTGATAGTACAGATTTTCAAGCAGTTTCGGGAAGTGGGAAAACAACTGTTTTAGTTTCAAAATTATTATTGATTGCTGAAAGATGGTCATTTGAGAATCGTGGAATTTGTGTTTTGTCTCATACCAATGTTGCTAAAAATGAAATTCATAAAAAAATATCGGAAAGTGGGTTAGGGAAGAATTTATTAAAATATCCACATTTTATTGGGACTATTCAAGAATTTGTAGATAAATATCTCGCCTATCCGGTAATTCGATATTGCGGATATAAAGTACATACGATTGATACGGATTTATGCAAGTATGTCGTCAGTAAAAATTTAACGAGTAAAACTCACTATTATATGCAGCAACATCCAAATACAGACTTCCTGCATATTACAATAAATACAGTATCACCCTTGAAATTTAATATTCCGGGATTTCAATCAACATCACAATCCGCCACATATAGTAACTTACACGATGCCAGAAAAGCATCTTTAGAAGACGGTTATTTCTTTTATGACGATATGTATGCTTTTGCCAATTATGCGATGGAAATGTACCCTAACTACATCAATAATGTTCGTAATCGTTTTCCATTGATATTTATTGACGAAGCGCAGGATAATAATAAAACACAAGACGAATTGTTGGAGAAAATTTTTAATGACGAACATTGTATTTATCAACGCTTTGGGGATTCTGATCAAGCCATATACGATTTTCAGAATGCAGACGGGGCAAATACATTTGGAACAAATACAGATAGATTATCTGATATAAATATCAGTGATAGTAAAAGATTCCCGACAGAACACATTACATTAATCAATAAGTTCAAATGCTCTGCAATAAATTTAACAGCCTTAAGTGTAGAGCCAAAATTATCTCCACAGATTATATATTATACAGATACTTGTAAACAGCAAGTTGTTAGAAATTTTCTTAATTTGATTGACTCTCATTTCAATTATGAAGACCAACCTGCTGTGAAAATTATTGGATTTATACATAAAGATGGAGCTCAGCATAATATCGGCAGTTATATTGGAAATTTTAAAAAATACAGAAAAGATAAAAAGGTCGAAACGCTGATAGAATTGATGCATAATTTGAAATGCAATTTGTCTAATACAAATACCGCATTTTACTCTGCCATCGGCTTTATATTGAAATACCATAAAATTGAATATCAAGGTAAAAGGCTAACTTTGCAGAGAAAATCTGCCATTAGAGCATATCTGCATGAAATGGATATTAATAATACATTTAGAAAATTGTTATTATCTTTGTTGCAAAAAGACATTGACATATCTAAATGGCAAGCGTTTTGCTCGGTTATAATATCAGTTTTCGGTATAACTATATTATCTGATAAAATAACCACTTTTGTCGCAACATCAGAGGATTCAATGTCAGTCGAGGATGATATAGAAATGAACATAAAGTGTGATAATGATAATTGTCTCTATACTCCATTAAAACATATAAAAGTTGAAATCGATACAATTCATGGAGTGA
>SNRY01000613.1_pt1 | contig 11793 bp, 8 predicted proteins | sample 4693421 | NCBI WGS metagenome assembly SNRY01 (sample SAMN11003215, study PRJNA524138) | termite gut metagenome | isolation source: Bacteroidetes bacterial symbionts from single cell of protist host amplifed... | host: Streblomastix strix ... | reverse complement strand
TTGCGCAGCATTGGATTTTGTTTTTGTTTCGCAACACAAAGCTACTAATTATCAGTAACTTATCAAAATCTTTTGCTGCTCTTTTATCTGATTCTTAACAAATTAACAAACTTGCGAAAGTTCAGTATTTAAGTATTGCCCAGAATCGTACGCTCGAAAGCCAAGGTGTAATTATGGCTTTTCAAATGGCAATTGACGCAACCCTAAAAACAAACGTATAGAGCTTATTCATCACTCCGACAGGGTTTTTCAATATTGTTGCGATGATTACGTAAGAAATGATAAAGCTTGCCAAAGGATAAACCGTTTTTTTGTGGAGACTAAAATTTACATGGTTGTATTGAAAGCAAATATATCCGCACTTTTTACCATTATGAACGAGAGATAATAAAACGTGGTGCGTAACATGAGTTAATAATAATTTAATATTGTATATTTGCAAAACAGAGAATTGGGTATAAAGCACTGTTTAATAAGTCATAAGTTTTGAATATGATAACCAGACAATTAATCATGAAAAGAAAAACTACAAAAAACTTAGTTGCGCTTCTCCTATATTGTTTAATTTTTCTCACATATTCATGTGGATCATGTGGAGGAAGAAATGATAGAAAAAAAACTGTAGCAGAAACACCGCCTCAAGTTGAAAATAATACTAAAATTAGTAAGGTTGTTTTTTATCTCGAAAATTCAGGAAGCATGTTTGGGTATATTAGTAATATTACAGAATATGTAGAAGACATCTCTGAATTATCAGAAAAACCCGATTTTGTTGCTGAAAAAATCAAACGGGAGTTCTATTTTATCAATGGTGCAAACAAACAAGGGCAGAGTTTTTGTGTTACTCCGATAGGAAGTAATCCTGCTGTTTTTAAATCTAAACTCAACAGAAATGGTTTCAACTGCGGAAATACTAAGACTAGCGATTTAAATTCTATGTTCCAAGTCGCTTTAGCTAAAGCCCAAGATGATATTATATCTATTTTAATTTCAGATGCGATTTACGACATTAAGCAACCACAATCTTCTTTAAACGTGTTAGCGACAGAAGGAAGAGAAACAAGGAGTAAATTTATTACCCGATTAGAGAATGGCGATTTGCAAACATTAATGATAAAACTAAAATCTCGATTTGACGGGTATTATTACTATAGCTCTACTAAGGGACAAAAAGAAATTCACCAATTTCGACCTTTTTATATTTGGATTTTTGGAAAATCAGAATTATTGAATAACTATTTCTCTGAAGAATACATAAGTAAATACTTAAAAGGGTACGATAATTATGCTCGCTTTTTGATAATTAATGAAAATTCAATACTTTATCAAATTGTTCCTTCCCTCAATCGAAAAGGGAATTTTGCTCTTGACCGGAAAGTGAAAAATAAAATAATTGATGCTAAAAAAGATCGCAATGGACAAGGATTTCAATTTACAATAGCTGTCGATTATAGTTCTTTACCTTTCTCGGACAATTACTTAACATCAATTGCCAATTACCATATTAACTCCAATTATAAAATAGTGGCAATACAAAAGGTTTCAAAAAAGATACATGAAGTAACTGCATTTAATCCAACCTATACCATAACGGTATATACGGATAAAAATCCGTATGGTAATTTAGAAATCAGTTTACAATATGGGGCGCCAAGTTGGATTGCGGAAACAGATGTTGACAATGAAAATAACATAGATGAAATTCATACTTTTGGCTTTAAGTATCTAACTGATGCCATTAGTGAAGCCTATTCATATAAAAACAGAGATAAAAAACTGGCAACTTTTAAAATAGAAATATCAAATTAACCGGTTATGAACGAAATATATTCTGCACTTTTTGCACCTATTTATGAAAAGCTATTTGGATTGTATGATTCGGATTTTTCACTAATTTTTGATCATCTTTATGATAAGGGCGGTTATATAGAATTCGGGTTGTTGTTTATTCTAACACCTTTAGTTTGTTGGTCTTTCTTTTACTATATTTTGAAATATCCTTATGGTAGAATCATTCATTGGTTGCTATGTTTAATAATCACTATCGTTGTTGTTTCAGGTTCTACTTACGGAGTTGTTCGATCAGAAATATTTGCATCTAACAATGAAGCATTAAATAATGCAATTGCTGATGCAAGCACCAATTATGAAACTTATGTGAGTTCGTTATCATTAAAGTACGCAATATTTAATGGATTACTATCGGGAGTATGGGGCTTTGTCTGCAGTTTAGTAATGAAACGATTCAGCAAAATTCAAATTCATTTACCATTTTAGAAACCAAGCAATCATGGCAAGAAAATTATATGTTTTTGGTATAGGCGGAACCGGCTCAAGAGTAATAAAAGCTCTTACTATGCTATTTGCCTCGGGTGTAAAACTCAACAACGATTTTGACATTGTTATTCCGATTCTGATTGACCCTGATACAAGTAATGGTGATTTGAACAGAACTAAAGACATTTTGCGTTTATATCAAGAAATAAGAATTCAAGTGGAACAACCTAACGATTTTTATTCTCAAGAAATAAAAACAATCAATGAACTATCCAATAAATCATCGGTGATTAACCCTGATCACTTTCAATTCAAATTAAAAGATACAGATACGAATACCTTTAATCAATACATTGGATTTGATAGTCTTTCGGATGAAATAAAAGAAAAAGACGATAAAAATTTCGTTCGTCTGTTTTATTCGGAAAAAAATCTCAACTCAAATTTAGATGTAGGTTTTAAAGGTAACCCCAATATGGGGTCTATTGTTTTAAATCAGTTTACTAACTCAGATGATTTTACAAAATTCGGACAAACATTTGGAGATGATGATGCTATTTTTATCATCAATTCTATTTTTGGAGGAACAGGGGCTGCCGGATTTCCTTTACTATTAAAAAATTTGAGAGGCAATGATAACATTCCCCGTCATGAAAAAATTCGAGAATCAACCATTGGAGGAATTACCTATTTGCCTTATTTTTCATTAACCAAGCAAGATGAAATTAATGCAGAATCATTTGAAGAGAAGGCGAAGATTGCCATTGATTATTATAATCGCACTATTATCAATCAGAACAAAATAGACACATTGTATTTTATTGGAAATAGGGGCAATACCAATCATGAAGAATATGCCGTTGGAGGGCAAGAACAAAAAAACAAAGCCCATTTTGTTGAATTAGCAGGTGCTTTAGCCATCTTAGACTTTTGTAAAAATGCAAATGGACGAAACAATAAAACTCGAATAAAAGAATTTGGGATTGAAACCAACACTGAAAATATTTCTTTTGCTGATTTGAATATAAAAGATGCTAAGAGGCTCTCTACTCCTTTGACAAAATTTAAACTATACACCGAATATCTACAAAAAGGGCTAAGAAAAGCACTGAATACTTCTCGATGGACAAAAAGCAATATTAAACTTGTGGGTAAGAATAAGCAATCTCTTTTGGATAAAATTTATTTCAACAGTGTTGAGTACAAAACACAAATTCAACCTTTTAATAATTATTTTGATGAATGGTTGAATGAAATGAAAGAAAACAGGCCTGTTTTCAGTCCGTTCGAAGAGATAACGGCTGATAATGCGCTTGAACTTGTGAAAGGGCATACTCCCCAAGGCGGAAAAAGTTTTTATAGTATTGATGTAGAAAATTGTAAATTAACCGATAAGGTTTCTATTCGTTCAACAGAAAAAAAACATACGATGCTCGTTAAAATGTTCGGGAAATCAACCGAAAAAGTATTGTCAAAGAAAAACTTATTAATTTGATAAATCATGGCAAAAGTATATAGACTTCACGAAGGACAAGATGGCACAGGATGGTTTGATAGCAATCCTATTACAAAAGATCAGTTAAAAAATATAAGAACAGCAGGGGTAGAGGTGGCTACCTCTATCCCTACTCCTTTTGCCCGAATTGACTTAGTAAAGTCTGCATTCCGCTGGGTTACGGACAACGGAATGCAGGGAAATACGGCACAGCATAAATTAGTTTCCGATGCCCTGGATGTAGCCCAACTATTTTTCTTGTACCCCATGTATAAAGGTAAAGTCAAGATTGTTTCTTGGAATCCCAATGACCGTTTCTATGCACTCTCCCATGATGAAAACAGTAAACATTCTTCATTTGCTAAAACGTTGGAGGTGTTTTGGCAACAAGATGGCGCTGTTTATAATTTTGACAAACTAAATAGAATATTTTTACTACTTAATAATTACAATAAAGTGATAGGAGGAACTTCTCCTGCAACTTTGTTTTTTGCCGCTCCCGATGTTAGGATAGCTACTGCCGATATTCATATTACCTGTGGGCAAGACGTATTGTTCGACGACCAATATGCCTCATTGGCAGATAGAGATAAAACATTTGTCGAATATATTTTCACCTTAAAGAAACAAAATGATTTTGCCACATTATTTCCTGAAGTATATTCATACTTGGATGAGGTAGAAACGCTTTTAACAGGAGAATTGAGACACAGAGTAGCAAATATTAATGCGAGTAATATTAACGAGTTCGCTCCATGCCCAACTATGGATAACGAAAACGATATTTGCGAAGTTTTAGGGATTCCTTTAGGAGTTCAAGAAATTGATCCTAAAATTATTGAAGAAGAAAGCGCTTTTGTCATTCAATCTACCTTATCAGACTTAAAACCATTAATTTTACCCAACGACAAGTTTTCTGCTCAGTGGACTTATACCACTCAGGGTACTTATTGGGATATAAATAATCAAATACCCGAAAAGAATATAAAGGATGAAAATAATTCAACATTACCTGTTCAAGGTGGTAGATATTATTGGCTGTCAATAGGTAATTTTTTAGAAGATAAAATTATTGAATTGCCTTACACCATTGACTCTTCCAAATTTAAAACTTGCGGAGCAAAAAAACAATTATTACCCTTGTCTTCCACATTTTTCAAATACTTCAACGCCCAAGACGTGGATAAATATCTTAAATTAGAAGAATTAGCAGGTGGTGGAATAGAAGCCAAACTTACTGTTCCTGTGACAAAAGGAAATATTATTTTCAAAAAAACCTATCACAGGGAAGATATGGTAACGTTAGAAGTGCATTTGGCAATTTTACCGTTTTTGCGCGCTTCAAGCATAGATTTGGATTATACATTAGGATTGCAAGACAAAAGATATGATAGAAGAGAAGACCTTCACATCAATTGTTTAGAAAAAGGGAAAGAAGTTAATACAAATCTTCCGGTTACTCGCAGACAAGGCTATGGAAATACAATAAAAAGCGCTTATTACAAAACCAAGCGTTTTGATGCCATTTCTATAGGTTGTAATTCCGTAATGGGATTCGTTATCCCTCATATGCCTGATAGTACGGTAAATGGACAGGTTTCTTTTGCTGTAGATTTTGGAACAACTAATACGCATATTGAATATAAAAAAGAACATGAGGCTGAAAAAGCCATTGATGTTACATCCGATTTACCGATGTGGCAGTCTTTAATAGACCGAGAAGCAGGAGAATCGAATATAAATATTGCAGATGACGACTTTTATGAGCGTGAAATCTTCCCTTATCAGTTTAACAATAGTACAAATTATAAATTTCCGTTTAGAACGGCATTAATTTATAATCAACTCATCAATTTTGATAAGCCTATTGATGTCTTTACCCATACCAACAATTTCTTTCTTTTTGAAAAAAGGTTTTATTCTACCCATTTACAATTACATACTAAATTGAAGTGGGGAAACTATCAAGAAGATAAAGATAAAATTTTAGTAAACAGCTATGTTGAATGTCTTTTGTATATAGCTCTTTATAAAACACTTCTCTTGAACGGAAATCCTAAAACAACAAAAATAATTTGGTTTTATCCTGTCAGTATGGATTCTTTTGAACAAGGGATCTTTGTTGAAGTATGGGAAAAAGCATACAAGAAAATATTTAAAGTAAATAGCGCCGAAAATATGAATGCCATACCGGAAAGTATAGCTCCCTATTTGTATTATCGAGGATCGAAATATGCCGGAACATGCCTTTCCATAGATATTGGCGGCGGTTCTTCCGATATTGCCGTTTTTGAAAATGCAAAAGATTTACCCGAATTCATTTCTTCCATCAAATTTGGCGGAAATGCTATTTTCGGAGATGGATTTCCTAATGACGCATTTTCCGGTTCTTCCGACAATAACGGTTTTGTAAATTTATACAAAAAGAAAATTGAAAGTGTGATAGAAAAGGGTTCTGGTAAAGAAGAAATTTTAGATGACATTTTAAAGAGGCGAAAAGATTCTGCCGACTTTAGTAGTTTTTTGTTTTCATTAGAAAATGAAAATGATTTGCAATTTAATTATACGGACAGGCTACGAGCCGATCGGAGAATGAAACTACCCATACTTGTATTTTATGGAGCCATAGTGTATTATTCGGCCTGCTTGATAAAAAAACAAGGAAGCGCGACTCCCCTTAAAAATATTCTTTTTAGCGGAACAGCATCAAAAACTTTAAAAATTATCGATTCTCAAAAGAATTATCCTAATGCATCAAATCTCTTTAAGCATATTTTTGATACCGTAACGGGGTCAACAATTACCCATTTAAAAATTGCTTTAACAGATAATCCCAAAGAAATAACTTGTAAGGGAGTGTTGAGAGCAGGTTTTAATAATAATATGGATGATTGTCCTGTTGTCTTTTGGCTTGGAGGAAAGGATGATGAATCTATTTGGGGAAAGACATTAAATAATAAAACAGATATTTCGGCAACGCCGTTATATTCTGAATTAAATGATGTTAATAAAACTTGTATAGAGAATTCATTGGATCATTTCTTTGAATTGCTTGACCATTATGTCAAAAAAACGAATATTGAAAATGAGTTTGGTATTGATAATTCTGCTTATCAATTATTCAAGAATACACGATCGTCAAACATCAAAAATTATTTAGAACAAGGAATTAAGGCTTTCTTTAAATCGCCCGATAAACACATGGAAGAAACGTTATTCTTTTATCCTCTAATAGGGATTTTAAATAATTTATCGTTAGACCTTTCCAATATGGACACCCATGAAATATAGAAACACATACTTTTTAATAGTGATTGTTTTTTTATTTTTACCAATCACTCTTTCATCTCAACCCACATTCAAAGACTCTACTGACGTTTATGATTATTGGACAAAACGAGGGATTATTGAAATAGTTTACGCATGTATGCAAGACTATGTGGCAATTAGTCCAAATAATCCTGAAAAACAAGGAATGGAAGAGTATAAAATAAAATATATTGATGGATTAGACTCATTAAAAAAAATTGATACTGATTTCGAATCTCTAAGCAGTTTTTTAAAAAACAATAATTGGGTTGGTGTAGCGAGTAAACAATTAATTCCATTAATAGAAAAGTATCAAAAGAGGGATAATTTAGACGAAAATTTCTTTTCGATAACAACTCAAAATAACAACAATAACTGTTGGAAAAACACAAAGGCTAATGTTTTAAAGAAATACAATGAAGGATTAACACAAATAGTCAATAATAAAAAGAAAGAAGAAGATCCTGGGGCCAAAGCAAAATTGGAAATAAAAGGCAAACCAACAGATACAAAAATTATATATTATTTCTTAGGAGGATTAGTTATTGGCATCATATTAACATACAGTTATTTGAGAAAAGAAACTTATTCATTTTTATATAAAAAAACCTGCACGGAAGAATCAAAAGATCGACTTATAATACAATTAAAAGCAGAATACAAAGAGTTATTCAACGAAAATATTTCATTGAGAAAAGAAAAAGAAGAGTTACTCAACGAAAATATTTCATTGGGGGAGAAAATAGAAAATTTTAAAAGTCAAAGCATAAACAACAATGTTAACCCCAAACCGGATACTCAAGAAATAGTAAATCAAAAATTTATATATTTCGATATTCCGAAAACAGATGGAAGTTTTAAGAATCCTAAGACTCAACAAGGGAATGATACTTTCTACAAAATAGAATTAGATGACAGCAAACAAATAGGCAAACTCTTTTTTATTTCCGGATATGACTTGAGAGCATTAGATAATATTGACTATTATCTGAATCCTGTTTGTGAAATTCAAAATATTGAGGACCGGATTGGTGCAAAAAGAATAAAAATGGTTAAAACTGGAACCGTTATTTTATTAAATGGTGATAGTTGGAAAATTAAAGAAAAAGTAAAAATAAAACTTATATAAATGGGAAACGAACTATTTTTTTCTATTGAAAAAATTATAATCATTGGGGTTATTTCATATCAATTCATACATTCAATCCGCTTATATGTTAAAATAAAATCTCTTGAGAGTATCTTTGATAAAAAATTAATTATTGATTCAACGGATATTGAAAATAAAAAGATAACACTTGTTAAGACAACAGGCGAAAACAAGATAATTATAAGAATTAAAGATATAACCAACTCCTATCTAAAAAACAATTTTGGTGCCGCTGTAAATTTCAGTATAATCAAGGATATTATAGATAGAGAAGTAGATGTAATGGATGAAGAAATTTCTCAATCAATTCCTACGCCATTATATCTTGGACTTGCCGCAACGATGATTGGCATTATTTTCGGTTTATTGGCTATGCCAGAATTAAATGGTGATGGCTTTTCTGATGGAATCAATGCACTAATCAAAGGTGTACAATACGCCATGTTTGCAAGTCTTTCCGGATTGTTATGCACGACTCTGCTTTCTTCCTTTTTCTACAAAAAAGCTAAAAGAATCGTTTTGAAGGAGAAAAACGACCAATTATCCTATTTGCAAGCAACTTTGCTACCCGAATTAGTAAAAGCGGAAGATACCGGAGTATCCGGATTAAAAGCCAGTCTTGACAGATTTGCACGAGAAGCAACTAAAATTTCAGATAATGTTATACTTGCAACCAATCAAACAGGAGTAAATCTACAGAAACAACTTGATATTATCAGCAAAGTTGAGAATCTAAATATGACAAGGGTCTCTAAAACAAACCTTGAACTTTTTAATAGATTAGAATCCAATATGGAAGCTTTCCAAAAATTTTCAACCTATTTATCCTTAATGAGTGGGATATCAAAGAATTTAGAAAGCTTCTCAAGCAAAACGACAGATTTTGAAATCATAGCAACAGAAATAAAATCAACATTAAGCGATTCAAAAGACCTTACAAGATTTTTGGCAGCACATTTTCAGGAAATTCAAAAAGCCGAAGGTTTCGCTTTGCAAGCAGTTGGTATGGCTGACTCTCACTTTAGAGACGCTATTGAAAAATTAACGAATGAAACAAACAGCAGAATTGAAGCAATAAGCAGTCTGTCTAATGATGCTCATTTATCGTTGAAACAAGCTATTGAAACAATGAATAGCCTGTCTAATGATGTTCATTCGTCGTTGAAACAAGCTACTAAAGAGCAAATTCAAAAAGCCGAAAGTTTAGCTTTGCAAGCGGTTGGTATGGCTGACTCTCACTTTAGAGACGCTATTGAAAAATTAACAAATGAAACAAACAGCAGAATTGAAGCAATAAGCAGTCTGTCTAATGATGCTCATTTGTCGTTGAAACAAGCTATTGAAACAATGAATAGCCTGTCTAATGATGTTCATTCGTCGTTGAAACAAGCTACTGAAGAGCAAATCCAAAAAGTCGAAGGTTTCGCTTTGCAAGCGGTTGGTATGGCTGACTCTCACTTTAGAAACACTATCGAAAAATTAACAAATGAAACAAATAGCAGAATTGAAGCAATAAGCAGTCTGTCTAATGATGCTCATTTGTCGTTGAAACAAGCTATTGAAACAATGAATAGCCTGTCTAATGATGCTCATTCGTCGTTGAAGCAAGCTACTGAAGCAATAAGTAGCCTATCTAATGATGTTCATTCATCGTTGAAACAAACTACTGAAGAGCAAATTCAAAAAGCCGGAGGTTTCGCTTTGCGAGTGGTTAATATGGCTGACTCTCACTTTAGAGACGCTATTGAAAAATTAACAAATGAAACAAATAGCAGAATTGAAGCGATAAAAAGCTTGTCTAATGATGCTCATTCGTCATTGAAACAAGCTACTGAGGAGCATTTACAGTCATTCTCTAATGCTTATCAAAAATCAGTCCCTCAATTCAATCAACTGGATTATTTGAAGATTCTTCCGGAATTTAAAGAAGCAATAAATCAACTAAATAAAACAATAAACGGAATAGGAAGTAAAATTGATGAGCAATCCGAATTATTGGAAAAGAATTTGAAACGCAAAAATTCTGAAAAAACGCCAATAAAAAGACCTAAAAGGACGAACTTAATAAAACAAATAACTAGCCTTTTTCGAAAGAAAATTAAAGCTCATGAAGAATAATAACATTTTTTGGATAAGCTATTCTGACTTAATGACAAGTTTATTTTTCATTATGTTGGTATTGTTTGTTGTTACTGTCGGTTATCTAAAAGTCAAAGAAAGAGGAATCATAGATGAGAATGACAGATTGAAGAGAATACTTAAAATAGAAGAACAGTTTAAGCCCTTAGAAGAAAATGGGGATTTTTATTACCTGTCAGATTGTAAGAAATATATTGCAAAAGATTTAATGGGCATAGAAATTTTTCAACCAAACCAAACTATAATTCAACCCCAATATATAGAAACCACCAAAAAAATAGGTGAAAAGATAAGAGACTTTCTGAGAGATCTCAGTAAAAGAAATCCGGATTTGTCCTATTTATTAGTTATCGAAGGAAATATGGCAAACAAGTTTGACAAGTCAATAAGTAAGGACAATCATAGAGGATATACGGAAAGTTATCAGAGAGCATTGGCTGTGTACAATTTGTGGCAAAAAAACGGCATCGATTTAAGGCGGTTTAATACAGAAGTATTGATTTGCGGGAGCGGTTTTAATGGACTATGCAGAGATAATATAGAAGAAAACAATAAACGATTTTCCATTCAGATTATTCCAAAAGTTCAAAATAATCTTGACAAATAAAAAGTGATGCGAAAGCTGTTTTCAAAAATCATATTAATGAGTGTCCTGTTTTGTAGTTGTTCTGGTTGTTCTGGTTGTTCCGAATCCGGAATAAGAAATGCGCATAAGAACAGGAAAACGGTAAGGGCGACCCTTGCGGATGCCTCCAAATCCGGAATAGGTAAGACCATTGTAAAAATGCAAAAAGAAAATGGTGTATACACAATTCCTATCCAGATTAATGGAATTGAAATGTACTTTATTTTTGATACAGGAGCAAGCATTATTTCAATTTCAGAAACGGAAGCTATATTTTTATATAAGCAAGGGAAGTTGAAAGACGAGGATTTTATTGAAACAGCTAATTTTATTGATGCCAATGGAGACATTTCCGAAGGTACTATTGTAATACTCCGAACTGTCAAAATAGGGAATAAAATCATCAATAATATAAAAGCCTCTGTTGTTCATAATATGATTGCACCGTTACTATTTGGACAATCAGCTTTAGAAAGTTTTGGAAAAATCTCTATTGATTATGATCGCAATGAAATCATTTTTGAATAATTATTGATTGGTTTAATATTTGAGTGAAAAACATTTTCAAAATATAATTCCATTTCTGCTTTTTATTTTTTCATGTACCTGTTCTAATCCAAAACAGAAAGATAATTCATACCTATATGTCAATCTGTGAATATTTCACAAAAGCGTAGATTCAAGTATTAAATGCAACTTTCTTATTTAGCATTTTGTAGAACACATTAAACGGTTCCTCAAAATTAAGTAATTTTCTAGGTCTTCGATTGAGTTTATGCTGAATATCTAAAATTTGTT
>SNRY01000612.1_pt1 | contig 11799 bp, 6 predicted proteins | sample 4693421 | NCBI WGS metagenome assembly SNRY01 (sample SAMN11003215, study PRJNA524138) | termite gut metagenome | isolation source: Bacteroidetes bacterial symbionts from single cell of protist host amplifed... | host: Streblomastix strix ... | reverse complement strand
ATAGCTGTAACATGTCTTTTGCATGTTGCGGCTTTTGTATTTTATATTAAATCTTACCAAAATGAAAAACACCTTAAAAGCATGCTTCAAGACACCTTTAACAATGAGGGTGTGTCAAAAGTCCTCTAATTTCTATAATCTATTTAAAAAAGGATCCGAAGGATTCGGATATTGATAGAAACAGTCAAATAAAGCGGGTATATTGAGGCATTGCTACAGACACACAACTCCTTTGGAGTTTTCATAAAAACATTTTCCAATCAACCCGTAGTGTATTTAGGCTTTTGTCAAAAAAGGATATGACTTTGACACAGCCTCCTTAACAGTAATGTGAATCAATTAAGAATTATAGTATCAATTAAAATCAAATGTAGTATGGAACAAAGGAGTAAATTAATTCATTGGAACACACTTCGGAAACTATTGTTTACCGTATTATGTGTTTGTTTATTAGGTTTTGTCTCCTGTAGAGATAAAGACAGTTCGCAGGAGGCGTACGACCCTTCCAAACCGGTGCAGTTGACCTCGTTTTATCCCGATTCGGGAAAATATCTCGAAAAGGTGATTCTGACGGGTGAAAATTTCGGCTTAGACCCGGACAACATCAAAGTGTATTTTAACAGTAAAAGGGCAACCGTGATTGGCGCCATCGGTAACCGGATGTACACCATAGCGCCGCGTTTGCCGGGGGATACCTGCATCATATCGGTGGTGGTGGGAAAGGACTCGGTGACGTATGACAAATTTTTCAGGTACAAAGCGGTAGTTAGCGTTTCAACTATTACCGGTACGGGACTCAGTACGGAGTATCAGGAAGGCGACGTGAGTGAAGCAATTCTCCAGCCGCGTTACGTTTGCATAGACAATGAAGATAATATTTTCATGACTATATGGGGACATGAAAATTCCGTGTACGATGGTAGCAAAGCATATACTTGTTTTTCGAGACTAAATGAGGTGGAGGGCATGGTATCCACCGTTCTGGGAAGTACTGTCTGCAATATACCGTGCGCAGACCCGGTAACGGGAGTTATTTCCGTGCCTACCCAAACAACGGTCGGTTCGTTTATTACGTGCGACCCGAAAGAGCATTGGGCGCCAAGGTATCGCGAAATGAAATGGTCGCCCCTCATCACCGACAGACCTTCACAGGGGTGGAAACATTGTATGGTCGTGAACCCGGCAGATGGGTTTCTTTACACTCGCTATCACTTCGGGCATGTGGTGAAGATAAATCCCCAGACATTGGAGGTGGAACTCGTTTATAAAACAACCGTCGGAAACGGCGATACGTATGGGTTGACATTCAGACCGGGGGAACCTAACATCCTGTATATGTCGTTTTGGAGTGATTCCGGCCTCGGCTTTTTGAAGCACAGTATATGCAGCATAGACGTAACCGACCCTGAAAATACCTTTAAGAAACTCAGCGGCGCATCCAGTGACGGCGGACATCGCGATGGACCCTTGGAAGAGGCGCTGTTCCGCCAACCGGCTCAGATATATTGTGATGCGGAAGGAAATCTCTATGTGGCAGATTGCGGCAACCATTGCATCCGAAGGATTACACCGACCAATAGAGTGGAAACCGTGTTGGGAATGCCCGGCACCGCAGGCTGGAAAGACGGAGGCAAAGAGGTAGCCCTCTTTGATCACCCCATGGGAATAGGAATCAGTAAAGACGGTTCGGTGTATGTGGGAGACTGGGGCAACAGCCGCCTCAGAAAACTTTCTATCAATTAAATTTTTCAATATAAAAGTAGTATGAAACAGATAAAACAGCTATTTTGTATCATGATGTTGTTGTCGGTATGCTTCACGCTTTCGGCTCAGCAGACAACCTTTACCATTACGGGAACGGTGTATGACGAAACAGGTGCAACATTGCAGGGAGCGACAGTTTACCTGAAAGACAAAATCAGCGTCGGCACCAGTTCCGACGTCAACGGAAAATTCAGCATCAAAGCCACACGCGGCAATATGCTTGTGTTTAGTTTTATGGGTTATCAAAATGTCGAATATTTAGTGACCGAAGAAAAGCGGGATTTGGAGATACGCTTAACCGATGTCGCACAGGAATTGGATGAAGTAGTGGTGACAGCTTTAGGCAGTCAGCGGAAAATATCGTCCTTGGCAGCAGTTACCAGCATAGACGTCAAAGATTTGCAGACTCCTGTAGCCTCGGTAGCTAACTTGCTTGGCGGTCGGGTTGCCGGCATTATATCCATGCAAACCAGCGGCGAGCCGGGAAAAAACCTTGCGGACTTCTGGGTGCGCGGTATCGGCACTTTCGGCGCCAATGCCAGCGCTTTGGTACTGATTGACGGATTAGAAGGCGATATCAATTCCTTAGACCCCGCCGACATTGAGAGTTTCTCGGTACTGAAAGACGCTTCGGCAACGGCGGTGTACGGAGTGCGCGGAGCCAACGGGGTGGTATTGATCACCACCAAGCGCGGCGACACCGGTAAACTGAATATTACTGCGCGTGTCAATTATACTCTTTCACACTTGAACCGGATGCCGCAATACCTCCGTGCTTATGATTATGCGCAGTTAGCGCGGGAAGCGCGGGAAGTACGGGGCGAATCCTCTTTATACAACGACGTGGAGATGGACATTATCCAGGACGGCACCGACCGTGATATATACCCCAATATGAACTGGCAGGACGAAGTACTGCAACGGAACTCCTTCAAGCAAAGCTATTATGTCAGCGCACGCGGCGGCGCTCAGGTAGCCAAGTATTTTCTCAGTTTAGGCGGCAGCAGCGAAACAGCCGCCTACAAACAGGACAAAAGCAGTCCATACAGTTCCAATGTGGGCTACAACACTTATTCCTATCGCGCAAACATTGACTTGGAATTGTCGCCCTCCACAACGCTCTATTTCGGAACGGACGGCTTTTTGTCCATCCACAACGAGCCGGGAGTAGCCAATACCGACTATATCTGGCAAGCGCAGTCGCAGATCAATCCGCTGCTACTGCCGGCGAAGTATTCCAACGGGCAGTATCCCGCAGCCGGAGTAGACGCCCTGTCCTCGCCATACGTGATGATCAACCGGATGGGCAGGCGCAGCAGTCAGGTGTTCAAAGGAAAGTTCACGCTGGTGCTCAATCAGGATTTGTCCATGTTGGCGAAAGGGCTGAAATTCAGACTACAGGGGGCATACGACATCAATAGTTGGTTCAATGAGAGCCGGCTTATTCAGCCGGAGCTTTATCAGGCGGTCGGCAGAAACCAGCAAGGCAAACTGCTCACTGTCCGAAGGGTTGCGTCAAAACCCGCTAGCTACGGGAAAAGTACGGACCAGTTCCGTAAATATCATTTAGAAAGCACCATCAATTACGACAGGGTGTTCAGTGAAGATCACCGCGTGTCGGGATTGGTGTATTATTACATGAGCGACCAGAAGAAAGCCAATGACGGCACCACCAACCTGAATTCCATTCCTGTTCGGTATCAGGGAATATCCAGCAGGCTGACTTATGGTTTCCAAGATACCTATATGATGGATGTCAACTTTGGTTACACGGGTTCCGAAAACTTCCAGCCCGGACGCCAGTACGGCTTCTTTCCTTCTATCGCGTTGGGATGGGTGCCGACAAGTTATCAGTGGGTAACGGACAACCTGCCCTGGATCAGCTTTTTCAAAATCAGAGGCTCTTATGGAACAGTAGGCAACGACCGCCTCACCTCGCGGCGCTTCCCCTACCTGTCACTGGTGAATACGTCCACAGTCAGCCCATGGGGTTCAACCAATATTGAGGGTGTAGGCGAATCAACTATAGGTGCCGATAACCTTGAATGGGAAAAAGCAATTAAAGCCAATATTGGCTTCGAAGGACATTTTATAAAAGACAAACTTTCTTTCGTCGTCGATATCTTCAAAGACCAGCGCGACGGTATTTTCCAGCAGCGGGTGCAAGTACCCAAATATGTGGGCTTAGTGTCCATGCCGTTTGGAAATGTCGGGAAAATGCAGAGCTACGGAACCGACGGCAACGTCAGCTATATGCAGAATATAAGCAAGGACATGAATTTCACGATACGGGGCAATTTCACCTATTCTAAAAACAATGTGCAGAACTGGGAAGAAGCCAATCCTAAATATCCCTATCAGGAAATAGCCGGCTACCCTTACGGAATTATTCGCGGGTACCAGGCTGTGGGACTGTTCAGTGATCAGTACGACATCGAAACCAGCCCGGTACAGACCTTCGGAAAGGTGATGCCCGGCGACATCAAATACCGCGACGTGAACGGCGACGGGCAGATCAACGGCGACGACAGAGTTCCTCTTTCTTACAGCACCTACCCCCTGCTGATGTATGGATTCGGCGGTGAGTTCAGGTACAAAGCCTTCTCCGTAGGCGTCCTTTTCAAAGGTACGGGTAAAACCGATTATTTCCATGTAGGACAAGGCAGCAATGGCATGGGTTATGTGCCTTTCCACGGCGGTGAATCGGGCAATGTGCTGACGATAGCCAATGACCCGCACAACCGGTGGATACCGCTCGATTATGCCCTCGAACATGGCATCGACGCAGCGCTGGCGGAAAACCCCAACGCCCGCTTCCCCAGACTACAGTACGGATACAACAGTAACAATTCGCAGTTGTCCGACTTTTGGAAAGGCGACTCCCGTTACTTGCGCCTGCAGGAAATCACCATCAATTACAATTACAAAAACTATACATTGCAGAAAATAGGCATTTCTTCCATTGATTTCCAATTAGTAGGAAGCAACCTATATACATGGGACAAGGTGAAAATGTTCGACCCCGAACAAGCACAGTATAACGGACGGGCATACCCGATTCCGGCTACCTACTCTCTGCAGATTTATATCAACCTATAGTTAAGTTAAAAATAAAAGTTAAAAATATGATAACACATTTATTATATACGAAAAGCAAGTCCTCCTTGTCAAAGAAGTTTGGAGTGGCTCTGACTTCTTTTTGCTTCCTTTTTGTCCTTCTTTTTTCGTCCTGCAAGGATTATCTTAGCGTGGACAATTACTTCACCGACGAACTGAAGTTGGACACCGTCTTTGCCTCCACACGGTATATCAGAGCCTATATGTGGCGAACGGCAAGTTTGTTCCCCGACGAAGGCAGACTCCTCCGGAATGGCTATACTCCGGGTCCGCTGGCAACCGACGAGGCTTTCACACTTGCCGCAACAAGTTCCGATATCAACGGAATGAGGTTGGTACTAGGTGAAATATCGGCAAGCAACTTGTATGAAATGGCTGATACATGGAATGGATCCTACATTATCATCCGCAAATGCAACACCATTCTGACGCGGATCGACGAGGCAAAAGACATGACCACCATTGATCGGTTCCAGATCATCGGCTACACGCGTTTTATCCGGGCTTATGCCTATTACAAGATTTTAATTGATTTCGGTCCCCCGATTCTGTTGGGCGATGAGGTGATGGCATCCAACGAAGATATGGCGTATTACAACCGTGCCCGCAGCACTTACGACGAAGCGGTGGAATATATTTGCAGCGAATTGGAAGAGGCTGCCGGTTATTTGTCGCAAACCGTTTCGCTTATGGAATTCGGCTATCCCACCAAAGGCGCTGCTTACGGATTGATTGCCAGATTGCGCCTGTTTCACGCCAGCCCCTTATTCAACGGCGGCGGCGCCGCCCGTTCTTGTTTCGGCACGTGGAAACGTTCCACAGACGGAGCGCAGTATGTGTCGCAAAGCTACAGCGAACAACGCTGGGCATTAGCCGCCGCTGCTGCAAAGAGGATAATAGATATGGGCATTTACAGCCTGTACACCGTTGATGCCGATGGAGATACGCCTGCATTGCCGGAAAATGTTACCTCCGATCCCGATTATTACCAACCGTGGTCAGAAGGCGGCGCTGCCGGAAAAGACCATTTTCGCTCGTATTCGGAAATGTTTACCGGCGAAGCCATCAGTTCTGTCAATCCCGAATTTGTGTGGGCGCGCCAAAGCGGTATGGTGGTAACAAATACTCAAAACTCATTTCCTGTAACAACAGGGGGATGGAACAATCAGTGCGTAACGCAAAAAGTCATTGACGCCTATTCCATGGCTGATGGTAAAACGATTTACGATTCAAGTACGGATTATCCGTATTCGGAAACTGGATTCACCACCGCCCAAAAACGCTTCTCGGGCTACCAACTCAACTCCGGCGTCTATAATATGTATGTCAACCGCGAGATGCGCTTTTACGCTTCCATCGGGTTCAGCGAGTGTTACTGGCCCATGAGTTCATCCACTACAACGGGAAACTATAACCTGACACTTACCTATTATTACGATTCGTCCAACGGCAAGGGAGGTACAAATTTCCCGCTCAATTATCCGACCACAGGTTATGTTATCAAGAAATTCGTTCACCCGAGTGACGCCTGGGGCGGCAACAATGCCAGAAAAATGGACAAAGCCTACGCAATGATCCGCTATGCCGACGTACTGCTTTGGTATGCCGAAGCGCTCAACAACCTTACCGGCGATCATACCGTAGAACTTGGAGGGAAGACTTATGCGCTTTTCCGTGATACGGAAGAAATTAAAAAGGCTTTCAACCAGGTTCGCCATCGTGCAGGACTGCCGGGACCGTCGTCTGATGAACTTGCCGCCGCAAACAAGATGCAGGAATTGCTCGAAAAAGAACGTATGGTGGAGTTTCTGCACGAAAACCAACGTTATTACGACGTTCGCCGTTGGGGCATTTACGAAAAAACCGAAAGCGAACCCATCGTGGGGATGAATACCGAGAGTGGCAAAGACGGTTTCTACCGCAGAACGATTCCCAACTCTTCGCGTATCGGCGCACGGATAGTTAATAAGAAGCTGATTTTCCTGCCGCTGCCATTGGATGAAGTACGAAGACTGCCGTTGCTGGACCAAAACCCGGGATGGGAAGACTAATGCGAACGATTGAACGGATAAACAAATGACCTGACAGTGTCGAAGACCTGTCAGCATCTGATAAATACTAACTAATGATAACTAATTAAATCAAAAACATAAAATGAATATGAAATATCCGAATATACCGATACTGGCGCTTCTGCTGTTGGGGACTGCCTCCTGCAACAGGGATGAAGTGTTTGAGAAAGAGCAGTACAAGAATGTATTTGCGCTGATAAGCGAAGGTTCCGATAATGTGATCCAAAAATTCCACGACCTGCGGGAAACGGAATCAATAGGTTATATATCGGTATCCTTAGGCGGAACCAATCCGACTGCAAAGAACATTGTGATAGACTTAACAGAAGACGAATCGCTGATTGACAACTATAATAAAGTCAATTACGATGTGGCTTATGACAAATATGTCCATGTGCTTTCGAAAAGCAAGTACGATATAGACCAATACCGGCTCACGATTCCTACAGGACAAATCAAAGCTGTTCTGCCTTTTCGGATAAGACCCGAAGGTTTGTCGCCCGATTCGACTTATTTTCTTGCGCTGAAGGTGGATTCGTATAGCACGTATGAAGCCAATCCTGAGAAGAGTTATCTGCTTTACAGCGTTCGTCTCAAAAACCTGTGGGCAAAGGGCGACGGGAATACCAATTATACGATGCGGGGAAAACAGCGGGTAAGCGGCAGTGAATCGGAAATTGAAATGCCCGGATTTAAAATCATGCATCCTCTCAGCGCCAACAAAGTACGTATCATGGCGGGCTTGGAATCGTACGCGGCTAACGTAACCGCATTGGAAAAATCGGCTATTGTGCTGGAAGTAGATGTTGACAACAAGGTGAATATCTCGTCCTACAAGGACATGGTAGTGACGCAGGTGGACGGAGATCCCGATTTCCCGAATATTTTCAAGTTTGAGGATGATGGTTACAAAACGTATAAAACCTTCCTGCTCAGGTATAATTACAAGTCGGGAAACACCACCTACGAGATGAAGGAAGAGCTGCGTCTGGAATATAACCCGAAAAACGCAGATGAATTATAATTAATTAATGCTCAATGATAAGAATATGAAGCATATACTAAAAACAGTCGCATTTTTATTACTGGCAATCGTGTCGGGATGCGACGATTATGTAAGGACGAGCGTAAAACAGTATATCTATGTGAACAAAGAGATGCTGAACATGTTTGTCGGCGAACAGGCGCAACTGAAAGCCAGCCCCGCTGAGATTACCTGCAACTGGCAGAGCGAAGATACGGAAATAGCCACGGTAACGGCAACAGGATTGGTGGAAGCCGTAGGCGCAGGATCAACCAACATTGTCGCCTTCTATGGAGATATCCGGACAAAAATACCTGTAACGGCAGTAGTCAAAATCCCTTTGGAGGATGTGGCGCTGAACACGGCATTTGTAGAACTGTTTATTGGCGGCAGTTTTATCTTTACAACAACTCCGGTTCCGCTGAACGCCAACAACGTTGAGAGATTTTCGTGGCATTCTGAAAATGAAACGGTAGCAACAATAACTTCTTCCGGCGAAGTGAAAGCTATACAAGAAGGAGTTACCAACATTATCTATCGTTGCGGCGACATCACAAAAACCATAATAGTGAACGTAGTAGATAGGGTACAGGCATTTCAAGGTCCTCATATCCTTTCGGCTGCTGTGCCCTGCATTATCCCGATAAGAGACTTCGACACCGGAGGCGAAGGTTATGCTTTCCATGATAGCGATGCCACGAACTCCGCCGGCAGCACCTATCGGCGTGACAACGGCGATTCAAACAGCCCCGGTGTTGATGTGCAAGCCGACGGCGCCATCGGATATACCAATGCGGACGAATGGCTGATGTACACGGTGCAAGTGCAGGATGCAGGAGATTACCTGATTGACGTAAATTTGTCGGCAAACAGCGCCGGTGCTATGCACATTGAAGTTGACGGGAAAAATGTATCCGGTAGTGTACCTCTTCCTAGCGACGGCGGTTGGAGCAATTGGATATGGCGTCCGTACCCGGCTATAACGGTAACGCTTAGTACAGGAAAACACAAAGTCAAATATTATATTGAAACAGCCAATCACAATATCAATCAAATAAGATTCACTCATCAAGAATAAAAACAAGAATATTTTTTTGTTCCTGTATTGTTCAGTCGGCAATTGGGCATGCCCAATTGCCGTCCACGGGCAAACATACACTTACAATCGGAAAAGGACATCCGGTGCATGCTGATCGTCAATTATTTTGACTATCTTTGTAAACTTCAATCTACAGACAATGGAAGTGAAGAAGTTTGAACGGTTGCCTTACGGCAATTCGCATCTGTTCGCAGGACGTACTGACGTCCGGTATCTGTCAATCATATTTATTGGTAAAGACAAATACGAACTTAGCGAAGCAATCTCATAATAATTGTCTAAACCCAAAAGCGGTGGGTAAACTACAGCCTTAATAATTAAACATAAATAAAAAGTGTATGCAAAATATTACTTTGATGATTTTGGTTCTGAGCCTGTTCTCCCACCGGTCACCACAGGAAACAACCGTAGTTGAACGGTTTCCCGTCAACGTGCGCAATGATTTTTACACAGGCAACCGCGATCCGTTTCAACCCTCACAACTGCTTAAATTGCCTGTCGGCAGCATAGAGCCGGGCGGATGGATCCGTCGCCAGTTGGAGTTGCAAAAAGACGGACTGTGCGGGCATCTGGGCGAGATAAGTGCATGGTTGCAAAAGGAAAACAACGCATGGTTGCAAAAAGGCGGTGAGTGGGGTTGGGAAGAAGTACCCTATTGGCTTCGCGGATACGGAGACCTCGCCTACCTGCTTGGCGATGAAGATATGAAAAAAGAAGCATTTTTCTGGGTCGAAAATATCCTGAAAACCCAACGCGAAGACGGTAATTTCGGTCCGGCATACAGCAACAACGGGAAACAGGATTTCTGGCCTAACATGATTGCCCTCTGGATTATGCAGTCGTATTACGAATATACGCATGAGCAACGTGTTATTGATTTCATGTTGAAGTATTCCGCCTATCAGCTCACGGTGCCCGATGAGGATTTCCTGTCGAGTTATTGGGAGAACTGTCGCGGCGGCGACAATCTCTGGAGCGTAATTTGGCTTTATAACCTGACGGGCGACCGGCGATTGCTGGAATTAGCGGAGAAAATCCATCGCAATACGAAGAAATGGTCGCAACCGACGCTTCCCGATTGGCATAATGTGAATATTGCCCAAGGTGTTCGCGAGCCGGCAACATATTATCTTGTTTCGCGAGACTCAGCGATGCTGTCGGCAAGTTACCATGTTCAAAACCTTGCGCGGAGCATGTTCGGACAAGTGCCCGGAGGTATGTTCGGCGCGGATGAGGTCGGTCGCATCGGTAAAACCGATCCGCGACAGGGAACCGAGACCTGCGGCTTTGTGGAACAAATGGCATCGGACGAGATCATGTTGCAGATTTCCGGCGACCCGTATTGGGCTGACCATTGCGAGAATGTGGCATTCAACAGTTTTCCGGCGGCACTGATGCCCGACTTGCGGACTTTACGCTACATCACTTGCCCCAACCATGTAGTAAGCGACGCCAAAAATCATTCTCCGGGCATCGTCAATGCCGGACCGTTTATGGTCATGACCCCTTTTAGCAGCCGGTGCTGCCAGCATAATCACGGTTTCGGATGGTCCTACTATGCCGAACATCTAGTAATGGCAACACCCGACAACGGTCTGGCAACGCTGCTCTACAATTCTTGCAAGACAACGGCTAAGGTAGGCAACGGCATACAAATCGAACTTGAAGAACAGACACACTATCCCTTTGAGGAACAGATTCGCTTCACTCTGCATACGCCCCGGGAAGTGACATTCCCGCTCTACCTGCGTATTCCTTCGTGGTGCGAAAAAGCATCGGCAAAAATCAACGGCAAAAAAATTGCCGTGCAACCTGTTGCGGGAAGTTATGTGCGTATCAGCCGCAAATGGGCATCAGGCGACATCATTGTGCTGAACACGCCGATGAAAATCTCCACACACGAATGGACTGCCAACAAAAACAGTGTCAGCCTGAACTATGGTCCATTGACCCTGTCGCTCCGTATCAAAGAGTCTTACAAACAAGTCGATAGTCGCGAGACGGCAATAGGCGACTCGAAATGGCAGGAGAACGCTGATGCAACGAAATGGCCCGCCTACGAGATTTATCCGGAATCGGCATGGAACTATGCACTCGTCATGCCTGCAACGGTGAGCGTAACACGCAAGTCATGGACCGCCGATGATATGCCGTTTACGCAGGAAAACAGTCCGCTGGAATTTAAAGCGCGTGGGCGTCAGGTACCGGCTTGGACAACTGATGAGTACGGATTATGCGGAGTGCTGCCGGCTCCTGATGCCGGTAAGTCTCCTCAAACCGATGAAATAACGCTGATACCGATGGGTGCCGCCCGATTGAGAATCAGCGTATTTCCCACGGAAGGAACGGATTCAAATAAATAATTAATAAAAGCAGTACAATGAAAAAAGTAAAGTTAATGTGTTTGTTCTTTTTTGTGTCGGGAATACTATTTTCCGTATACGGGCAACAGTATGATGCCTCTAAAGACATCCGGTACTACATGATGGACGTGAAAGATATACGGGCATTACCGGTTGAACCGGGTCGGACGTATATCTCCTCTGATGAAAAAGTGGCCGTCATCGCGGGTAATGACATCAAAGCTGTTGCGGACGGCGATTGTGTTATCTATGCCTCTGCAAACGACCGGAAAACCCTCTTTGCCCGCGTTACGGTGGGCTGGCAGGTGCAGAACCCCGTGTTGCCCTATTCGTGGGGCATGTATATTCCCGACCCCGAAG
>SNRY01000611.1_pt1 | contig 11820 bp, 10 predicted proteins | sample 4693421 | NCBI WGS metagenome assembly SNRY01 (sample SAMN11003215, study PRJNA524138) | termite gut metagenome | isolation source: Bacteroidetes bacterial symbionts from single cell of protist host amplifed... | host: Streblomastix strix ... | reverse complement strand
GAAACTTCATACGAAAAGTCCACATGTCCCGGAGTGTCAATCAGGTTGAGGATGTATTTTTCATTTTTGTGTGTATGCTCCATTTGGATAGCATGACTTTTAATGGTAATACCTCTTTCCTTTTCCAATTCCATATCGTCGAGCATTTGCTCATTAGTTATTTGAATGGTTTTGGTAAATTCCAGTAAGCGGTCGGCTAACGTTGATTTTCCGTGGTCAATATGGGCAATGATACAAAAGTTTCGTATATTCTTCATTGAGAAGCTTGTCTTAATATATCGCAAAGATAAGACATATTGAGAGAATAAAAGATACAAACGTAGAGATTAAAGTTTGGTAATGCCGATGCCGGGCAAATCATTCAGAGTGATTTTTCCTTTGACCACTTCCACCCCTTTGAATAAATCGTTCGATATAAGTAGATTTCCATCCAAATCGGCGAAGTCCGTAGCGGGAGAAAGTTGGGAAGCAGCTGATATGGCACACGAAGTCTCCGTCATACAACCCACCATAACTTTCATCTTCAAAGCTCGTGCCAATGTTATCATTTTCCATGCTTCCCGCATGCCGGTACATTTCATCAGTTTGATGTTGACACCCGAAAAAGCATCTTTCAGCTTTATCATATCGTCAAACCGTTGCAGGGATTCATCGGCAAAGACAGGAAGCGGACTGTGTTGGGTAATCCATGCAATATCGTCAATTCGTTCTTTGGGCATCGGTTGTTCCACCATTACAATACCCTGTTCTTTGAGCCATAAAATCATATCAAGCGCATACTGCCTGTCTGTCCATCCTTGATTGGCATCCACTGCAATGGGTAGATTGCTTACCGAACGAATAGTTTCAATCATTTCCTTGTCATTATCCCGCCCCAATTTCACTTTTAATATATTGAACTGCGTAGCTACCTCCAATGTCTTTTCACGAACAACCTCTGCCGTATCAATCCCGATAGTATAAGTGGTTGAAGGGGCTTTCTCCTTGTCAAGTCCCCAAATCTTGTACCAAGGCGCACCCAAGAGTTTACCCGCCAAATCGTGCAGGGCAATATCTATGGAAGCCTTAGCAGCAGTATTTCCCAGCATAATAGCATCTACATAAGTCAGAATATCCTCCACTTGAAACGGGTCGTTAAACTGTTCCAAGTTCACCTTCTGAAGAAAACCGAGAACCGACTCCGTGCTTTCACCCAGGTAAGGCGGCATCGATGCTTCCCCATATCCCGTAACACCGTCGTAAGTTATATTCACTTGCACGCCGGGAGTAGTGGTGCGTGAATTGACGGCAACGGTAAATACATGACGTAACTTTAATTCGTAAGGTCGGAACGTCAGTTTCATTTTGGTGCTGCTTCCTTTCCGGTTGATTGCAAACGGCAACACACTCCTCTCCTCCCCCATTGCCTTATTAACCGTTATCCCCGACCCTAAAACCGTAAGGACGGCGGTTTTCAAAAACTCTCTTCTGTTAGAAATCACCACCATACCATTATGTATCCATCGGCAAAACATTCCCTAACAAACGAGACGAATGACAAACAGCAAGGATAAGAATATTGGTCTCACCGGTTATCTCATAGATAATGCGGTATTCCTTTCTTATCAATTCTCTTACATGCTTATTTTGATATTCCGGTACCATTCGCCCAACACGTGGAAATTGCTCTAATATCAGTATTTCATTCATTATATAATCTATAAATTCGTCTGCATAATGCAAACTATCCTCACTGATATAAGAATGAATACTTTCTAAATTTTCAATAGCGTTATTGCTTAACTCTACCAGCATCCTGCAATCTTTTTTTCGCTTCTGCCATTGAAAACACTCTTCCGGACCGTTTATCTTCTAATCCACGCTCAATATTACCAACAACATAACATTCGTATGCTAATCGCTCTGCGGTAAATTCGTCCGGCAGATTGCTCAACACCTGCAACACTCTTTTCTTCGTTAATAAGGTTGTTTCCATAATAGTTTTATTTTCTTAAACCGTCTATTTTCCTAAATTTATCATAATGTTCATACTTTTATTCTCACAAAAATAGATATTTTTTTAATCTGTTCAGTAAAGCAGTACTTACTATTTGTAGTGGGTTTTATAAAGCTCCTTGCCACGCAACGGAGGGGAGACAAAAACTCTTTTCTGTTAGATGACATAAAACGTATTATTTTTGAGACAAATAATAAGGATTGGTAAGTGTAGTATGTATCTCGCCACCGTTGGAACGATTGATAACGGGAAGTATGCGCGTAGCAAAAAGCAAGCGGTTCAAATTAAACGCATCAAATTCATCATCTTCCCTGTTAAAACTACTGATATGCACATAGCCCTGCGAATGGATAAACTTTTTATCTCCCAAATAGATACCCGTGTGTACTACTCGTTCCTTTCTTTCCCCAACGGCAGGACGTCCGAAGAAAAGCAAATTACCCGGTTGCAGATTGCCGAAATCGGGAGCAATATCAATATGTTCCCCTGCATAAGCCTGTTGCGAAGCATCACGAGGTATAATAATGTCGTGCATATACAATACCGTGCGGACAAAACCGCTGCAATCCACGCCCTTTGATGAAGTTCCCGCCCATAAATAAGGTATCCCATTCATAGAGAGAGCAGTACGGACAATATTTCCCGCATCCTGGCTGAGAGAGGCGCGCCATTCCATTTCGGGCTGGGCGATAGGCTTGGCGATATAGGCTTGCTTGCCGTCCGGATACGATACTTTATAAAATCTATCTTCCGTTCCTTCCCATTTCAAACGATTGCCTGCCACCACATCGGATATGGGTTGTGAGGTTACATCCGGTTTTTCGTAGGTAAATCCGTAATGAGAGGTAACGATTACTTTCTCGGCATTGTTCCACTCGTTGTATTCTTGCTTAGTCATTGCAAAGATACCCGTTCGATGTACCCAACCGATATAATTATCCGGTGTTTGAATACGATACCAATCATTCCATTGCAACACCCTTACCGGCATTCCAAGCAGTCCTTGTGTCACCATCTCCGAAGAAAAATCACTTCCGGCACGCATGTTGCATACCGATAAGTTTACAACGCCGTACGTCTTTCCTTCCAACCTGGCTTCATCGGGTAGCAGTTGTAAACTGTCTATTACTCCGTATTCTCTCTTTGCAAGTCCGGCAATCAATACCCTTTTTGCTTCGGACGAAGTCGTTATACCTTTTAGAACAACCTTTCTCCCAACGAAATAACCATCTGCTTCCAACAGTCCCACTCGTTTGTCGGGAACATACTGCTGCCCTGTGGTCTCTTCTAATTCTTGAAGGTCATTCTTGAATTTGGTCTCCTTATCTATGCAAGCCGTAATAAAAACGGAAAGCAATATCGTCAGACAAGCCATCAATTTCTTTGCCATAATCGCCATTGAAAAGCATTTTCCTTTAAAGTTTCCAATACAAATATATAAAAAATACCTGAAAAAACAATCCCCAACCGGTTATAAAACCAATTGGGGTAATCTGTTTTTTTTAAATGCATTAAATTCCTCTATACCTACTTTCAAATAGTTAAAATATTCTGGATTTATACATAGAAGTCTGTTAGTGACTGGCATTTCTTTTCATAGAATATTTCTTCATGAAATACCCAAAACCAAGTCCGCCTATTGTCCATAGGGGTATCCCTATTAATATCGTTCCCAATGTTATCGCCTTTCCTTCAAATAATAGAAATATCAATGTCATTGATATCAACATAAAAAGTCCCCATAATAATCCACTCTTAATCCAATTCTTTCCTTGATAGGGTTTTGGAAGGCTTTCGTAAGATAATTCCCTATATCTGTCGGGTTGTTTTTTTAACCAGTTCTCTTTTAAACTACTTTTAAACCAACCCCAAACAGGATATGTGAGGATAAGGATAATAAAACTGGTTGCATTTGTCAAACAAGGTATTATCTGCCCACAATTGGGACAATAAAGCCCAAACCAATTTTTAAATGCTGTCCCATTGTGTATGGACCAAGTTCTGCCATCATGATACGTGTTACAATGTGGACAGGGCACAAAACTCCGTTCAATTCTTGGTTTGTCGGAAATTTTGTCTTCTAATGTTACTTTTGGCACTCTTTGTCCAAGTAAAAGTTCATTGACTGCAAGTCCCGGATTAATTATCCAATGCAACATCATCCAATTCTTCCAAGTGTAAACTTTAAATTGTTCTTTATCGTATTCCATATTCTTTACTTGTTGTACATTTAGACCTGTTTTATTATTTCCTGTTTTATTTCATCGGACTTCACCCGAAGCACTTCTTGTTACTCCATTTTCGTTAAACGCAGCTATGGTAAAATTATAATCCGAATCGCGGTTGAAAAATCCGCCTTCATAGAAATTGTCATATACCATGATGGATTTAAACGGTTTCTCGCCTTTAAGACTTACGTTGACAATATATCCGCTGGCATCTTGTTGCTTGTTCCACGATAGAGAATACCTTCGCTTATCATCCTTGTTTCGGCTTATTTTGATACCGCTAACCTTTTGAGGCAGATTCCCGTTCCCTTTTCCAAATACCCTGAAACCATAGAGGGAGAATTTTCCGGGTAACTCTTTCACGTTGGTGATACGCAAATAGCGCGTTTTTACAGGCTTATCCAATACAATCAGTTCATGAACGGCATCTTTTGTATTCGTTGTTTTATCGACGATTCTTATCCAATCTTTTCCATTAGCGGAGGCTTCGATAAAATATTGATAACTGAATAACTCGTGAGGTGCCCGAATTGTAAAATCATGGTCTGCAAAATTAACCTGAATGGCACGGACTTCCATCTTCTTTTTTAAATCAACCTGCAACCACTCGCCAGGCTTGCCCGTCTGTGCCGACCACCATTTTTCAACTTGCTCATTGACTGCATAATTCGGTAAAAACCCCTGCAAAAAAGAGGATGCCGACACCTGTTTATCAAACGAAAGCATATTCCATCCGACAGAACAATCGGTTTTGGTAAAATCTGTTTTTTTATCGGGAATGATAAATGGATAATCTGTCCACACTGCATGTTGAACGAAATTGCCATCCTCTGTGAAATAAAGTGGGAACAGACCTAAACGCCGCTCAAACATGTGGCGTACAGATATTTTCATGCTTGCTACATGCCAGTAATTACCGTATTTGTCTTGGAATGTGTGCCCATGTCCTGCCCCTCCTATAAATCCTCCGGGTTTGAACGAGAAAGGATTACTTTCCACATAAGAGAAAGACCCCAAAGGACTGTCGCCAACATATATTCCGTCGGCATACACCCTGAACTCCGTACCTGGACCAGCATATTGCAGATAATATTTCCCTTTGTGTTTAATCATACACGGACCTTCGTTCCAGCCAGCCTTATTTCGCTCATTATTATCTCCTGAAACCTCCCATCCATATTTCTCTGGACGGTGTTCTATCAAGATGACCGCTTTACTGATAGCTTTGAATCCGTCATTCGGGTCAACTTCCACACCGAATATCGGGTCTTTATCGGAACAACCCCAATATATGTACACTCGCCCGTCGTCATCCCTGAAAAGAGCAGGGTCTTGACTGCCTACAGCGGGGAAATGAAACTTGCTGTCAATCGCTTCCCAAGCATCTTTATCAGGATTGCTTGTCTTATAAATTTTCACAGGCTCCCATGAAGCCATGAAATACATTGTATCGTCAATTATCAGAATGGTTGGAGCATAATTTTCGATTGTTCCGATTGATTTACAAGGAACATAAGTCCATTGCGCCAAATCGGGAGAACTCCAGTATCCACCCGATTTGGAAGCAAAAAGGTAATATTTCCCATTAAAATATTCACAAACAGGGTCAGCAGCTTCGCGATATCCGGGATGTTGAGGGTCATCAAACTGAAAACGATAGTTTAAATCTATCGGATTTGCTACTATTCTGTGATTTTGCGCATTTCCAATCTGATAACAGCATAATAAAAGGACAACCGACAGTCTGAAAAATTTATTCTTTATTTGCATGATTCTATTTATTATATTCCGGTAGTTGCAGACTTAAAGGTTTTTCTTTACGGAGTATTTTGGCTGCTTCTCCTGTGAGCCAAAGATACCAGTCACTTGGTTTACCATCCATATTGACGAACTTTGCCACCTCGCTCACGGGCGGATTGTCGGTTACTTTAAAGATGGCCGTCCCTTCGTTCACTTCGTCAAACATGGCTACATAAATCTTGTCAGCGCCCGCCAGCATAGCGGTGGACAACTGTTGCCAATAGAAACGTCCTCCTTGGCGGGGAATGGAACCTACGGGTTTTACATCGTCGGGAAACTCAGAACGGCTGAGATTGTGCCAACTGAACCCCGGGCAAACACATGGCACGTAATCAATACCAGCCTTGCGGCACCATTTGATGTCGTCGACAATCACATCGCGATACCTGTCCATATCGTTATGGATAAGCGGGGTAAAACGCTGTACCATCCATGGCAGGATGATGTCAGCCATCCTGATGAGATCATGCAGGTAAGGGTCGTGGATACAGTCGGCATTGAGGTCGCGCCAGAATGTAGGTACACCCAGCATGACAGCACATCCGCCGTATTGCGGATCGTTCTTCAGGAAGTCAATTAAACGGTCGAGTCCTATGTTGCGAATGTCGTAGGGACGGTCGGGAAAACCGATGCCCCAAATGGCTACTACTGGTTTACCGTTGTGGTGCAGGTAGGTTTTCGCACCACTTTGGTTGGTAACCTTGATTTGATCAACCAAAAACTTCCAGTCCTCAATGATGGAGGAACAATCTTCACCGGAGCGTTTCAGTCCGGACAGGTCGTACATGACGGCAATAGCCCTGTCGTTTACCGATGCCGCTTTGATGGCGTAATCCAGAATGACCGACGAGTTTTTCCGCGACTCTACTGTGCGGGTGGTGCCAAAGAAGCGTTGCATAAAGACACCGTCCAAGCCATATTCTTTCATCCATTTGAAATGCAAATCTACGGTGCTTTTGTCCGTTGAATTGAAAAACCGGGCTACGGAACCGTCAGCGAGCTTCAATCCGGTAGGATATGTTTTTTCATACTCGGAAACATCCGGCCACATATCTATACGGACTTTTGTTTCATCAGGATACATTACCCCATCGTTTAGAACGTGGAACCATCCTTGATAGCCAGCCATAATCAATCCTTTGTAGGAGGGATACAACGTTGTTTTTGCGTGCTTGTTTACCTGTACCGTTTGTGCCGTTCCGTTAACTGCGAGGCATAAACCGGTAAGAAAAAAGAATAAAATACGTGTTTTCATGTTATGTATTAGTTATAGTTATTATTGTACTGTTCCCAAATTACCTTGAATATATGCATTTTTTCCGTTATTGATTATATTTACTTTACCTCTGACCGTATTTTCGCTGACAATGGCGCGGGAAACTTTTTCCCCGATAGAAACCTGCGGGGCGAGACTGCCGAAATCACATCCGCGAACAACAATACTTCCTCCGTTTGCTTGAATAGAAGCTCTGTTTTCTTTATTTTTGTCCCATTGTACAAATATACAATCGGAAAAACCGACAGTTCCGGTTCCATCTATTTTGACATTTTGGTTACAAGGTCCCCAGAAAGCGCAATTGACAAAGCGGACATTTCCGCGGTTGGCACTCGTTACGACCACCATTGTAGGGTCGGTTCCGTCCATAGCAACAAATTCTCCGTTGGTAATCAGCAAGCCGAAAGAAGCGCTTTGTTCTACAAGAATAGAGTTGTGGCAGGCATCGGCGCCTATACCCAAGAAATTTCCATTACACGCGCCCGTACTGCCGGAACTTACCCCAAATTTATAACCGGTTTTGTATCCGTAGCAAAACGTATTAACAACATAATGCCAATCAGTGCGTTCGAAAATAAATGCTTCCCCGTTTTCTTTTTGCCATTTGAATAATACCGGTTTCATACTCCACCATGGATTCCAGTGTACATTCTCAATCCGTCCGATATCATAGATTCCATCTACAAAAATTCCACGCCGCAAGGGCTGACCGCTAATATTGCGAACAAGTGCACGTTCATTTTTCGAGGCGTCAATAGCATTATACGGATTAAGCATCTCAACATCTAAAACAGCCGGATTCTTTCCACGCATGGCTACTGCCCAGGGATAAGCGTCAGGTATCTTTTCAGGGTCCTGTAAAGGCCAGTACATCAACACACCACGCAAAGTACTGTTGGTATTCAAAGTAATAAAAGGAGTGGCTTGTTCATTGCCCTTGTTTCCTGTAATCAAAAATGTAGTACCGTCATCCCCCGGTACAGGCAATCCCGCATTGCGGATTCCATTATGGGAGGGAACTGATTCGAAAGCGCCTTTGAGAGTAACTGCCTGCGGGACATTCAAACTACCGGCAAAGAAATAGGTTCCTCTCGGAACATAAACCGTTCCACCTTTCGTTCCAAAAGAATCAAGCGCCTTTTGGAAGGCTTGCGTATCGTCAGTCTTTCCGTCACCTTTTGCACCAAAAGCGAACACGGAAACAACATCCGCCGATTCGGGATAAGATTGTATATCCACGTTCCTCTTATTTTGAGCAAAACTTTGAGCGGATATAACAAAGAAACAAAGAAATACAGTTACAAAATTTTTTGCTTGTTTCATGAAATGCTTATTTAATGGTTTTTTCTATCAAGTCGGCGATTTTAGCTGGATCATTGGGTTCGAGCGGATAATGTCCTCTCCCTGGGTCAAGAACAACGGTTAACTTTCCGGGGTAACGTTTTTTTACTTCGTTTGTCTGTGTTTTCAGATTCGGGTCAAGGCTTCCGCAAGCATGAATGATAGGAATACCTGCTTTTGCCAATGGGGCTAAATTGTTTATCGGCTGTACTTTAGCAAGCGAAGAACGCAAGATAGGATTTTCGCCATAAATACACGATACTTTGTCTGGATTTTCAATCGCCCAGGCATATACCTCGCCAGTGGCTGCTCCGCGTCCGGCTAGTACCGGCTTTTGAGAGAATCCTTTATCCACCAAATACGTATAGACAATATTCCAATGTTCAAGTATCGGACCGTCAGCATTATACGGAACAGGTCCTACTACAATATGGAATCCTTTTGCCAGCAGTTCCAAATCTACCGCCGAATGACCGTCCAATTGGTCGCAACGATATATCCAAGGATTACCGGAGGCTGGTTGCAAAGGCGCAAAAATGGACACAGAGCCTTCCACGCCTCTCAGCGAAAAAGAATATTTATCATAACTTCCCGTAAAATAAGGTCCCCATTGGGTCAGCCATACTTTTTCGGATTCGGCGTATTGATAATTGACTTTCGTACTGTAAAATGCTGTCTTTTTATATTGCTCAGGCAGGAAAGAAGGGGTTGTTCCTGCTTTTTCCTTATAACTTTGTTCAATAAAATCAGCGATAATATAGGGATTGTTCAAACTGTGCGGATGATGTGCCGTACCGTCTTTAATGATAACGGACATACGTCCCCCATTGGCGTGATAGATATTTTGGACGGCATAGGTGTTATGCAGGATAGGATCAACGCTCCCGCAGATATTCAAAATAGGAACATCATTTGCGGCAAGTAACTCCATTTTCATTAAGCTTGTTTGAGAAAGTCCCGGATTATCGGCGCAGATAGCGGAGACTTTATCGGGATGGTTTGTTCCCCACGTATAAGCATTGGCGCCTCCTCGACTCATTCCTATAAATGCCGGTTTGGGCGATAATCCGTATTCTTTTGTGAGGAATTTATACCATACATCCCATGTCGCGTCCGGGTCTGTTGTGATGTAAGCGATGTGGAATCCCCTTTTCAACAATTCTATTTCCGCTTGTGGGGCATGATCCCAATAACATCCGCGCCAACTCCACGGATTACCGGGAGCCGCTTGTTTGGGAACGACAAGAATACAGCGCCTTGTTCCCGCTTCTGGGCTTCTGACGCCATTACCTTCTTGCGAAGTAGCTTTAACAGGTACTAATTGATGCGTTTCTTCATTGATAACAAAGTCGTAACGATCGAATCCATGCCAGGATGTTTTATTCTCTTGTGCTCGACAAGGATAGAAAAAAGTCATAAATAACAGAGGCAAGATGGTCAGCCTCACTAAATTCAATACTGTTTTCATAATTTTATATTGTTTTATCTGGTTTGAAAAATTTATTCATTGACCCCTAACTTTTTTAATACCCAATTTTCAAATGCGGCGTTTTGTTCAGGGAAATGCCAGTGAGCTGTTTCTTTGTACACTTTCAATACTTTTTCCGAACGGATTACGTTATATGCCGAAAACATTGTGGTAGGCCAACAAGCAGTATCATTAAATCCCCAGGTAAAATAGCCGGGTACTTTCAATGACCGGGCAAAATTGACAACGTCGTAGTATTTGGATGTTTCGAGCTGCTGTTTGATACTCGGATGATTTCTCAATCCTGGCCATCCGCCTGGGCGTTCATGCATAAAACCGGATAAATCGCATGTACCGGGATGGCGCGATGCAAAACATTTAATGCGTGGGTCGAGAGCCGCTGTCACAACCGACAAAGCTCCTCCCTGACTTCCACCCATTACTGCGATATTTTGCTTGTCGAACGCGGCAAGAGTATAAATAAAATCGACAGCCCGCTGGCACCCTATATATGCCCTTTTAAAATAATAGGTATCCTTATTGTCTAAATTATAAAACGCATACCCATTCAGTGCAGCTGAAGCAAGATTAGCATATACCTGTTGCGGCAAATTAACAGGTATGCCGTGAATCCCTATTTCCAGCGTGATAACACCTTTGTTTGCGAGTGCTTGGTCCCCTGTGAATGAATGAACTCCCGCTCCGGGAACCCTTAAGACAGCCGGATATGTTCCCGGTTGCTTGGGTACGCAAAGCATCCCGTATATGTAACTACCACGAGCATCATTTTGAAATCTTATATGGTAAACATCCAAAGTCGCAGTGCAAAGATTGGGTTGCAAGGTTAAAAAAGGCTCTAATGGAATTCGAGCGGCATCTGCTTTCGCTTTATCCCAAAATGCTTGAAAATCATCAGGCATGATTTGGGTTGGTCGAATGTTTTCAGGTTCATAACCAACATTTGTATAGGAAGCATACGTTATATCATCTATCACAAACTTAGCACGTACCGTCTGAAAACCGGGCGCTTTCAGACCGGGTACTTTTAATTTGACTGTTGAGTTTTGAATCTGTAATCTCAACTTTTTAACCGGAGGCATGGCTTCCGGTCCATATTCGCAATCAATAGTAATGTTATTCAAGGGTACTTTGTCCCTTATCACTGAAATCTCAAATTCAGCGACTTCACCTGCTTTATAGGTCCAATCTGCCCGATCGGGTTTGACCACGACGGTATAAAGCGTTTGAGATGGTTGGGAAAACAAAACGACCGCGTTGAACACGAAAACAGCGCATAAAAATATTTTTCTCATAATCATATGTATAGCTTTACAATAACCCGTTGTACATTTAAAAAGAAGTAAAAAAGATTGTTCAACTGACCCCAAAGTCGTATATTTAAGTGTTTAACAAACGATTAGAAACGATTAAATAGAATGAACAATCTGACCCAAAGTTACGAATTAATTCTGAAAGAATTGACAAACATTTGTTCCCATATCACTTCGCATACCCTTCGTTCGCCAATAGAACACGGTTTTTATTAATGAAAAGGTAATAAAGAGAAAAAAAGATGTCTTTTTCGATACAGGAATATCGGAAAAGCTTACTTTTATATTACGAAAAAAAGATCGTCGCATATTTAATTTAAACTATAATACTACTTATGAAACATTTAACAGCATTTTTTCTCTTATTTCTGCTTTGTTTT
>SNRY01000610.1_pt1 | contig 11842 bp, 15 predicted proteins | sample 4693421 | NCBI WGS metagenome assembly SNRY01 (sample SAMN11003215, study PRJNA524138) | termite gut metagenome | isolation source: Bacteroidetes bacterial symbionts from single cell of protist host amplifed... | host: Streblomastix strix ... | reverse complement strand
TGAGCGCGTGCGCCACTTGCGACGGTTTCTTCTATCGCAAAAAGACAGTGGCTGTTGTGGGTGGTGGTGATACGGCTTGCGAGGAAGCCCTGTACTTATCCGGGTTAGCTTCTAAAGTATATCTCATAGTACGTAAGCCTTATTTGCGCGCTTCCAAGATTATGCAATCCCGCGTTACAGAGAGCGAAAACATTGAAATACTCTTTGAGCATAACGCCGTCGGGCTTTTCGGCGATAACGGCGTGGAAGGCGTACACCTTGTTAAGTATCAAGGCGAAGCCCATGAAGAACGTTACAATCTTGCTATCGACGGCTTTTTCCTCGCCATCGGGCATCAGCCTAACTCCGAAATATTCAAACCATATTTGGATACGGACAAAGCAGGCTACATCTTAACCCAAAAAGGAACACCCCGTACAAAGATATCCGGCGTGTTTGCCGCCGGCGACGTGGCAGACCTTCATTACCGTCAAGCGATTACGGCGGCAGGCAGTGGTTGCCAAGCGGCAATAGAAGCTGAGCGATACTTATCTGCGCAAAGATAATCTTATTTCTCTATTCGTATTCCCACGTCATTGATTCCTATTAACGTCTCGTCCTCCATGCCGTGAGTAACTCTAACGGTACGGACACCGGCAGGATAATCAACTGTGTATTCGTTTACAGGAAGAGTGATTTGAAAGAGAGTTCCCAAACCTTTCCCCGCCCATCGTCCCGTTTCGCTGGCAAGAATACCCCTCACCGTATCCGTTACCATCACGGACGAATCTTGTAAATTATGACTTACCAACAGCAAAAGATTCTGATAAGGATAATGGGGAAGATTGCGGACATGTACATACAGATAATAATACGTTGGAAAACTGTCTGCAATTGGGACATCAAACGTCAGTGTATCTCTTCTGTTCCATCTCTTTCCCGGAATGTACCGATAAGAATGATACACTATGTTGTCCGTACATCCCGCCAATATCAATGCTGTGATAACAGCAACAAGAATGCTATGCTTCGGCGGGTTTTTCATTTCTTTGTAATTGCTTATCTTGTTGTTGCATGGAATCACTGTTATTCCGTTGCCGGTAGTTGTTGTTTGGGAGATGGTTGTTTCGGACATCAACAGACATTTGCGTTTGCTGTCCGGTACTTTGCGAGTATCTTTTCTTCCTTTTGTTCCGGTTTTTATTTTTATCGTTTCCGGCATGTTGGTGTTTGTCGAAGCGGGTAAGGCTTTCTTGTTCCAGCAAATCAACTTGCTTTTTGAGTTGCTGCGTTTGGGGTATTTCTTCGGGCAGAGTGTCGGGTTTAATGCCTTTGCGATTCATATTGATAACTTCAAAGGCGCGTTTTCCTGAAATAGTAACCGGATTTGCCAAAAAGTTTCTATCAGTGGAGTAAGTTATCTGATTATTCAATATATCGGCTTTAAAGAAATAAAACGTACTGTCCTTAGTTATCAATTCTATCTCACGCGAGGGTAAATGCTTTTGTGCTTCCACATAGCAATCTATTTCATAATTGAGGCAACACTTCAACTTGGCACATTGTCCCGCCAGTTTTTGCGGATTAAGAGAAATATCCTGATAACGCGCTGCGCTCGTGGATACGGAAATGAAATTTGTCATCCAAGTAGCACAACACAACTCACGACCACAAGGACCGATACCACCGATGCGTCCGGCTTCTTGGCGCGCTCCTATTTGTTTCATCTCTATACGAATCTTGAATGTTTCCGCCAGTATTTTAATTAACTGACGAAAATCTACTCGTTCGTCTGCAATATAATAGAAAATAGCTTTGTTGCCGTCTCCCTGATATTCCACATCACCGATTTTCATGTTCAAACGAAAGTCGGCAGCTATCTGCCGGGCGCGAATCATGGTATTATACTCTTTAGCTTTGGCTTCTTCATATTTTTCCATATCTACCGGCTTTGCTTTGCGATAGATCCGCTTTACTTCCACATCTGTTTTACCGATTACTTTCCGCATTTGGAGGGGAACAAGGCTTCCTGTCAGGGTGACTATTCCGATGTCGTGTCCCGGAGTTGATTCCACCGCCACAATATCTCCCTTTTCCAGCGGCAATTTATTGCTGTTGCGGTAATACCCCTTGCGAGTATTTTTGAATTGAACCTCTACCATATCACAACTTTCGACATTGCCCGGCACATCTGCCAACCAGTCGAAGATATTCAGTTTGTTATCTTGCCGGGAACATCCTTTGGCGCATAAGCCCCCGCATCCCTTATGTAATGTACAATTCTTATTCATGGCGTTTCATTGTTTTAGCGATACAATCATTTTCAGTGAGAAATCAAAAAATACCATTTTGGCATTTACGTTTTGTTCGATATGCAGTTGGGCTTCCCCCAGTTCGTTCATTATGCCGGTCACGTTTCGCTCATTAATAAATAAGGCAAAACGGACAGCAAAGTTTTGTTCGTTTGTTGTCATATATACCAGCTCTTTGCGGTGCATGTTATAGATAAAGTTTTCCCTAACCATTCGTTGGCAATAATTCAGGAAGTTCTTTTGCCGTTCACGCCCCATTCCCGCCAATTGTTCGCTCCATTGTTTCATCTCTTTGACTTTTCGCTGATAAGAGAGGCGCATCAAGTTAACGAAAAGGTCGAAAAAGAGTTGGCTTTCTTCATTCAAATGTATCGCCTCCAACGCTCTGATGAAGTTTCCATCGGATAAATGTGCAATGGCATGGCTGTCTGCTTCCAATACTCCAAATTTGTCGCGCAGGGTTTCCGCAATACATTCCTCTTCTATTTTCCGGACATTAAACCGTTGCATACGGCTTAAGATAGTGGGTAAAATCATTTCGGGAGCTTCGGAGATTAAAAGAAAGGTTGTCTTTTCGGGTGGTTCTTCCAATAGTTTCAATAATTTATTGGCGCAGACAACGTGCATCTTTTCCGGTAGCCAGATGAGCACGAATTTATATCCGCCTTCACTTGATTTCAAAGACAACTTCTTTGTAATTTCATCGCTCTCTCCGGCATAAATAAGAGCTTGCGAGTTTTCCGCTTCTATTTCATTCAACCAATGATGTAGGTTAAAATAAGAATTACGCATTATAAATTTGCGCCAATCGGCAATGTAATCTTCACAAAGCTCTCTCTTTTTCTTGACGTTTTTTACAATTGGAAAGACAAAATGAACGTCCGGATGCACCTGCTTACTGAACTTTACGCACGAGGGGCATTTTCCGCAAGCATCAGTCTCTCCGCGAACGGTGCAATTAATGTAACGGGCATACGCCAACGCCAGAGGAAACTTTCCCGTTCCTTCGTAGCCGCAGATGAGGCGTGCATGTGGAATGCGTCCCTCTTTGGCTTCTGCAAGCAAGAGATTTTTGGCGGAGGTTTGTCCTATTACATCTTTAAAAAACATAGAGTTAATGCGTTATTATTCCCACCAGAACTTTCTTTATTCCTCATTTTCATTATCTTACGTATTTTCCGGTCTACATCAGTCATTATCGGTTATTATAATATTTATTCGTTTTAAGAAGTTTTCCTTATCCAGATTATATTCTTCTTTTAATCTGCAAAACAACTTTCCCCTTCGACTGGAAGAAAAAAAACATTCAAATAAATCTATTCTGCCATCCAAACCTGGCTTCCTTAATTCCCGTATTTCTTTTATTCCTTCGTAATCTAAAAAACATCTACGAGCAAAAAATACAGTCGAATATAATCTAATGCCAAAATCTTTATCTTCTATTTTAGCACTCCATGTTGTAGGTTTTCCCCATAAGGGGATATATTTACAAATTACACTCTCATCTTCTTTTATAAAAATATGAACATATTTGTTTTCAGAACAAAAAAAAATCGCTCACAAATACTTTCCTCAAAACAAAAATCAATTAATAATTCTTTCAATCGTTCTGTTTTTATTGTCATATTATTTATTCATCAATATTTGTATTGTTCTCTCTTTATCCTGAAGGGCTTTTTCTTTCTCTTCTAACAAAGCCTTCAAATGTTCTATTTCTTTATCTTTATTGTCATTCTTATTGATTGATTTTTTCACGTTTGCATTACCATATATCGATGTAGCACTCCCATTGTCAGCGATAGAATAATTACCTGTTGATTCAAACCCATCAAAAAAGATACCGACAGGAACTTCCAAAATTCTAGCGATATTTTCTATAGTTTTGGTACTAGTGCTTCTTTTTCTCATAATTTTTTGTATGCCATCAACACTAATACCTACCCGATCAGCTATTTCACGTAATGTGATTTTTCTCTTTTCGGCTAAATCTCTAATGAGTTGGAAATTCGCCATAAACAATATACTTTTTGTATATATTTAACTATATATTTTATCTATGAATAGATAATTTATCTATATTTGCCTTATAAATCTAACATAAACTTTTAATATATGTGTAACTCTATAAATAAAAAAACAAACACCTCAAGAGAGGATAGTCAAAAACTTAGAACGTTTTTAAGAAGTCTTCCAGTATGTGAATCATCAAATACCGCCAAGAAGTTAGCTGAAGAATGTAAAGTACCTCTTTATACATTCAACAATTGGAGATCTGGAATGACGAGAATGCCAGAGTTAGCAAAAGACAAAATAGAAGAAGTAATCGGTGTAAAGATTTTTGAACGAGAAGAATTTTAGTCTTGTTCAGGGCTACCCTAACTAGCCCGACGGAGATACGTGCAATGGGTACGACGGCTTCAGCCGGACGGGGTTCGATTCCCTATGTCGCCACGACAATGTTAAACTAATACATTAGACCAAAGCCATTTCTCCCCCGCTAGTTCAGGAGGAATTACAATCAACATTAAAATTTAGAAAACATATTCCGAAAAAGGTTTCGTTTCGGACAGCCACACTTATGTACTTTAATATAGCATGAACGACAAAGAAGAAATAGAGAAGTTAAGTAAAGAAGATGCGTTCTATAGGCTGATTGCTGGTTTTCATGAACAGAGGATTATAGATGATAAAATTAGCATTGCCGATAGAGAATTTCACGCAAGAAAATTGAATTACTACAAATCTAAATATGAGGAAACCAGCGAACAGATAACGCAAATTTATAAGAGAAATAAAAACTGTAATTGATATAAAAAGCAAGGCTATGGTTGCAAAAAACAAAGAAGACGCTTTAAAATACTTACGCTACCTTAAAGCATTGGAACAAGGAGTTGAACCGAAAGAAAAAGTTGAAACATGTCCGCACGGAGGAACCCATATTCATTATTACACACCAAATAAGCGGAAAGGCAAAGACATAATCGTATGTGAAAAATGCTTCCTAAATGCAGCTTGGACAGAGAGAATAAATTACGTGGATTTTTATGTTTTCCAAACGTGCTAATGCGTGTATATATGGGGATTTTAAGGTATATTTGTTTCTTTTCATAATAAACACAAAATGTACATTGATACAGACAGTAAAGGAAACCTTTCTATAAATCATATCTCTCCTGAAGAGGCGTCTGCTATTGCCTTGTGCTTAATCAATAGTCCCTCCTCTAACGAGCAAATGGTTACGTTAGGAAAGAAATTGACTGACGAAGCGAAAAAGGCATTTGCTTATAAAAACAAGAACCAGAAAACAAATGTTTTTTGAAAAGTTTGACATTCAAAAAATAGAAAACGCTGCAAAAGGGCGACTGATTGATGTGATAAAAGATTTTATCACTATAGAAAAAGATCGCACCGGTTCCGGATATACTGGAGACTGCCCATCATGCAAAGCAGCAAACAAATTCAAAGTTGATGTAAAGAAAGAAGCTTTTTTATGCGTTAGCTGTCAAAACATTAGGGGTTATGGCGCCAAATCATTTCTGATGGTAGCAATGAATAAGTCTTTCCCGGAGGCGATAGAATATTTAGCAGAAAAATTTAACATTGATATCCCTAGACCAAAGTCGGTAAACAAATCGACTTTAACAATGAAAAAAAGCTCGAAAGCTGCAAAAGGACAAGACGTAAATTCTTTTTGCGCCCAGATGCTCGCAGAGTCCGGATTGACTTTTGAAGACGTTACGGCACACATTTATAAAAGCGACGACACTAGAACCGTTGCTCAAATACGCACCTTTCGTCCCGGAACGATTGATGAAACAGGAAATCTGACACCTAAAGGTGATGATGTCATTATTGAGTATTACGACCTTGACGGACTACCTGTTACATACTTACATACCAACAGCAAACGGAAAATTGCCGGAGAACGAAAAGAATATTACCGCGTTCGCTGGCAGCATCCGGAAGCCCACCTTGACAAAGAGGGAAAACCGTACAAATACAAATCTCCATATGGTAGCGGAACGCCTATTTACATCCCTGAGCGTTTACGAGCTATGTATAAAGCAGGAACACCCATTGAAAGGCTTTATATACAGGAAGGGGAAAAGAAGGCTGAAAAAGCATGTAAACACGGTATTCCTTCTATTGCTGTATCCGGTATCCAAAACCTCGGAAATAAAGGAGTTCTACCGGAGGATGTTGTTACTATCATTCAGAAGTGTGAAGTCAAAGAGGTAGTATTTATCTTTGACTCTGATTGGGATGACCTTTCTTCCAATATCCGTATCAATGACCAAGTAGAGAAAAGACCCCGCAATTTTTTCTTTGCAGCTCGGAACTTTAAAGAGTATATGCGTGCTCTGAAGAACCGGAATATCTACGTTGAGATTTTCATAGGACATATTAATAAAAACAAAGCCAGCGACAAAGGAATAGATGATCTCCTTGCTAATTCACTAAAAAACAAAGAGGATGAATTAGCTCAAGATTTTAATACCGCTCTTAATTCAAAAAAAGGGCTGGGCAAATATGTGGAAGTGTTCAAAATTACCACTTGGACAGATCACAAATTAATGGAACTTTGGAATCTGCACTCTCGAGAAGCATTCGCTGAACGGCATAAAGAAATATTACAGAATTTACCGGAGTTTGTCTTTGGTCGCTTCCGGTGGAAATTTGACGAAAAAGGGACTGTTATTTTAGCGCAGCCTTTTGACGAAGACGAGCAATTTTGGGAAGAAATAACCAAAAATGACCGTAGTGGGAATACCCGCACGGAATATGAATTTCGATACGTAAACTCTAAAAATTTCCTGCAAAATAGGGGATTTGGCAGACTACGACGGTTAGACAAGTCCTATCAATTTATACATTTAGACCCTCCTATTGTACGTGCTATTGAAGCTTCTGATGCACGTGATTATCTATTTAACTTCGCCAATTTATACTGCAAAAAAGAAGTAAACGAAATGCTTATAAAAGGTGTTTCTCAGTACGTGGGTCCTGATAAGTTAAGTTTACTTTCTTTCATTGAGCCTAATTTTATTGTTCCTACGCGAGATAGTCAATATTTCTACTTTGACAAAATTTGTTGGCAAGTAACTGCCGATAAGGTGGTAGAAGTAGGATATGAAAGCTTCTCCCATCACATTTGGGAGGAGCAGCGTAAAAATACGCCGGCAAAGTATCTTGGAAAACCGCTAATTACCTATAAGGAAGATTCCGGGAAGTATCAATATTCACTTTCCGAAAATGGCAAAAAATGCCATTTTCTTGGTTTTCTCGTCAATAACAGCAATTTTACGTGGCGAAAGTCTCCGGATGAGATCGAAGAAGAAGAAATTAACGAGAACAATATACACTTGTTATCGAAACTCTGCGCAATTGGTTATATGCTGATGGAGTGCAAAGATGCCAATGTCGCGCGTGCCGTCATCGGCATGGATGGCAAACTCTCAGAGGTTGGCGAAAGCAACGGACGATCTGGGAAGTCCCTAATTGGCGAACTCATGCGCAGAGTTATCCCTATTGCTTATGTACCGGGTAAGAACCGCGATTTGTTCAGCGACCAATTCATTTGGAACGATGTGGCGGAAAACACAAAACTTGTATTCATAGATGACGTATTGCGCAGCTTTGATTTTGAACAACTCTTTCCCAATATCACCGGCGACTGGTCTGTAAATTACAAGGGTGGTCGCCGCGTAACGTTTCCATTTATAAAAAGCCCCAAATTATACATAGCGACAAATCACGCCGTGAGTGGAACTGGAGAAAGTTTTTCCGAACGTCAATGGTTACTTGCGTTCTCGGATTATTACAACGACAAGCGCAAACCGGTTGATGATTTCGGATGCTTATTTTTTGACGAATGGGATTTCGAACAGTGGAATCTCACTTGGAACCTGCTTGCTAACTGCATACAACTTTATTTGAAATTCGGAGTAGTACAAGCCCCCGGCGAAAGGTTGCAACAGCGTAAGTTACGTCAGGAGATTACAGAACCACTTATGTCTTGGGCAGATGAATATTTTTCAGAAAAGAATAAATTCAAGGTGAAGCTATCGAGAAAAGAGTTATATGATGCTTTTTGCAATTATGATCCAATACAGCGAAAGTTCATCTCACCGACGATGTTTAAGAAGAAATTCATGCAGTACTGCCTATTCAAAGGGTACATGTTTAATCCGCATAAATACGATTCTAAAACCGGCAAACCCCACCAATTTGATAAAGACGGAAAACCGGTTATAGACGACAAATCCGGTGGCATAGAATACTTCATGATTGATATTAAGGCTCTAGAACCGGAAGCGCCTTCCAAAGAAGAAAAAAAACTAAGATACACACCTCCGGGACATGGATCTATCTGAATACAGACTAAAAGACACAGAAGAAATTCTCACTTTGTTTCGACAGGATGAAGACGGATTTTACAACTTCTACAAAGAAGTCTCAAAACTACTGAATATATTAAAAACGGATGAATCTTTATACATTCCGGATGTATGCGAAGAGGATTCTTATATGTATTTTGTGAAATGTGTAGATTTCTACATTCGCGAAGAAACGAAATTCTTAAAAGAAACTGAAGCGCGTATTGAGTTTTCTATTGATTATTCACGTGTTACGCGCCGCTGTGTACATCCTTGAAATCAGAATACTAATCTCCCAAAATAACATATCCAGCTATATAATAAATGATAAAAAAAGAGAACAAAATAATGGTTATTGTTTCGGAAGACCCGAAGCAACGCGAGGTAATGATGCGACACCTGATTGTCAAGTTGGGTTTTGCCAAAATACCTTCCGATGCTGCGAAGATCATCAATAAGGACATCCGTTTTATTGATATACCGACTGCTTATTTTGTGTTCTGCACAAACTACAATTTTCACGTATCTCCCATCACGAACCAACGTTTGTACGAACTGGCGGCGCGAGGTATCGCCATAATCCTCGCCGTTCGCCGGTTGCCTCGTGAGTTCGAAATCATTAGCCAAACATTTTTCCCAGCTGATTTGGGGCTTTAATTCGCCTTCCTTGCCGCTTGCGGCAAGGTTATTCATTTCGCCTTAGGCGAAATAAAATAAAAATCCTATTTGATATTCCGGCTTAAAGCATTTTTGATGCTTTAAGCCGGAATATTTTGTCGTTTTCCCCCGCCCCCTTTTCATTAGTTTAAAAAAAAATTGAACAATAGTGCAAGGGGAAATTTAAGACATATATATATTTTTTTATTATTTTTTACTTTTATAAAAATACCCTACCTAAAAAATGTATAAAAAAAAGTGCAATCGTGCAGAGCACAAAAAAATACGTATAACTTATTTATAATTAAATAGTTATTTGCGCACGATTTTTGCACAAATCCGTACTTTTCGTACTTTTTTTGCATAAAAAGGCAAAAGTACAGAAGAACGAGAATTGTACGGGTTTTGTGCAAAAATCGTGCGCTTTTATTGCGATGATATTCAGATATATACGATTGCCGAATACGCAAAACGCACGATTGCACGAATTTTTCACCTTTTATTTTTAGAAAACAGGTTGGTGCTGATGTGCTTACAGAAAATGTTTTCTCTCGCCTATGAATTCTACTGTTTTTTATGTATATTTGTGTTATAATCAATTAAGCACGACACAAATAGAATAGAATAACTATGAACCAAACTATTGAGGAGAAACCTAATGTTATTATCGAATTACCTCCACATTTACAAGACTTCTTATATCATGAGTTCGGGTGTGATAAGAAGAAGGAAGGGGTTGTAATTTCATCAGCAAACGATGCCGGAAAGTATATCCAGTCCATGATTGCCTTTTCAAATTCTCCCAAAACCTCGGAAATAAAGGAACATCCCATCAAGCTATACCTGCCTGTGCAAGAGTGGAACCATTTTCTCTATAAACGAAATTTCCTTTACGTTCCGGTAGGGAAACAAAAAATGATACAGGATTATCTGGAAGCGTCATTTCATATCCGCATCCGAGAATATTTTATCGAAGGGTATAGCAAAGGGTTTAAGCAGGAACAACTCCTGCAGGCATTTCTTAATTCGTACAATATTAAGCAGAACGCTGTCAGTTACGACGCGGTCAAAAAATACGATTATCGTTACCGGCAAAAAATCAGAAAAGAGATAAGTCAAGAAATTCAACTTGCCGATTTTTTGTAATTTTTTTCACTTAAATATTAAGTAAAAAACAGAGTTTTCCCTGTTTTTTCACTTAAATGTTAAGTGATTTTTTATTTTCGTTTTTAATCATGACAAACTCAGCAGACAAACATGCGCAAATTTGCAACCTGTTCTGGTTACCATTGCCTTTAATAGACGTTAAAACATTTCCTTCTGTTTCTTCCATCAGCGTACCGGATGCAACCGCGTGGGAAAAGATTGGTTTTTCCACTGCCGAGTTTTCCGAAAACAAGCAGGAAAGCGGCGCGCCCGTAGAACAGGAATTTAGCGCAACCGCCACCGATACGAGCGATAAGTCCTTCAATAGATTGTTATACCTCTTTTCTGTGTATGGTTTGCTTCGCATCGATTATACAAATAACGAACGGCGTGTGGTGGGAACAGAGGATTTCCCTATATATATGTCGTTCAGACGCAACGAAAAAACAGCTGTGTTTACACTGTCATTCAAACGTACATCACCGGAATTATCCAAGATTCTGCTTACATGCTAACGTCCTTTTCATAGCTTTTTCTGTGCATACTTTTGTATCCGGTAAAACAGACAGATACAAAACGTACGTATGCATTTAAATTTTTCACACCTATATTCTACACTTCTTCGCGGGAAATGGTTTATTGACTTTCGCGATATAGAAACGCATCAGGTACTCATTGATAAATTGCTTTCTCGTAGCATGGAAAATGAAGCGTCACTATCCAAACGCGAACCGCTTCATATTTTACTTGCTTCCGATACCGGTATGAATAGCGGAAGCAATTTTAAAGATGCACCTGCCGGCAGTATTGCTATTATTCCTTTGCAAGGCAGCATGTTAAAATACGGTACACGATGCTCCTACGGCACAACTGAGATTGCAGCAATGATGGACGAAGCAACGGCATCTTCTAAAATTGCCGGTATGGTGCTGGATATTGATTCAGGAGGTGGGAGCGTAGATGCCATTGCACCGTTGCTGGAATCAATCAATGCTGCACAAGCTAAAGGTAAACCGGTTGTTGCCTGTTGTGACTTATGCGCTTCTGCAGCTTATTACGTTGCTTGCCACTGCAATGAAATTATCGCAGCTAATACTATTTCCTCTGAGTTCGGTAGTATCGGTGTAATGATGAGTTTTATGGACTATGCCAAGTATTATGAAAAGGAAGGATTTACCCAGCATACGATATACAGTAATTTATCCACACATAAAAACGCGCCCTTTGAGGCAGCAAGGAAAGGAGATTATGAATCAATCAAAAAAGAACAACTTGACCCCCTCGCAGCAAAATTCCAAGAAGCCGTTAAGCATCAAAGAAGTAACAAACTTGACGCGAGCATCGAAGGGATCCTTGCCGGGCGCGTGTTCT
>SNRY01000609.1_pt1 | contig 11844 bp, 6 predicted proteins | sample 4693421 | NCBI WGS metagenome assembly SNRY01 (sample SAMN11003215, study PRJNA524138) | termite gut metagenome | isolation source: Bacteroidetes bacterial symbionts from single cell of protist host amplifed... | host: Streblomastix strix ... | reverse complement strand
AAAGCCAACCATGACGTACCACCACTTCCGTCTGAATCATAGAAAGCATGGCATACCCCCCGCCAAAGCCAAACAGTCCTATTTTGAAGAACGTATAGAAAAGCTGAAAATAGAGCATCTTTTTCTAATTTTTAACGTTTCTCATTAAATATCCTACTATTCCCGCTCCAATGATAATCCAAACAGGAGAAAAGCCCAATAGCCAAATAAGCAATGCCGACACCACGGGAATCCATATATTATACTGGTTTATCTTTGCCGATTTTGCCATACTGAAGGTTGGAACCGTTATCAAAGCGACCACTGCCGGACGGATACCCTTGAATATCCGTTCCACAATAGCATTGTCTTTAAAGTTATGAAAGAAAATTGCGATTGACAGTATGATGAGAAAAGAAGGCAACACCGTCCCGAATGCCGTAAGAATGCTTCCCCGAATACCCCGTAATTTATATCCGATAAAAACAGAAATATTAACCGCCAATATTCCCGGTACAGACTGTGAAATGGCAAGTAAATCAAGAAAATCCTCTTTCGATATCCACGCCCGTTTGCTTACAATCTCGTCTTCTATAACCGGAACCATGGCATATCCCCCTCCGATAGTAAAAAGACCTATTTTAAAAAAGATGCCGAATAAACTCAGGTAATTATTCATCCATTCGATTCCTTATATTTGGTAGGGTTTACCCCGAAGTGTTTTTTAAATACTTCACGGAAATATTTGGCATCATTGAATCCGGTCATCTCCGCTATTTCGGTTACATTGTAAGTACCTTCCTTCAACAGTTGGGCTGCTTTATTCAAGCGGATGATTCGCACGTAGTCGGATGGCGTATGATCCGTCAATGCTTTTATCTTATTGTAGAAACTCGTGCGGCTCATGTTTAGCATGGTACAAAGCACATCTACATTGAACGTAGGGTCGTCCATGCTGTTTTCTACCTTTTTCTTGACATCGGCTATGAATTTCCAATCAATTTTGTTGGAATAATTGACAGGGACATCCTCTGCATCGGTAATCGTTTCCGGATTCGCATATTTTTTACGCAATATGGCGCGGTTAATCAACAAATTTGCTATTGTGGCTTTCAAAATCCCGATATTAAAAGGTTTTATCACATATTCGTCCGCACCGGTTTTCAGTCCTTCAAGAACATGCCTTTCATTGGTTAATGCCGTAAGCAATATGATAGGTATGTGAGAAGTATCAATATCATTTTTTAATATGGACGACAATTCGTCGCCTCGCATGTTGGGCATCATAATATCCGAAATAACCAAATCGGGATTATATTCTTTCACCACATCCAGGGCTTCCTTACCGTCAGCGCACGTTTGAACGATGTATTCGGCAGACAGGGTTTGTTGCAGATAACCACGCAAATCATCATTGTCTTCTACAACCAAAAGACGTTGTTTGGAAAAATCCTGTTGTCCTTTTATCGCATTGTAAACCGCTGCATCACTGCTTTGAGAAAGATCTCCGGTAATTATTTCCTTGGCATTTGTCAAATGCTCTTTTCCCTTCGGAAATGTGATTTTAATGGTACATCCTTTGTTCTCTATGCTGTGTAAATGGATTTTTCCCTTATGCAGATTAACTAATTTCCACACAAAAATCAGTCCGATACCGCTTCCGCTTACCTTGGAGTTGATAGCATTACTGCCTCGGAAGTGCATCTTAAACAGCCTGCTTTGTTCGTTTGACGGTATTCCTATGCCCGTATCTTTAATTTCGATGCTCCATGTAGTTTCGGTTTCCAAAAGAGAGATGGTTACTTTCCCGTTTTCAGGGGTGTATTTCAATGCATTCGATAGAAGGTTTCTAAAGATGGAATCCATTTTTTCTTTATCAAACCATACATTCAGATATTGAAAATCACTTTTACAGGTATATTCGATATTTTGCATGTCTGCGTATGAACGGAATGAATCTGCGATTTCTTCTATAAATGCCTTTACTTCATGTTCGGCAATATATAGTTCTGCAGCATACAAGTCGGCTTTCTGGAAGTTTATCAGATTCGTGGTCAGGCGCAACAACAGATTTACATTACGCAAAGCCGTATCTACGTTAGAATGTCCGGTTTGTGTCAAATTCTCCGATTCGGAAACGTCTTCCAAGGGAGCTTTTATCAAGGTCAAAGGAGTACGAATGTCGTGGGCAGTATTGATAAAGAAGTCTATTTTTTCTTCGGATATCTTTTTCTGCTTTCTCAGTATAAGCCAATGGAATACAAAGATTAAGACAAGAATAAAAGCAATGGTATAAATCAGTATTGCCCAACCGGTTCTCCAAAAAGGCGCATCAATGATAATATCTATGCTGCGTTCTTTGATAACAGTGCGTTTATCCTCGTTGGAAATAGCGCGCACATACAGGGTATATTTCCCCGAATTTAAGTTGGTCAGACGGATCACTCTTTCATTCCCCGCCTTGCTCCATTCGTCATAAAAGCCTTCTAATTTCCAGGAATATATAATGTTCGAAGGATAATCATAATTGATAGTGGATACTTGTAGCGAAAATATGTTTTGTCGATGACTCAAATGTATTGTTTTTGCTTCGTTAATCTCTTCCTTCAAAGGCGAATGCGGTTCTCCGGGTATTACCGTGTTGTAGAATACCCTTAAGTCTTCAAATATAAGGTCGGTAGCGTAGCTTTGCGGCAACTCCAGGGTTTTGTCAAATTCCACAGCTCCATCTGCGCTTCCGAAAATAAAGTTTTTATTTCGGAACAGCACTCCGGCATTGGCATTGAAATGACTTGTAGCTAAACCCCGTTCCTTTGTCCAATTATGGAAACTGTTATTTTCCGGATAAAATCTACTCAATCCGTTTTCTGTACTAAGCATGATATTTTTATCTCCGTCCGAAAGTATCGTGTATATCCTGTCGGATATAATAGAACTGTTCTCGCGATTATATTGAGTAAACGAATTGTTTTTCACATCATAGACAATCAGACCTGCTCCGTTTGTGCCGATAAACAGTCTGTCGTTTTCCATCTGGTGTATCGTATTTACACGAACAATCTCCGTCTTATCCGAAAGTTTAATGCGTTGCGTCTTACCGGATTCTTTATCAAACAAATACAATCCCGTGAGACTACCCACCCATAGTGATTTCTCGTCTTTTTCCACTATGGAAGTAATAAGCGTTATATCTTCATAGACAGATGCATCTTTCTTCTTTAAATCCAAACGTTTCAAGTTATGGTATCCCCCTAACCAGATATCCCCTTGAGAGCTTTTGATGATAGCGCTTACATACTTGTTCAACTTTGCATTGCTTCGGGAAGAAAAAGAGGAATTCAACAATTTAACGGATTGGCTTTTTTTGTCTATTTCATAGATAGAAGCGTTGTGTCCTCCTGCCCAGATGGTACCCGGAGATATTTCACAAAGCGTAGTGAATATATGATTTTTATTCTCTTTCGGAGGGTTGAAACTACTTAAAAATGATTTCCACGAATCTTCTTCCGGTTTGTACAAACTGACTCCGTTTTGCGTAGCGAACCACAAATCACCTTCACTATCTTCAATCACGGCATTTACACAGTCGTTGATGAGAGATTGCTTGTTTTTAATATAGTGTTTTATCCATTTGTATTTCGGATAACGGTCGTCTCTGATTGTTACCCCGATAGGGTCGTTAGCCATCCAAATACGATTCCTACTGTCAATGTATATGTCATTGATTTTGTTTCCGTTCATCGAATTATTATGATTGTAATCGGTTACGATGTACGGTTCCGTATGCCGGGTAACGGCATTTATTTTATATATCCCTGCTCCATCCGTTGCTATCAGAATTTCATTCTTTTCAAAAAGTTTAATGCGATTGATACTCACATCTGAAAAGTCTGTTTGTGGCTGACTGCATTTATCTTCTTCCGTGTTATATACATAAAGACCCTTCTGGAATGTCCCAATAAACAACTGTTGGGTTGGAGAATGATAATACATCTCTTCGACTTGTACGGAGAGTGTTTCAAGTTCGTTAAGAGAAATGGTCTCTAATCCATCGGATTTCAATTCCGCATACCGCACTCCTTCCTCTGTTCCGAAAAAGAAATGTATGGAATCTTGTTGTACAACATTAGTAATAGACTGTCCCAAGACATTTTTCATGCTCACAACCTCTTTTGTATCCGTAGCATACAGATAAATAGTATCCATACCGCATAACCATACCTTTTGGCTGTCGTCTATAAAACTATAACTAACGGGAGCAAAAGACGACGAACTTATTTCTTTCTCAGGAATTTTATATTTAAGCAGAAATTGATCTTTTACAACATCGTATTTAAATACGGTTCCTTGTTTTCCTATTTCCCAAATTTCGCTGTCTTTATCGACATATAGCCAACCGAGGTTTTGATAAAAGTCAAATTCTTTATCCTTTTCCGTAAGCCTGTAATGTTTGAACTCCGTACCGTTATATCTGTCAATTCCTTCGTGAGTAAGGAACCACATATATTTTCTTTTGTCTTTCTGTATGTAATACACCTGTTGGTCGCTCAAACCGTCTTCTATCCCGATATACTTGTAAGTTTGGGCTTGTATGGATATTACGTTGCAGAAAGAACCTAATATGAAAAGCAGTAGTACTCGTTTCATTTATGTTATGTAAAAACACTTAATATAGGCAAAACTAACGATTGTTTACGAGAAAACAAAAAGTTTGTAACTTGGCTGATTCAAGTTCTAACTGCGACAAGTCATTGCAAAGATGCATAAAATATGTTAGAGGGTGTATTAAAGCCAAGTTTATCTCTAGGTCTTCTGTTTATTTTGTCTTGTACCATTTTAATAAACTCATCGGTATATAACATTGCAAACGGTACACTAACCAATCAAGAGAAAAACAACTACCGCGAAATAGCTATTTTCAAAACAGGAGTTACTCTTTAAAACAAGGTAATAGAATCATACAGAACAGTCAATTCTTCAGAATAAAATTCCTGCTGACAAATTGAACACTTATATTTGCCGCTTGAACTATTACAGTCATAATTATTCGCCTTTATATGGATTCTTGTTTCTGATAATGATTCTTTCGTATGGTATTTTTAATTCACCATTATTGCTAAGTATTTTTAATTCATTACCTTTAGTTTCAACTATCTTGTCGACATATTTTCCTAATCCTATGATTTCAAATTGGTCAGGATTAAACTTTGGTAAAAATGTAATAGGAACTCCCATAAATCCATCATAATCATAAGGAATACTATTAGTCTTATTCACATTTATGGCATTATAATTATAGTAATTCGGATAAGTTGATTCATTCCCGCAATATTCTTCTACCAATGGAATTTTACTATGTCGAACTTCCACATCAAGATTAGTAAACCAACAACAACTACGAGGGATATTATCTGATTTAGGTAATACCGTACCGTCAGGTCTTCTAAATCCGCTAAGATGATAATGGTTGCCTATCCACATTCTATTCTCTTGAATGTACTTGAAACAATTTTTATATGTAATGGCATTTTGAGGTCCAATGACAATAAATTCCATATTGTTGTTCATCATTGTGTCTATAAACTCTCCGAATAAACTAAAAGGAGGATTGGTGATTACGACATCATAAAGAGAATAATCTACATTTTGGAATTTTACACCTTTATCGGCATTCGGGCTATAACCGCTAACAGATATCGATTGAATGTAATAATCTTCTGCGTTTGCTACAAAGAATTTGACAAATTCACATTTAACGCCCTCCAAATCTTTTTCAAATTTCTTTTTTGAAGCAAGTATGTCTATCTTCTTGATAGTACCCTCATTGCTGAATAATTCCTTTTGGATAATAGAACTTTCTTCTTTGTATACAACCTCCTCATTATAGCTTTCATCCCAATCACAAGGGCATATAATTCGCTTACCTTTTAATTGTTCTTTATAATGTTGTAATTCCGCACTAATATCTTCAAATAGAGTGTAATATTCATCATCTTTATCCTTTTGTGATTTTTCTAATCGCTGTTTTCTTGTTAGTCTCATCATTATGCTGCATTTTTATTCATAACTGTCCGAATAAATAAAAAGCGGAAAAGTCCCGAAAAAAGTTATATTTTTGACTTGACAAACAAAAAAAACACCATTTTCATCAAAACTTTTCCATGAGTACAAAAGTAGGAAAAAAATCGGACAAGCATTGTTATGCCCATCTTACCTACGATCAATTAACAGCCATGATGTTCGGACAGTTAAACCGTTGTTTAAGCCTCGTGAAATAGCGATGGGCATAGATCAGTCACCGGATTTTCGGCAGACATAGCCTTGTTTCAAAGCCCGTCAAAATCCACTATGAGCAATGAGAACGCTAAGCGTGACTATCGTGTATTTGAGGACATATATTCTTCTTTGCTCACAAGCGTCAACAATTAAAAAGAACAGACCTTGCCTCAATATTATCAAGAATATATACTTTTGTTGTTCCAAGCATAAACAACTAATTAATGTCGGCGGTAAAAATATATATATCATTCTTTTTATTCTTTATTTTGTTGATGTTTCCTAATGAGGCAATATCTCAACGTCGAAAGGGGGAAATGTTTTTCGACACTTTAAGAACGAATACTTTAAGAACCGACACTTTGGCAAATGATTCATTGGCATGGATCCCTCTCAAGAAAAAACAACCTTTGGATGCCCCTGTTGTTTATGAAGCAAACGACTCTATCGTTTTTACGAAAAATGGTTATGCCCATCTTTACGGAAAAGGAAAAGTAAATTATGAAAAAATAGAATTGACTTCGGAAATCATTACCATGAATATGGACAGTAGTACGGTCTATGCCCGCGGAGTAATGGATTCATTAGGTATAGAAACAGGAATACCGATATTTAAAGACGGCGAAACTCCTTACGAAACAAAAACTATCCGTTATAATTTCAAAAGTAAAAAAGGACTTATCAGTCATGTCGTTACTCAACAAGGAGAAGGTTATGTGACCGGAAACAATGCAAAAAAAGGTCAAGACGATGAGCTATTTATGGTAAACGGTAAATATACTACTTGCGATAATCATGAACATCCCCATTTCTATCTACATCTAACCCGTGCCAAAGTACGACCCAAAAAGAATGTGGTAACCGGTCCCGCTTATTTAGTGGTAGAAGACGTACCGATTTATCTTCTTTTTGTACCGTTCTTTTTCTTCCCGTTTTCAAGTAGTTACTCATCAGGATTTATTATGCCTACCTATATGGACGATTCGAGTAGAGGATTTGGATTGACAGGCGGAGGATATTATTTCGCTATCAATGATAAAATGGATTTAAAGGCAACCGGCGAAATATTCACCAAAGGTTCATGGGCATTAGGGGTTGAGTCTTCCTACAACAAACGCTATAAATACAGCGGCTCTCTACAAACCTACTTTCAGACAACAAAGACGGGCGATAAAAACCTGCCGGATTATTCGGTATCCAAAGACTTTAAACTCTCATGGTCTCATCGTCAAGACCCGAAAGCAAGTCCTAATACAACATTTTCCGCAAGTGTAAATTTTGCTACCAGCAGCTACGAAAAAACTAATGTCAATAATTATTATAATCCGCAATTGTCTTCGCAAAATACTAAAACCTCAAGTATCAGTTACTCGCGAACATTTCCGGATCAAAAGCTAACAATCTCGGGAACTACCAACATAGCGCAGACCATGAGAGATTCTTCCGTTGCCATGACTCTGCCGGATATGAATATAACATTAAGCCGTATCTTTCCTTTCAAACGTAAAAAGGCTGCCGGCGACGAAAAGTGGTACGAGAAGATTTCAATGAGTTATACAGGTCGTGTAACCAATAGTATCAGAACAAAAGATAATCTGTTGTTCAAATCGAATTTGATAAAGGATTGGACTAACGGAATGAATCATGCCATTCCTGTCAGCCTTACCCTTACTCTTTTTAAGTATATCAATTTAACGCCTTCCGTCAACTATACCGAACGTTGGTACACTCGAAAAGTTATGCAAGATTGGGACAATAGTAGAAATCAATTAATCCCTACAGATACGATATATGGTTTCTACCGGATATATAACTATAATACAAGCTTAGGGATAAATACGAAACTTTATGGTATGTATAAACCCCTTTTTAAGTTTGCAAGAGAGAAAGAAGTTCAAATCCGCCATGTCTTCACTCCACAAATAAGCATTAGTGCAGCTCCCGACTTTGGTTCTGCCCGTTACGGATATTACGAAACTGTAACCTATACGGATTCAAAAGGCGAATTGCAAGTAAGGGAGTATTCTCCTTATTCAGGGGGTTCCTTCGGGGTGCCGGGTAAAGGCAAGCAAGGAAATATCAACTTCAACGTTTCAAATAATATAGAAATGAAAATGAAGTCCGACCGCGATTCTACGGGTATTCGCAAGATTAGTCTTATTGATGAGCTGGGAGCAAGCATCTCATACAATATGGCTGCCAAAACCAAGCCTTGGAGCGACCTTTCCATGCGTTTGCGTATAAAGTTCTCAAAGAGTTATACCTTAAATCTAAATTCTTCTTTCGCCACATATGCCTATCAATTTGACAAGAATGGCAGAGTATATGTGGGTGATAGAACGGAATGGTCTTACGGGCGTTTCGGGCGCTTCCAGGGCTATGGCTCTTCTTTCAATTATTCTTTCAATAACAATACGTTGGATAACCTGAAAAAGAGTTGGAATAACCTGTTCGGCACGAAAGAAGACAACCAAGACAAGGATGAAAATTCCGAAAATTCCGAAAATGAAACAGGTACAACAGATAACAAGCCTGAATCGGATACCGGTAAAAGAAAAGTGAAAGCCCAAACAGATGCAAATGGCTACCAAGTATTTAAAATGCCTTGGTCATTTAATATAAATTATTCGTTCAATATTCGTGAAGACCAATCCAAGCAGATTAACGAAAGGTCTATGCGCTATCCTTACAGCTATACGCATACGCTAAATATGTCGGGAAATATTAAAATTTCCAACAGATGGTCAACGAACTTTAATTCCGGCTATGACTTTATCAACAAAGAGATTACCCAAACAACATTTTCCCTCTCTCGCGATCTGCATTGTTGGACAATGTCGGCAAGTCTTTCCCCTTTTGGTCGCTGGCGTTCATACAACTTTATCATTCGTGCCAATTCGACCATTCTACAGGATTTGAAATGGGAACAAAGAAGCCAGATGCAAAGTAATATCAAATGGTATTAAACTGATTTGTTTTTTTGAGGAATTATATTGGAAAAATCAACAAGAGAAACCTATCGTAACCTTGTCTCCAACTTTTACCCAACGGGTGGTTTAATATATAAAATAAAAGGTATTGTTAATTTACTATAACGTAAGTTCGATATAAAAATCCGTTAACAAGTTAGCAAAAAGAGACCGATTAGTTATCCTTTCTTTCGTACTCTCTAAGCGGTCTGCAACCCATCCGAAGCGTATTCGAGAGGCTTCTTCGGGTATCTATGTCCGCTTGGGAAGCGGGTAGGAATCGGACATGAATTGGAGAGGTATCGGACATGAATCGGACAGAACCGTTTAGCATTTGGTATTCATCCGGTATTCGCACGGTATTCCGGCGGGAAGGATTGTAACGGAAATCCTGCCGTAGGAGGGTGTGTTCTTGATGGATAAAGTAGTAAATGGGCAAGTTGCGTTCGCCTATTTACTACTTTTTAGAGAGTGTCCAAAATATTGTTGTAAATGTTCAACTACGATGAATACTGTTTTTTCTCTCCGTATCTTTATGTCTCATGACTTATTTTATAATCTTAGACACCGAATACAAAGTCCCAAATCTTTTACGTTAGCACTCTCTTCCAGTTGATCCGAATCAAATTTCAACATTATAGATTTACTAACCGTATTGGGATCGTCATTTTTCATACTCCAGAAAGCAACATACTTACCGGCATAAAGGTTCGTCTTATTATAAAGACCTACAGGAAACGCATTAAAACCGGACAAATTCGTGGATAACGACCCTTGCCAACCAGATACCGATTTCAATATGGCAACATTGCCGCCGACATAACTGTACAAAGTCGTCCAAGAATCGTCATTTGCTATTTTCCATCCCGTAGGAGACAATTTCCCGCTATTAACAGCTGCCAAATTATAATAGTACGAATCCTCTTTTATCCAATGCAATTGACCGAGAGAAGTATCCAAACCATCTTCTCCCAATTCAATAGAACTACCGTCTATATACCTTGAAGTTCGCAAATTTTCACCCATCCAATATTGTAGCCCTATTTTCACAATCGGATACACAGTCGCCTCCTTATTATTCCTGTTGTCCACCAATGTATATGGTTGTACTCTAAGCTGTAAGACATCACTGTTCCGGGCAGTAATAATCTCTCCCGAAGATGTTACATAAATATAATCGACAGGAGCATGATTTCCATTCATATATGCCGGGGTATGGGTGTCCACATTCCATGAAAGTTTCCCACCGTGCACATTGCCGTCATTACCTATCACACGAACGACAAGTCCGTTACTTACATCCGGTTTACCCTCTTTCATCGGATATACCACAACGGCTTGAAAATCTACTTCTTCCATACGAAGGTACTCTTTGCATATTTCGGCCACTTGACGACCGTTATTCGTTACTTGATATACCGAAGACTCTTTAAACGTAAGTCCGGGAATAAATATACCATGGGATACGCCAACAGCATCAAGGTTGTAACTGTGTCTCTCCCCCCAATTGTCAATACTGGTAACAATATCGGTACTCACCTGTTCATGGTCTGGAGAAACCGTCAGTATAAAATCATTAAATGAGCCGCTCTCAACGGTAAAATCTTCCGTAAGTCTGCAATCATAGGAAATACCGGATATTTCAACTTCCATTAACACATTGGAGGAAGGTAATGTTTGCGGGATTATAATTGCTCTCTTTCCGGAAAGCATCTCACCGTCGATTTCCCATTCACCATTCAGATTTATTTCAGCAAGAATATTTTGATCAACAAACAGACCCGTCGCAAAATCGTAAACAGCTTGTGTATTTGTATTGGTAATACGAACTATTGGAGACAACCCCAATAATTCATTGACCGTAAATCCATCCCCTGCTTTGATATGAATATTGAAACAAGACAATTTATGCTGAAAAATCAAATCAACATGCTCGTTAGAGGAGGATAAACCACGACTTTCGGCAACTAAAAAATCTGATAAGGAAAAAGCATCCGCACTACTTTGATCCCTTTGCACATTTACCTCAAAACTGGTCTCCCCCGCTCCAATACCTGTATTATTGTAGGGATAATAAGCGATAAAATCACATAAGGAAGAACCTTCAGGGTAAAAAACAGGACTTTCGGGAACAAATTCAGAAGAAGCCGAACATACAAACTTCATGTTATTCACGTAACGATTCCCGTCAAGTGTTTCAGGAGGTGTTATCACATACAAACCTATCGCATCATTCCTTTCAAAAGAGTTGTCTGCAACACGGGTATGCGAAATTTGAATCTTGGGAGTTAACAGAATAGGTATATTACTAGTATCTTGTTCTTGTTCCTTTTTCTCTATATTATTGATACAAGATACACATACAAACGTAAAAAAGCTAATGCCGATAATCGCTCTAAATTTTTTTAAATTATTCATAACAATTCTCTTTTGATTCATTAAATAAGTTATAATTATCACTCTGTCTCGACTATACATCAAGACATAAAAAACTCCTTACCGGAATCTATCTCTAAGGAGACATCTATCCAATAAGGATTTTATGTAAATAAATTGGCAACCTCCTACTCTCCCACTGTTACGCAGTACCATCGGCGCATACGGACTTAACTGCTCTGTT
>SNRY01000608.1_pt1 | contig 11849 bp, 7 predicted proteins | sample 4693421 | NCBI WGS metagenome assembly SNRY01 (sample SAMN11003215, study PRJNA524138) | termite gut metagenome | isolation source: Bacteroidetes bacterial symbionts from single cell of protist host amplifed... | host: Streblomastix strix ... | reverse complement strand
AGCTGATGAAGAGTAGCCGGTACACGCTGCACCCCGCTACCTTGTTTTTTTTGCTGACGGCGGTAATCATTTTCTTTTCATGGCTATGCAATATTTACGAGGTCGGCACGGTACATCCGCAAACGGGAGAAGACATCTACGTCCAAAGTCTGCTTAGTTCGGAAGGTCTTCGTTGGCTACTGCGCAACATAACAACGAATTTCACGGGGTTTGCCCCTCTGGGTATGACGCTTGTTGCCATGTTGGGTATTGGCGTGGCTCAACATTCGGGATTTATTGATGCTTGCATACGCCGTACCCGCCGAACAAAGGGAAGCAGCAAAAGGGTTATCTGCGAAGTTATCCTTTTAGGCATTCTATCCAATGTGGTGGGAGATGCAGGATACATTATCCTCTTTCCGATTGCCGCCATTCTGTTCCGCTCGGCAGGGCTTCATCCCGTAGGCGGCATTATTACGGCTTATGTTTCTACGGCGTGTGGTTACAGTGCCAATGTGGTGATAAGTACGCTTGACCCTATTATTGCCCGGATTACTCAAGAGGCAGCCATTGAGGCGGGGCTGTCTCAGGGAGGAAACGTAGGAGCGTTGTCCAACTATTCTTTTATGTTCGTTTCCACATTCCTTATTGCCGGTATTGTTTATATGTTAACGGTTAAAAAACTCCTCCCCGCCTTGGGTACTTACGAAGAGGGGGAACAACAACAGATTGTAGCCTATAAGCAATTGTCTCACAAAGAACGCCGGTCGTTATCCCTTGCTTTGATTGTGGTAGTTATCTATATTATACTGATTTTATGGGCAACTTTTTCGTCGCAAGGCGTACTTCGCGGGGTTACCGGTGATTTGCGGCGTTCTCCTTTCATTATGGGTGTCTTATTCATTTTTTCTTTTGGCATGGGGCTTGCCGGAGCAATCTACGGTTTCGGTTCCGGTCGTTACCGATCGGACAAAGACGTTATAGAAGGACTGACACAGCCGATACGTTTACTTGCCGTGTACATCGTCATTGTTTTTTTCGCTGCCCAAATGTTTGCTTGTTTAGACTATTCGCATTTAGATAAATGTATGCTCATTACAGCATCCGACTTGTTCTCGTCCGTTAAACTGACAGGGATAGGCATGCTTCTTTTATTCATTGTATTTGTGGCTTTTGTCAACCTGTTCATGGTATCCGCTACGGGGAAATGGACATTCATGGCATTTATTTTTGTCCCCATGTTTGCAAGTATGGGCATCGCACCGGATATAACGCAGTGCGCCTTCCGCATCGGAGACAGTGCTACCAATACGCTCACGCCTTTCCTCTTTTATATGCCGTTGGTATTTGCCTATGTCCGGCAGTACGACAACGATTTTAGTTATATCTCCCTGCTGAGGCATACGTGGAGGTATTCCGTATATATTTTGATTGGGTGGATGGCGTTGTTTGTTGTTTGGTATTCATGCGGAGTGGCAATGGGAGTGTGAGACACACTCCATCCACTTTCAACTCTCCGCTTTCAAATTCTTCACCAATTCTCCTAACGCTGTACTCTTAACATTCAACTGATATTCGACAATTAAATCATAATCGCATTTTTTATCTCCGAATTTACTCGTAACAACAAACAATTCAAGGGACATTAAGAAAGCAAACACAAAGCCATAAAAGAGTGAAGCCGTACGGCTCTCTTTCAGAATTTCTATCATGGCATCCAATTCTTCGAGGAAACCAGTTTTTTCACTTAGTTCTTTTCGTAAGTCTTTCTCCGCATCCATTTTCTTCAAAGTAAAATCTTCTTGTTGTCCTCTCAACCATTCCAGATTTTTCTCGTTTGTTTCGACTTGCCTGATTCGGGGATTCGCTATCGGACTTGTTGAAACGGTTCTTTGCGGTATGGATTTATAGGTACTGTCCGGTTGCAATTCCCGAATATACGTGGTAGAAGACGAAACTGTGGTTATTGTTGGCTTCTTTGCGATTTCTTCTTTCAAAGCAATATTTACTTTATCCAAAGAATCAATTTCATGTTGCAAGGAGAATAGTTTGGCATCAATCACAGTCAATCGTCTTGGTAATAAATCCTCTACTTGCCTGTCTGTAATTTCAATCATCTTTTTATCAATGTCATCCCCAAAAATTATTTGGTCTATAATGGACGAACCCAATACAGCCATAATAAATGCAATGAAAACACGGAATATGACGCTAAACCAATTCTTACCGACAGTTAGAATAATTTGCCGTTCTATTTGAATAACGATAAGAACAAAAATAAGAGCCGTAACGATACATCCCCACCAAGGGAGTTTGATATATCTATCGGCAAAACAATATCCGGTGAAAGCCCACAAGATAATTAATATCAATAAAGCCGAAGTATATTTTTTCAAATGCTTGTAACTGGCTTCACTGCAACAACTCAATATCTTACTGTTCCAACCGGTAAGGAAACAGCCCAATTTAATCCACCATTTCATAATTGCTTTATTTTAACTGTTTCAAGAGACAAAGCTGCCAATCCTCTAAGGAAACCTCTTTCATAAGAAGTAAGCATTCTGCTTATATAAAAAACGTTATCGTCTTGAATTTCGTTTTCCATTTGTGCTAATGTATCTACATGCTTTTCTAAAATATCTTTTTTAGATTCCAAATCTTTCACAATATCAATAAGACCGGCTTCCGCACGTGATTTAATATGGAAATCTATTTCACTCAGTTTATCCCCGTATATTAGGATTACCCGTTTGAGCTTTACTTCCAATCCGCTTTTTATCCATTTCTTATTCATTTCCTTGTATGAATTATCCGGATTACAGAGCGCATCGTTGTAGCCTTTACTTTCATAATCCTCTTCGAGATACGAATAAATTAAATCTATCGGCTTACCCGTTCCGTAAGTAATCGTGATTACATTATTCTTATCCGAAAGATTGGAATCATCTGCGAAATCTTCTTTCTTTATTTCGGGGAGATCGGATTCTTTCGCTTTATTTCTTCTGAAGAAATTAAAAAGTCCCATGATGTTATTATATTAAATGATTATCCATAATAATTCCTAAATTGATTTTTGTATTGGACACAAGCTATTTTATTCCGAAAGGGAATAGGGTTTTTCTCCTTCTTTGAATAATCGTTTCTTATTGGGAGATGCCGACATTTCAAACGTCAACTCTGCTCCGTTCTTTATATCATCATAAGTGATGTATGCTTTCGCATAAGGTTTACCGTTTACTCTCACCGATTTCACATAACGTGTTTTATCACTCACTTTATCTGCTTTTATCTCCAAATATTTGCCTTCTCCCAATTCCACTTTCATATAAGGAAAATACGGAGCGCCTAACACATACTGGTTCGAGCCGGGGCATACGGGATAGAAACCCATCGCCGAAAAGATATACCATGCCGACATTTGTCCGCAATCGTCATTTCCACAAAGTCCATCCATGCTGTTACGGTACATTTGGTTCATGATTTCACGCACCCGGTACTGCGTTTTCCAAGGTTGCGAAGTCCACGCATACAGGTAAGCAATGTGGTGGCTCGGTTCGTTGCCGTGAACATAATTGCCCATTACTCCCTCACGAGTAACATCTTCCGTTTCAGCAAAAAACTCATCAGGCAAGTGCATTGTAAAAAGAGAGTCGAGACGACGGATAAACGTTTTCTCTCCCCCCATGCATGTAATCAAACCGTTTACATCGTGTGGCACGTAAAAAGAATAGTTCCAAGAGTTTCCTTCAATAAAACCTTCGCCGGATGTGTTCAAAAGACTAAAAGGAACTTTCCACGTTCCGTCGCTACGACGAGCACGTACAAATTGCGATTCGGGGTCAAATACATTGCGGTAGTTCATTGCCCTTTTCCGGTATATATCGGCAACGGAAGAATTACCTTCTTTCAGGGCTGTGTGATAAATCGTCCAATCATCGTACGCATATTCCAAAGTAATAGACGAACTATTCCTGTTCTTATCAAAAGGAACATAGCCCAACGCCTTATAATCGGAGGTATTATCGTAGTAATCTATATTGGAACTGCTTATCATTGCTTCAAGCGCTTTCTTTTTGTCAATGTCCAATCCTTTATCAATAGCATCCGCTAATACGGAAACGGAATGGTAACCTATCATGCACCAATTCTCATTTCCCATGTGCGACCATACGGGCAAGGCTTTATGCACACTCTGCTCATAATGTGCCAGCATGGAACGGGCGATGTCCGCACTACATTCTCTGTTTATCAGATTGAAAAGCGGATGAAGGGCACGATAAGTGTCCCATACGGAAAAGACGGTATAACCGGTAAAACCGTTTGCTTGATGTATGTTATGGTCAATGCCGCGATACTGTCCGTCCGTGTCGGTATATACCGAAGGATTAATCAGGGTATGATAAAGGGAAGTGTAGAGCATCGTTTTAGCCGCATCGTTGCCCGTTACTTCTATCCTGCCAAGTTCTTTCTCCCATTTGGCAGAAGCTTCCGCAACTATTTGGTCGAAAGATTTTCCTTCGGTTTCAACTTGCAAGTTCTTTATAGCCCCTTGTGTACTAACAGAAGATAAAGCCACCTTTATTTCAAGCGGGGCGGAAGCGTTCGAATCGAAATCGAAACGAGTCGCAATTTTTCTCCCTGCTATCTCAGGGAAATTGTTTTGCAAATCAAACTTACGCCAGAAGCCAACGTATTTCGGCGTTTCCCGGTCGGTATATCCGTAATTGGTTATCGGTTTTGAAAAAGAGATAGCAAAGTAAGTATAATTCTCTCTTGCCCAACCGTTAGTAATACGGTAACCGGTAATCAAGGTTTCATTTTCTACGCGGAGACTTGCCCAAAGCACTTTACCATCGTAATTGTAAATACCATGAGTTAGGTCAAGAAGTATCCGTTGCATTTCGCCGTTGGGGAATGTGTACCGGTGTACCCCCGTCCTTTCGGTAGCGGTTAATTGAGCTTTGACACGATAGTCGTCCAAACAGACTTCGTAATATCCCGGACGAGATATTTCCGTGTTGTGAGAAAAGCGTGAACGATAGCCGGATTCGGGATTATCTGCCGTGCCCGGATTAAACTTTACATCTCCCGTTACGGGCATAATAAGAATATCCCCCAGGTCGGAATGCCCTGTCCCGCTTAGGTGAGTGTGGCTGAAGCCGACGATGGTCTTATCGTCGTACTGATAACCGGCACAATACCGATATGCATCCGCTTGATACACTCTATCCACATTATGAGGGACAGTATCCGTATCGGGACTTAGTTGCACCAATCCATGCGGAACGCATGCGCCGGGAAAAGTATGTCCCATCTTTACCGTTCCTATTATCGGATTGACATAAGAGGTTTTCTCTTGGGAGCAAATTGTTCCACTTATCAGAAAAAGAAAAAGAGTAACGTATGTCTTCATTAGGAATTGTATAACAAATTCAATATTTTATTGTGCGAAGTAAATTGTTTTTTTAGCAATACTATATAGATTCAACTAAAAAAATGCGTATTAATCTAAGGAGGATTACTAATAGGGCGGGCTGAAAACCCGACTTCCCTACATGCTTACGCCCCTTGTCTTACTTCCTCCCCTCCCCTAAAGACCTGTTGTTATTGATATTTACTATATACCAAATGACCCGTTTGGTATATACCAAACAAGTGGTTTACTATATACCAAACGAAAAATAAGACGGTAGCATACGGGAATTATGAACCGTTCTCACGAAATGCGAGCCTATTTCTCACGGAGCGTGAGCCTATTTCTCACCGAGTGCGAGCCTATTTCTCACGGAGTGTGAGCCTATTTCTTACGGAGCGTGAGCCTATTTCTCACCGAGTGCGAGCCTATTTCTCACGGATCGTGAGCCTATTTCTCATAGCCCGATTCCGGTAGAGGGAACGCTCTAATGTAAATGGGGCTTTCAGCCTGCGGAGTCGAATAAAAACAGGCTATTATCATATACTTGCAAATCTAAGGCAAGGGTTATATTTCCTTTTATCTACTGATAAATACGCTGATATATTTTCTTTTATCGTATCTTTGTTCGGTATTTTGTACATGGATAGCATCTCAATTTACTTCGCATGTTAACATATTATTTAAAATGAAAAGAGACGATTTAATTTTCAGTATCATTGAAAAAGAGCACCAACGCCAACTGAAAGGTATAGAGTTGATAGCATCGGAAAACTTCGTAAGCGATCAAGTTATGCAAGCCATGGGAACTTGTTTGACCAATAAATATGCCGAAGGGTATCCCGGAAAACGATATTACGGGGGCTGTGAGGTTGTTGACCAAAGCGAACAGTTAGCTATTGACCGTTTGAAAGAAATCTTTGGAGCCGAATGGGTAAATGTACAGCCCCATTCCGGTGCACAGGCTAATGCTGCGGTGTTTTTAGCTGTGTTAAATCCCGGCGATACGTTCATGGGATTGAATCTGTCGCATGGTGGACATTTGTCGCACGGCTCATTGGTAAACACTTCGGGACTGATATATACCCCTTGTGAATATAACGTGAACAGGGAAACGGGACGGGTGGATTATAATCAAATGGAAGAAGTTGCTTTGCGCGCAAAGCCGAAAATGATTATCGGAGGCGGTTCTGCCTATTCTCGCGAATGGGATTATAAACGCATGCGTGAAATAGCAGATAAAATAGGGGCTTTGCTGATGATTGACATGGCGCATCCCGCCGGATTAATCGCTGCCGGATTGTTAGATAACCCCTTGAAGCATGCCCATATCGTAACATCAACTACTCATAAAACGCTTCGCGGTCCACGCGGAGGTGTCATTCTGTTGGGAAAAGATTTTCCGAATCCACGGGGAAAGAAAACGCCGAAAGGGGAAGTTAAAACGATGTCTCAATTGCTGGATTCTGCGGTATTTCCCGGTATTCAAGGAGGTCCTTTGGAACATATTATTGCCGCCAAAGCCGTAGCTTTCTATGAATGTTTGCAGCCGGAATACAAAGAATATCAAAAGCAAGTGCAGAGGAATGCCGCTGTATTGGCACAATCCCTTGTTAGTCGTGGCTTTACCATCGTTTCCGGTGGAACGGATAATCACTCCATGCTTGTAGATTTACGCGATAAATATCCTGAACTGACGGGCAAGGTAGCGGAAAAAGCATTGGTTTCCGCCGATATTACCGTGAATAAGAATATGGTTCCTTTTGATAGCCGTTCGGCGTTCCAAACTTCGGGTATCCGTTTGGGAACTCCTGCCATTACTACTCGCGGCACAAAGGAGGAGCTAATGACGGAAATAGCCGAAATGATAGAAACCGTATTGTCCAACGTGGATAATGAAAAGGTGATTGCGGATGTTCGAAATCGTGTAAATAAAACGATGGAAAAATATCCGTTATTTGCGTACTAAATAATTGGGTGTTGTTTTATTGGTTTGGTTACGTACTATTTTATGGTCTATATTGTTTAATTTTAAACAGAGTTAATTATGATTTATTCACACGAAGTGGAACACATGTGTGTTGTAAAAAAGGGTCCTAACCACGGTCCGGCTCCTATTCCCGAAGAGGGCAAATGGGTAAAGGCTAAAGATATTATTGACATCTCCGGTCTGACGCATGGTGTCGGTTGGTGTGCTCCTCAGCAAGGTGGTTGCAAGCTGACATTGAACGTGAAAGAGGGGATAATTCAGGAAGCATTGATCGAAACCGTTGGATGTTCGGGTATGACCCACTCGGCTGCTATGGCTGCGGAAATTCTTCCCGGAAAAACAATCCTCGAAGCACTGAACACCGACCTTGTTTGCGATGCTATCAATACCGCTATGCGCGAATTATTCCTTCAGATTGCTTACGGACGTACGCAAAGCGCTTTCTCGGAAGGCGGCTTACCTATCGGTGCGGGATTGGAAGATTTGGGCAAAGGGCTTCGCAGTCAAGTTGGTACGATGTATGGTACTTTGACTAAAGGCGTTCGTTATTTGGAAATGGCAGAAGGTTACATCAAAACCCTTGCTTTGGATGAAAACGATGAAATCTGCGGATACGAATTTATTAATCTGGGCAAATTCATGGATGAAGTTAAGAAGGGTACTGATGCCAACGAGGCTTTGAAAAAGGTAACCAGCACGTATGGTCGCTTTAAGAAAGAAGACGGAGCTGTGAAACATATTGACCCAAGAGTTCAATAAAAACTTTGGAATTAACAGTGGATACCTTCCGGCATTCTAAATTAATAATTATTAATTAATAATTCAAACTATGGCATTATTTGAAAGTTATGATCGTCGTATCGAAAAGATAAATGCAGTATTAAAAGCCAATGGGATTGCAAGCATTGAAGAAGCAAAATCTATATGCGATGCTGCCGGTGTTGACCCTTACAAAACTTGTGAGGAAACTCAACCGATTTGTTTTGAAAACGCTAAGTGGGCTTACGTGGTAGGTGCCGCTATTGCTATAAAGAAGAAATGTAAAATAGCTGCCGATGCAGCCGAAGCTATCGGTATCGGGCTTCAGTCATTTTGTATTCCCGGTTCTGTAGCCGAAGACCGTAAAGTAGGACTCGGACACGGTAATTTGGCTGCTCGTTTGCTCCGTGAAGAAACCAAATGCTTTGCTTTCTTGGCCGGTCACGAATCATTTGCGGCAGCCGAAGGAGCTATCAAGATTGCCGCTAAAGCCGATAAAGTACGCAAAGAACCATTACGCTGCATTTTGAACGGTTTAGGGAAAGATGCTGCGCAGATTATTTCTCGTATTAACGGTTTCACGTACGTACAGACTGAGTTCGATTACTTCAGCAGTGAACTGAAAGTGGTTCGCGAAATTGCGTACTCAAAGGGGGCGCGTGCTAAAGTAAAATGTTACGGAGCCGATGATGTTCGCGAGGGTGTGGCTATTATGCACAAAGAAGGTGTAGACGTATCCATTACGGGTAATTCTACCAATCCGACCCGTTTCCAACATCCGGTAGCCGGTACATACAAGAAGGAATGTACGGATTTGAACAGGAAGTATTTCTCCGTAGCTTCCGGCGGTGGTACGGGACGTACGCTCCACCCCGATAACATGGCAGCCGGACCTGCTTCCTACGGCATGACGGATACGATGGGACGTATGCACAGCGATGCTCAGTTCGCTGGTTCTTCGTCTGTTCCTGCCCACGTGGAAATGATGGGATTCCTCGGAATAGGCAATAACCCGATGGTGGGAGTTACCGTTGCAGTAGCAGTAGATGTAGCTACGGCATTGGGCAAGTAAGCATTATACAACTTTGTTTCGTCCTAAAATAGCGTTACACAAATTACTTTTGAGGTAACGCTATTTTATTTAGGACGAAATGGTTATTGCGATGTTCATCACACTAATAATCACTTCGAACCTGATTTCTCCTTTGAGAATGAATAAGGAAAATCGCTTTCGGCTGTTCCTCTATTTTTCTCCGGCGTAGCAGATATTTGATAATCAATTACCGCTCCGTTTAGCAGCGTATCGTGAGTCAGGTAATTCTTAGAATATAGTTGCCCGTTTACTGTTACGGATGCAACGTACCTGTTTGCTTTGCTATTGTTTTCGGCATTGAGAGTGACCTGTTTACCATTTTCCAAATGAAGCGTCATACTCTTAAATAAAGGCGACCCCAATATATATTCGTTCGCACCCGGACACACAGGATAAAACCCCATTGCCGAGAATACATACCAAGCAGATGTCTGCCCATTGTCCTCATCACCGCAATAACCGTCGGGAGCAGGGGTATAGAGTTTATCCATCACTTCGCGTACCCAATACTGCGCTTTCCACGGTTCGCCCGAATAATTATAAAGATAAATGGCATGTTGTACCGGCTGATTGCCGTGCGCATAATTCCCCATATTCATTATCTGCATTTCGCGAATTTCATGGATTACGGATCTGTAATAGCTGGCATCAAACAAAGGCGGAACATTAAATACTGAATCCAACATCATATTAAACGCTGCCTTCCCTCCCATCAGATTTATCAGCCCTTGCGGGTCATGAAACACCGACCACGTATAGTGCCAGCTATTCCCTTCGGTAAAGGCATCTCCCCATTTCAACGGATTAAAAGGCGATTGAAAAGACCCGTCACGATTCTTGCCTCGCATCAATTTATGCTCCGAATCAAATACGTTTTTATAATTCATTGCCCTCTGAGCAAAGATTTCTATTTCCTTTTTGGGCTTGCCCAAGGCTTTGCCCAACTTGTAAATTGTCCAATCATCATAAGCATATTCCAACGTACGGGCTGCATTTTCATTTATTTTCACATCGTAGGGAACGTACCCCAATTTATTGTAATATTCGTACCCTTTACGTCCGGTAGAGTTTATTTGAGGATGCACCGCATTCGCCCCATGCAACACCGCCTGCCAAAGTGATTCAATATCATAGCCGCGAATTCCTTTTAGATAAGCATCCGCCACCACCGAGGCGGAATTATTGCCTACCATGCAATCCCTGTGTCCCGGACTTGCCCATTCGGGCAAAAAGCCACTTTCTTTATACACATTTGCCAGTCCTTCTTGTATCTTCGCGCTCATGGAAGGATACATCAGATTCAAGAACGGAAACAGGCTGCGGAACGTATCCCAAAACCCCGTATCGGTAAACATATACCCCGGCAAAACCTTTCCATTGTAAGGACTGTAATGCACTATTTGCCCGTTAGCATCCTTTTCGTAAAAACTACGTGGAAACAGCACGGAACGGTAGAGGCAAGAATAAAATGTACGTAAATTGTCCGTATTATCATCATTTACCTCAATCCTGCTCAACACTTTATTCCACACGTCCCTACCCTTTTCCGTTATCCGGTCAAAAGAATCTCCCACTAATTCCTTTAGATTTTCTTCCGCCTGTTCGCTGCTGATAAACGAAGAAGCTATGCGGGCATGTACCTTTTCTCCCTTTCGAGTGGCAAATCCGATAATCCCTCCCGCATGGCGGTCTTTACTTTCCAAACCTCCGGCGGTGATTACATTATCGGCTACGGATGCCGTATAAGTAAAGGGTTTATCGAAAACAATAACAAAATAATTCTTGAAGTTCTCCGGCACGCCGCCCGAATTTCGGGTAGTAAAACCGATTATTTTATTTTCTTCGGGCACAATCTTCACATAAGATCCTTTGTCAAAAGCATCTATCACCACAAAAGAGTTATCGCTTTCGGGAAAAGTGAAACGAAACATCACAGCACGTTCCGTAGGAGCCATTTCGGTAGTTACATCATGGTCTGCCAGATATACTTTGTAATAATACGGTTTCGCCACTTCCGCTTTGTGTGAAAACCAGCTTGCCCGTTCGTCTTGATCGAAAACAGCCTTTCCCGTCACGGGCATAATGGCAAATTGTCCGTAATCATTTATCCATGGGCTGGGCTGGTGAGTCTGTTTGAAGCCTCTGATTTTATCCGCATCATACGTATACGCCCATCCGTCTCCTTCTTTTCCCGTTTGAGGTACCCAGAAATTCATACCCCAAGGCATGGCAATGGCCGGATACGTATTTCCGGCAGACAATGAATGTTTGGATTGCGTCCCGATTAAAGGATTCACATAATCCACCGGCTCTTCCTTAGCTCCAATTTTTGCAGAAACAAAACAAAAGAGATAACATATTACTATGATTTTTTTCATGAGAATATAATTTAATGTCAATGATGCAAAGATACATTTTTTTAAGATACTATTTCTTGCGAATTAATAATTGTTTCACCGGCAAATCTTTTTATGCCGGTAAAGATAATAAAAAACGGAATTATCCACCTATGTCTTGTTTAATTCAAAAATTATACTTATCTTTGTATTATAAATAACAAAACAATACAAAAATATGACTTACTTTGAATTTACGAAAAAATTTCCGACTGAAAA
>SNRY01000607.1_pt1 | contig 11863 bp, 10 predicted proteins | sample 4693421 | NCBI WGS metagenome assembly SNRY01 (sample SAMN11003215, study PRJNA524138) | termite gut metagenome | isolation source: Bacteroidetes bacterial symbionts from single cell of protist host amplifed... | host: Streblomastix strix ... | reverse complement strand
TAGTACTTTCTTTCTTTGGTGAAGCAAAAATAATCCGATTGCCGGAATTTTTGCCTTTCACTCTTTTACATATTTTAAACAAATCTTAGAAAGGACAAATCTAAGGTATCCCTAACGCCCATGCGGACTTCGCTAACAGCAAAGCAAAACCTTCTTTTTAGCACGATAGAGGCAGAACCTACGTTGAACAGTGAACTTATGTTATCTATACTTGTATAATGGCTTCGCCTTGACAATAATCTATTAATGTTTCAGCTTTACATAATTTTAATATCTCTTCACCCAACTTATTAGAGAGCATTGCTAAGTAGCAACATTGATTACCATTGCCATTCCTTTGTATGGGAGAATGTATAGAAGGCCATAACCTTTCTAAAACAGCTATATGTGCTTTAGGTTTAAAAGGAGGTGCTATTCTATAACTAAAATCTACATTAACCTTCCATCCTGACTTATCCCAATTATCGCCAGAATTTCCGAATTCAGATGGTTTAGGAGCATCATATGCTATTGATTTTGCTATTCCTATAAATTCAATCTTTGTGTCCGCATAAGAGAATATAATATCTCCAACTCTAACTTTTGTTAAATTCTCATACGTTTGATTTATTGCTCCATTGCTATTTTTCTTGGGAGACCATATATATCCATCCTCACTGCCGTTTCCGTTATCTCCCCTCTCTTGCTTACATGTCTGCTTATGGTTTACCCAAAAAAACTGTTTTCCCATTATGATTAAATTTATTTCTAAGTTTACAAAATAATAATCCCATTAATTTTACCATTACCTAAAATTTAGAGAATATGCAAACTCACTGTTATCTCTTAGCTTTCTACTAATGAACAAAAAAGTATAATGATTATCGGATATGATACCTAAATTCATTTTTGTAAGCGACACCGGCAACTAATAGTCGGTCAAACTGTAGTTCTCCAAGATATCGACGGTTAAATTTTCGGAATTACTCATTTTAGTGTTGTATTATACAAAATATCTCATTATATTTGTAAATATATAACAAAACTTATATTGTTTTTCAGATTAATAAATTAATTTTACGGTATTGTTTAATTTTAATTTATTAGATTATGGAAACAGAACAAGAATTTAAAGTAGGGGATTTAGTTATTTTAAAATCAAGTACAAGTAAGTTTTCTATGACAGTTGAATCAATACTTGAAGATGGTCGTATTGAATGTGTTTGGCATGATGATAAATGCACACCATATAAACCTATTGTTTTAGTTCATTATAAAGATAATGAACCAAAACAAAGAGATAAATCATTAGGCATATCAGGTATGATTAGACGATGAATGGTATTTTATGGATATAAATAAGCAATCCTAAAAAATACACTTTTACAGTAGAATATACTATTCCATTAGAAATAGTATTTATAATCGTTATTTTCTTTATCATAACTATATAATTTTTATCTAAAAAATATATAATTATGGAAAATAATCAATAGTTATCTTACATTACAGCCAAATCAACTAATCTTTCAAAAGCAACTTCATTATCCCTGTAATTCAATCGGAAACAGAACTCATTCACATAACTTTGCAAATATCTTGTTGATATGTGATGGAATATCCCATATACCCCTCTTTTCAATATCGCCCAAAAACTCTCAATTCCATTGGTATGGATTCCGTTTCCCAAAGAGAACATAACCGAATGGTCTACCTTTAATCTGATGAAATTTTTTTCATTTTCTTTATCCAGTATATTGTAGCCTGAAAATTGGTCGGTCATTACAGTAGTATTATCTTTACAAATCTTATTCAATACTTTAAACAACTGTTTTCCTGTTAATTGTTTTCCACATTCATTCTTATTCGCCACAACCGCATGAACCTTACCTGTGGAACGTTCCTTTACACCGATAACAGGTGTTTTACTTGTTCCTCTACCTCTTTTATTGGTATGATTGTCGTTATGATTATTTTCTTTTCTGGGTTTTCCACCTACATACGTTTCGTCAATTTCAACAACGGCTTCAAATACTTCTTTCATTTCTTTCTTTGCCATTGCTTTTCTATTTGTTTCAATATTTTCGACTCCTCTTCCAAGGTCATCAGAGAGCGTGCTTCTCTACGTCCGCCTCTCTTCTTGTTGGTTCGCCACGAGGGACCCAATTGGTTGTACTGCTGAATGGGGTGATATACTTTGCTTATGCTCACACCCAATACGGAGGCTATTTCTTCCGCTTTTTTCCCAGTATGAGTCTGTACCGCTGTGATGATTTGCCAATCGCGAAAAGCTCGCAGGTCTTTCTCTTTGGACAGGCGTTGAAGTAATTCATTATCCCTTAAATGAGGAACCGTCTTTAATTGCTTCATTTTACTCCTTTTTGGCAAAATTACAACACTTTATCATTTGAAACAAATTTATTTCATCATATTTGATAACGGTTTTGTATGAGAAATGCCGGGCGCAGGTAGGAAACCAGATTATACGGGAGTACACCTATGCTTACACGGCTGCTTGTCCTCAAACAGGAGAAACATTCTCGTTGATACTACCTTATGCAAACGCGGTTTGTATGGATATTTTCATGACGGAATTCTCACAAGCCTATAAGAATTACAGAATCATAATGGTGATGGACAGAGCCTCATGGCATACGGGGGACAAAGCAAAAAAATGGGAAAATATTGTGCCTTTGTTTCAGCCCCCCAAATCACCTGAATTAAATCCGGTGGAACATCTCTGGCACCATGTGAGAGAAAAGGGAAATTTTAAAAATCACACATTCCATTCTTTATGCGAAGTGGAAACGCATTTGATGGCAGAATTGAATAAATTATCCTTGAACTTTGAAACGGTTAAGAATATTACGCGGTTTAAATGGATTAAAAATATATTATGATAGCGGTTTAGTATAAGTCATATCTTTGTATTGTTCTGTTATTTAATAGTACAAAGATAAGTAAAAGATTTCAAATAAACAACACTAAAATGAGTAATTCCGTAAATTTATAACAAAACTCGTTCAGATAACTCTGCAAGTATTCTGGCTTAACATCGTGGAACGTATTCAACAACATCCTTTTTGCATTGCTAATGGTAATATGTACCCATGGCAAAATTTTACTAATATCCTCTTTTGGTATTACTTGGGGATGATGTTGCGCCACCAGATTCTTTAAGTTTGTGTAAGAAGTTGAGTTGTCCGAATCTATTTCTGATGTGGCAGACACAGTTTCCCTAATCTTATTATCAATTGTTTCTGATTTCAAATCCTCTATTACCAGCATCTTGATATGATTTACCTTTCGGGATGGTCTCCCTTTTTGATTTTCTTTTTCTACAGGAGCGCTTTCTGCCATTACCAATACTTTGCACTTCTTTTGGCTGCCACGACCTCTTTTCAGAGGCTTCCGCTTTTTTCCCAGTATGAGTCTGTACCGCTGTGATGATTTGCCAATCGCGAAAAGCTCGCAGGTCTTTCTCTTTGGACAGGCGTTGAAGTAATTCATTATCCCTTAAATGAGGAACCGTCTTTAATTGCTTCATTTTACTCCTTTTTGGCAAAATTACAACACTTTATCATTTGAAACAAATTTATTTCATCATATTTGATAACGGTTTTGTATGAGAAATGCCGGGCGCAGGTAGGAAACCAGATTATACGGGAGTACACCTATGCTTACACGGCTGCTTGTCCTCAAACAGGAGAAACATTCTCGTTGATACTACCTTATGCAAACGCGGTTTGTATGGATATTTTCATGACGGAATTCTCCCAAGCCTATAAGAATTACAGAATCATAATGGTGATGGACAGAGCTTCATGGCATACGGGGGACAAAGCAAAAAAATGGGAAAATATTGTACCTTTGTTTCAGCCCCCCAAATCACCTGAATTAAATCCGGTGGAACATCTCTGGCACCATGTGAGAGAAAAGGGAAATTTTAAAAATCACACATTCCATTCTTTATGCGAAGTGGAAAGGCATTTGATGTCAGAATTGAATAAATTATCCTTGAACTTTGAAACGGTTAAGAATATTACGCGGTTTAAATGGATTAAAAATATATTATGATAGCGGTTTAGTATAAGTCATATCTTTGTATTGTTCTGTTATTTAATAGTACAAAGATAAGTAAAAGATTTCAAATAAACAACACTAAAATGAGTAATTCCGTAAATTTATAACAAAACTCGTTCAGATAACTCTGCAAGTATTCTGGCTTAACATCGTGGAACGTATTCAACAACATCCTTTTTGCATTGCTAATGGTAATATGTACCCATGGCAAAATTTTACTAATATCCTCTTTTGGTATTACTTGGGGATGATGTTGCGCCACCAGATTCTTTAAGTTTGTGTAAGAAGTTGAGTTGTCCGAATCTATTTCTGATGTGGCAGACACAGTTTCCCTAATCTTATTATCAATTGTTTCTGATTTCAAATCCTCTATTACCAGCATCTTGATATGATTTACCTTTCGGGATGGTCTCCCTTTTTGATTTTCTTTTTCTACAGGAGCGCTTTCTGCCATTACCAATACTTTGCTCTTCTTTTGGCTGCCACGACCTCTTTTCAGAGGCTTCCGCTTGTCTTCTTCGTTCATTTCTGTCGAAAAAAAGCCTTCATCAAGTTCCAATATGCCTGATAAAGTATATTGGTCATCGCGTTTTCCCATTGCCATGCGCAATTTATGCAATAACGCCCAGATTGCCTCATAATTCTTATGTCCCAATTGACGTTGTAACTCTTTGGCTGAAAAACTTTTTTTTGTTGAAGTAAGCAGATGAAAGGCTACAAACCAATATCGGAAAGGCTGTTTAGACAAATGCATGATCGTGTTGCTACGGAGGCTCTGTCGGTATTTGCACTTTTTGCATTCGTAGCATTCCTTATCCGATTTCCAATAATGCTCTTTGCTTCCACAATGGGGGCATACTACACCTTCTTTTTCGCGAAATTCCTTCCACTTGAGTTTGCAACTTTGTTCATCTGGAAATGTGGTTGTGAAGTTTAATAAGTTCATTTGAATGTCGTTTTTTTTCATGCATAGATAATAATTCTTAGGTGATATATCCGATATTCATATATTTTAATAGCATACAAATCTGATAATAAAGTTTTCTATATATTGTATTTCTATTAATAAACTATTGATAAATAGCAACTTATTATCTATTTGCTTATATTTTTTTGAATGGTAAACCTTTTCTTTTCATTATATTATTAATGGTGCGTTTAAAACATAGCTTTTCATTTAATCCTATTATCCTTCTTTTTACCCTAAAATATACCACTCAAAAAGACATTGCTATACTCTTTTCCTATTAAAAATGTAGGCTGAAAACTTACCTTTCCAAGACCTTGTAAGAGCTATCTAAAAGCTAAGTAAGAGTTTTCAAGGCTTTGGCAGAGGTTTGTAAGAGCTTGTAAGAGCTATCTAAGAGTTATGCCAGTGTTTACGGGGCTTTGAAGTGGATTTGTAAGAGCTTGTAAGAGCGACCTTGCTCAAAGCAGTTGCTGATAAGGGTTTGAGAGGAGTGTAAAAACACAAAGCAGCAAGCGCCCTCTTAGAAACTCTTACCGACCTCTAACCTTTTGGCTACTTACTCCAAGAAGCCAGAAAAAACGACTATTACCGGTGAATTAATCCGGTAAATACTTGCCCAATCCTCCTAAAAGCCGTATCTTTATATAATAAAGGCATGCTGATATTAACTTATTTTAATTAATCCTAAACTAAACAATGTAATATGACAAAAAAATCTCCAACTCTCGATCAAGTAAGTGGACAAGTGTATGTGGTCAATGAAACAACCAAAAAAGAATCACTCACACCGGCACAAATGGCACACCGGATAAGTTTCAACAGTATTGCCTCAGCATACAATCTTATGTCGAAGTTTATAGGCAAAGCTTACGAAAAAAGACCGAAGGAGCAAACAGACTACAACCAGTTCTTCAAATACAATTTGGGCGAAGTAAAAATTTATCTCACCAAAGGAGAATGGGAAGCAGGCGGATGCGTAGTGGCTCCTTACTGTATCTCAAAAGGGACATTGCCTTCCATAGAAACTTCTGTTCAAGGCAATGCGCTTGTCTCCTCCATTCGGGTGCCTGATGGGTTTATTATAACGGATGCCTCCACTGTGGGCGAGGTGGCAACAGCCCTACTGAAAGCTAATCGGGATACGCTTGAGGCGAACGACCAGCTAACGGTGGTACACTTGACACAGGGCATTCTGGGCAATATACCCAAAATGTTTTTCAAACCACATCGGTTTGTTCTTGATTCCACATCCGAGAAACTATTCTCCGAAGTGATGCCTTCGCATCTGTTCCAAATCAATAACGGATACATCGGGACGGATGTCAATGCCGAAGCCGGAGGGGTGGCTTATGTGTTAAGTCGCCTGATTAGTAAAAGTGGAGAGAAGAAACTCATTTCGAGCCAAAATGTGGTGTTGACACCCGGATACACGCTCTACGAGAAATATTCCTCCGAAGCAAGCAAGAAAAAAGCGATAGAGAGCTACGGTCTATTTCCGGTGCCCGATTATACCAATCCTAAACAGACCGCTGCTGCACAAAGCGGAGATACTGACCCGGAAGACACCTACTTTGCCATTACCGGCGTTACGCTGAACGGCACGCCGGTAGTTCAAGGTAGCTATTCGTTAAACCTTAGTACGGGAGAAGTGGTGGTAATAAGCGGAACAAAGTTGACCGATGTAGGGCTGAAAGCGCGTATCCAAATCGGTCCTACCGGAGATCCTTTTACGGATGATCTGTCATATTTCGGTAGCATCGTTGCTACGGATAATACGATAACGGTTACCATTACGAGGAATATAGAAGTATTTTATCTCTTGAGAGCCGATAATGAAGTGATTGTATTTAATTTCGGTGAAACAAACGCTGTATATTATTGAAAATGATTAGAGGGGGAGTTTCCCCTTGCTCGGCATAGGCAGAACCTATGCCGAGCTAAATTATACTCCTATCCCCCTTTTAAACAGAGAGGTTAAGAAATATTTCGTTCTCAGTATCGAACAAGCCTCATACAAGAGAAAAAAACAATCAAAACAGTATGAAATGATTATTTTATTTCATTAATTTGTAGTTGAATTCAGCTACAACAAGTGTAAATTATCTTAAAAGAATTGTAAGATGACAGACTCTCATGACACTACTCAGCCCTTAATGCAAGGAGATTCGGAAGAAGAAAAGAAAGTTACGGAAACTTCCGGGGATTTAACGGCAAAGGCTCCTCCTATCGAAGAAGCGAATAGTGAAGACCAACCGGAAGCAGTATCCAAACTAACCAAAGAGGACGTATTAAAACGTCTAAATGAACTTGTAGCCGATGCCGAAAACGCAAGTAAACAAGAGTTGGATAGTTTAAAGCAAACTTTCTATAGATTGCATAATGCCGAATTAGAGGCGGACAAAAAGCAATTTGTCGAAGCCGGAGGCGCGGTAGAAGACTACGTACCGGAACCGGATAAGCAGGAGGACGAGTTCAAGAAGCTCATGACTGCCATCAGAGAAAAAAGAAGCGTACTGGCTGTAGAAGAAGAAAAAAATAAAGAGGAAAACCTGAAAAGCAAGCTCTCTGTCATAGAACGCTTGAAAGAATTGGTAGAAACTTCTGAAGACGCAAACAGATCATACAACGATTTCAAGAAGCTACAACAGGAATGGAATGAGATAAAACAAGTTCCGCAAGGTAAAGTAAAAGAATTATGGAGAAGCTACCAGTTATACGTTGAGAAGTTTTATGATATTTTAAAGCTCAACAACGAGTTTCGAGAATATGATTTCAAAAAAAATCTGGAAATAAAAGCAAGACTCTGCGAAGCGGCAGAAAGATTGGCTGACGAACCCGATGTTATTTCCGCTTTTCATCAGTTACAAAAGCTACATCAAGAATTTCGCGATACGGGACCGGTGGCGAGAGATCTTCGCGATGATGTTTGGAATCGTTTCAAAGCAGCCTCAACAAATATCAACCGCCTTCATCAGCAGCATTTTGACCAATTGAAGGAAGTAGAATTACAGAATTTAGATCAAAAGACTGTTATCTGCGAAATAGTGGAAGCCATTGATTATGTGAGTTTAACTTCTTTCAACACTTGGGAAGAAAAGACACGAGAAATCATTGCTTTGCAAAATAAATGGAAAACCATTGGCTTTGCACCGCATAAGATGAACGTGAAGATATTCGAACGTTTCCGTAAAGCCTGTGATGAGTTTTTCTTGAAGAAAGGAGAATTCTTCAAAGGTCTGAAAGATGGAATGAGTGAAAACTTGAACAAGAAAGAAGCCCTCTGCGAGAAAGCGGAAGCCTTGAAAGACAGTACGGATTGGAAAGAAACGTCCGATATATTAGTCAAATTACAAAAAGAATGGAAAACGATAGGTACCGTACCTCGAAAACATTCGGATGCTATTTGGAAACGCTTTATCACCGCATGTGATTACTTCTTTGAACAAAAAAATAACGCTACGTCTTCTCTGCACTCGGAAGAAGTTACAAACATGGCATTGAAAAAAGCTCTTATTGAAAAACTTGCTGCCATTGATGAATCAGTAAGTATCGAAGAAACTGAAGAGCAAATCCATACATTGATTAAAGAATGGGGAACGATAGGGCACGTACCTTTTAAAGAAAAGGATAAATTGTACAAAGAGTTTCACGATTTAGTTAATAAACACTATGAACGTCTGAATCTCGATGCGTCCAGCAAGAAACTTAATAATTTCAAATCCTCGCTTTCAGGTATTCAAAGCTCGTCTCAATCTCTTTATTGGGAACGCGAGAAATTGGTACGTACTCGCGACCATATAAAGAATGATATTCAAGTATATGAAAACAATTTGGGCTTTTTTACTTCTTCGTCCAAGAAAGGAGAAAATCTATTGGTGGAAGCAAATCGTAAGATTGAGAAATTGAAAGACGACTTAGAATTAGTAACACAGAAAATTAAGGTAATTGACGAGGCGATAGATAAAGAAGATTGATTCAACAGTAGTCGTAAATATATATAAAAAGCGGATTGAATGATGATAACTCATTATTCAATCCGCTTTTTCGTTTTTCTGATAAGTATATAAAAAAGTTGGGCTACCAGGATTCGAACCTGGAATGTCAGGACCAGAATCTGAAGTGTTACCATTACACCATAGCCCACTCTTTTCCTATGCAAAGATAAATAACTTAAGTTAATCACATCAAAAACAGGCTCAAATTTTTACTAAAAACAATCCGAATAAACTACGTATGATGTTTTGATATTCATTCATTTTATTTATTATCTTTGTTCAAGCAATTAAATGCAACGTACCACAGACGCTTTATTATGCGGATACGAAAATTAATATTGAATCTATAAATACAATATCTTTAAAAACAAATGAAAAACTTCTATTGGTATTTGAAAGAAAAGAGTGAACGAATGGGATATTCTTCATTTAAAGGTAAGGCGATTTTTATTATTGCCGGTTTAGCGGCTACGGCGTGGTTCTTGATTAGAGTCATACCTAAACCGTCTCGCGCTACTTATCCTTGTATGCAAGCGGCGGCTCCTACGATGTCAGCCTTTGTCATTTATATGCTTTCATTAGTGGGAGGTATTAAAGCATGGAATGCGGTTAAAAAGAATTGGAAAACACGAAAGTATTGGGTATCGGCAGTGGCTTTTGTCATATTGATTTGCTGCTCCGGCATCTTTATTTTTAATAAACCCGATGTGTCATTTGCCCGGATGTTGCAACTAAATAATGCTCCTTTGTTCTGTTATCCTCCTAATGAATATGCGGGCGAAGCGCAAGGGATTTTTCCCGGAAGAGTAGTATGGGCGCATGCTTCCGGTGCTGCAACGTGGAAATCAGGTCAAGGGTATTGGTTTGAAGATAAATACAATAACCAAGCGGACTGCAATTGGTTTATTGACCAAACCCTTCTTCAACTTTCCGGCACTCAAAGCCAAAAGCAAGCTTGGGGCAAACTCTTTTCATACCACAACGAGAAGAACGGCAAAACTTCTAAGGGATACGCGAAAGGAGAAAAGATAACCATCAAGATCAATCAGAATAATACTTATTCGCACAGTAATAGCGAAGAACTTAATGCTTCTCCGCACATCGTGCTTGCTTTGTTGACAAGTCTGATTAATGAAGCCGATGTTTCCCAAGAATGTATTACGGTGGCAGACCCCAGTCGCCACATCACTGATTTCCTATATAATAAATGTATCGGTCGTTTCCCAAATGTGAATTATATGGATCATACGGGAGGGGAGGGGCGTTTGAAATCGGATTTTGTAGATGATGCTTTGCATTTCTCACAAGATAACGGCAAGTTAGCTCGCGGTATTTCTACTGCTTTTGCCGAAGCCGATTATGTAATCAATATGGCATTACTAAAAGGACACGAAGGACAAGGGGTTACTCTTTGTGGGAAAAATTGGTATGGAACGACAAGCATTCACCCCGATTGGCGTAATAATCAGCATAATAATTTTGACCAAAGCCGTCAAGGAAAGCCTAAATACATGACTTTCGTTGATTATATGGGGCATGAGTATCTGGGTGATAAAACAATGCTATGGTTCATTGACGGTTTGTACGGCTCAAAGTATGTAGCCGGAGCGCCAACAGGTTATTGGACTATACCTCCTTTTAACAATGAATGGGCTTGCTCGCTTTTTGCCTCTCTGGATCCGGTTGCTATTGATGCCGTAGGGCTTGATTTTCTTGTTTCACAGTTTCCCGATATGCGGGATGTCAATTATTCCGATATGTACTTGATTGAGGCAGCTTTGGCAAACAATGCTCCTTCCGGTACGAAGTATGACCCCGAAGGCGACGGAATACCTTTAAAGAGCCTTGGCGTATTTGAGCATTGGAATAATCCGACTGACAAGCAATATAGCCGCAACCTTGGAAAGAGCGCGGGAATTGAATTGTATTATATCAAGAAATAAAGATTCTGAGAATAGTAGCCCCGGATGAAGCAAAGCATGATTCCGGGGCTAAAAATATCAGTTATATTCCGCCTCAATGGCATCCTTTACTTCTTTCAAGAAAGCCGGTACAAGTGTGTGCGGGTCATAAACACGATTCCTTATAGGAAGCGTTTCAATAGGAAGGTATCCTTTATAACCGGATTGGTTGATAATCCTCATAAAACGTGCTAAGTCAATACGAATGGGGTTTTCATTCCCGAAAGGGCTTTCTTTCACTTGAAAGTTCACAGCATAGGGCATAATCTTTTCAATATCCACATACGGGTCTTCTACCATGAAGTTGCCTGTATCAACGATGACTCCAAACCAAGGAGAATTGACTGCTTTAACGATTTCGATTGTTTCGTCGGCATTTCTTAGCATATCACCGTGGTTTTGAAGACCAACAATAACGCCACGCTTTGCACCATAAGCGACACATTCTTTACAGCACTCTATTATCCAACCGAGGGGTTCACTCCGGTTCTCTTCTTTGTAGCCTGCGGGTATCGCACCGGCAAAAACACGAATAACGGGAGCGCCTAATTTGGAAGCAACGTCAATCCAATCTTTTACATGTTGAACATCCTTAGCGCGCGCACTGGCATCCGGATTGGCAAAATTATTGCGAATACCCGTTCCACTAACTTCTACACCCGATAAATGGGCGTATTTCTTTATTTCATAAATGTATTCGTCTTTGGGTACGCTGGGATAACCTACGAAGTAATAACCGGTTAAATCGACGGCAGGAATATTATGAATGGAACAAAAATCAATCAAATCAAAGATTGTCATACGGTCTCCACTCCTTTCCGAATTTACGTAATTACTCAATTCAGTATTGAAAGAGTAGGCGTTCAGTGATACTT
>SNRY01000606.1_pt1 | contig 11880 bp, 10 predicted proteins | sample 4693421 | NCBI WGS metagenome assembly SNRY01 (sample SAMN11003215, study PRJNA524138) | termite gut metagenome | isolation source: Bacteroidetes bacterial symbionts from single cell of protist host amplifed... | host: Streblomastix strix ... | reverse complement strand
CCGCGTACGAATCTCTTTTAGTATCTCCGCCGCAATTTTCTTTTGTGTTTCCGACATCAAACCGTCTGCCTGCATCAACCAGTCATACAGTTCGTTAATATCCATGTTGGACAACTCATTGATATTCTTGTTACCAATGCGGAAATGCAACGCCTCTTCGTTTAAACGCATACCTTTGCATTCGGGACAAACGATAGTCTTGGCAAATTGTTCCGCCCATTTTTGCTCTTTTGTCGAAGATTCTTTTTCCTGCAATATCCGGATATACTTCACCACTCCTTCGTAAGTTAAAAAATAATTGAAGGAAGTGCCTATCAATGTGCTTTTTACCTTAATCCTGTCTTCCAAACCATAGAGTATCTCGTCGATGGCATCATCCGTCAAATCCTTTACGGGCGTATTCAACGTAACCCCGTGCCTATCCAGCAAAGCGGCGATTTGCCAAAAGATCATCGTATCCCTATATTTCCCCAAAGGAGCGATTGCCCCCTCGTAAATGGACAACTTCCTGTTTGGAATCAACTTTTCTATATCTATTTGACTGATAACGCCCAGCCCCCTGCAACGAGGGCAAGCCCCTTTGGGGGAGTTGAACGAAAAATTGTGCGGGGCAGGTTCTTTGTAAGACAATCCCGTAATGGGGTCCATTAGCCGCTTGCTGTAATGACGCGGTACGAGCGTAGTATCCAGAATCATCAGCAATCCGTCCCCTTGATGCATAGCGGTTGCCACACTCTGTTTCAGGCGGGTATAATCTTTTTCGGATACCACTATCTTGTCTATCACCACCTCAATATCATGATTCTTGTAGCGGTCTAACTTCATCCCCGGGGTAACTTCGCGAATGTCCCCGTCAATGCGCACATACAGGTATCCTTTCTTGCGTACCTGTTCAAACAACTCCTTGTAATGTCCCTTCCGGGTGCGCACGAGTGGCGAAAGAATGTGTATTTTCTTGCCCGCATAATCCCTCAGTATCAGTTCGAGTATCTGCTCTTCGGTATATTTTACCATCTTTTCGCCCGAAAGATAAGAATACGCCTCCCCCGCACGGGCAAACAGCAAACGCAGATAATCGTATATCTCTGTAGTAGTTCCAACCGTAGAGCGAGGGTTTTTATTCGTTGTTTTTTGTTCAATGGAAATGACGGGGCTTAATCCCGTTATCTTATCCACGTCCGGGCGTTCTAAATTTCCTAAAAAGTTACGTGCATACGCCGAAAAGGTTTCGATATAGCGGCGTTGTCCTTCGGCGAATATCGTATCGAAAGCCAAAGACGATTTTCCGCTTCCACTCAATCCTGTTATCACGGTCAGGCTGTTACGTGGAATTTCAGCATCAATGTTTTTCAGATTGTGCACACGTGCACCATATACGTTTATATATTCTACCTCTTGCATCTTTGTATATCGAAATTAACTGTGAAACCCGTAGGCAGATTCAAGTTCTAACTGCGACAAATCATTGCAAAGATGCATAAAATATTTTAGAAGGTGTATTAAAGCAAAGTTTATCTCTTGTAGGATTGAAACGAACCTCTAAAAACGACATAAAACCTCATCGTATAATTACATCTATCTGATTAGTAGTGTAACCCGTTGGCGGAATTAAAAAGTGTAAAAAACAGATTCTTCCACACCGGGATACGGACTGCAAATCAACTGCTTATGACATGCTAAACAGTCCTGTCCGATTCCTCTCCGATATCTGTCCGATCCCTCTCCGTTCCCTACCCGTTTCCCAAGCGGAGAGGGATACCCGGTGAAGCCCTTGAAAACCGCTTGGAGTGGGGGGAGGACAGCCTGAAGAGTACCCAAAAAATCGTTGGCATCCCGTACCAACTCTCCTAAACACTTGGCATTCTTATGATTTTCATGTAGGTTTGTTCTGAATTGCCAGAGGTCGAATTTGAATCTGCCCTTTAATAAATTCAAAACAGTTTCTTAAAATGTAATACAAAAGTATTTACTTTGCACTCGGAAAAATATCCGAGAAAGTGAATACATTTAGTATATTAAGATGAAAAGAATTATAACAGGAATCCTTATGTTGCTCTTTATTATGTTGTGCCATCATGCATGTAAAGATAAAAAGCAGGAAATCGATCCGTATATACCTGTGGTGATGTCGATAGAAACAGAAAAGTCGGAGGAAAATCCCCCCCAGGCAACATCCATAGACGAATTGTTTGATGATTTCATGTATCATTTTACTTCCGAAGAAGACTTTCAACGTAAACGCATCGTCTTTCCGTTGCCTTACAATGAGTTGAATGCTTTTTCGAAAATAAAGAAACAAGATTGGCAATACGATACTCTTTTTAACCAAGAAGGGTATTATACCATTTTTTTTGATAGAGAAGAAGATCTGGAATTGACAAAAGATACGTCATTGACTTCCGTACAAGTGGAATGGACATATCCCGATAAACGAACGGTGAAGAAATACTGTTTTGCGCGTATTAAGAAAGTTTGGCGCTTGGATGCTATCCATATATTCGCTATCGAAGATGGAAAAGAAGAAAACTTTACGGATTTCTTCATTCACTTCTCTAACGATACGCTATTTCAACAGGAGCGCATAAAGAGACCACTGACGTTTGTAACGAACGACCCTGACGATGATTTCTCCATCATACGAACCACGTTGGGACATGACCAATGGTCGGTCTTCAAACCGGAATTTCCTACCGGAGATATAATCAATATCAACTACGGACAGCAGAACAGCAATAACTCCGCGAAAAAGATTGTGGCACTCAAAAGTATTGGCAACGGATTTTCAAATACCCTCTACTTCCAACGAAAAGAAAGCAAATGGGAACTGTATAAGTTTGAAGACATCAGTAATTAGTTTTGAAGCGTTTGCACAGCCCTTGAGGCTGATAATCGTCTAAATAAAGAAATGATAAAGGAACGGCACAATTACTCTTTATTATCGCACAATACATTTGGGATGGATGTGAAAACCGCTCGTTTTATTGAATACGGCACCCCGGACGAACTCTGCGAATTAATTGTTAATAACCGGATAAAGAAGCCGTATTTACATATCGGACAGGGAAGCAATCTGCTGTTCCTGAAAGATTTTGAAGGGACGGTACTACATTCGTGCATCAAAAGCATTGAGATAACGGAAGAAACGCAAGAGTGTGTAACCGTGAAGGTCGGTTCGGGTATGGTGTGGGATAATTTTGTGGCATTCTGTATCGGACATAATTGGTATGGTATCGAGAACCTTTCTTATATCCCCGGTGAGACCGGCGCTTCTGCCGTGCAAAATATCGGAGCGTACGGCGTGGAAGCCAAAGATTTTATCTGTGTGGTAGATACCATGAACAGTCAGGGAGAGAAACGGAGATTTTCCGTTGAAGAATGTGAATACGGTTACCGGTACAGCATTTTCAAAAAACCGGAAATGAAACATTTGTTTGTAACTCACGTTTCTTTCGTGTTGAGCAAAATACCGTATTATACGCTGAATTACGGGACTGTACGTGAAGGGATTTCCAGGTATCCCGTCATCTCATTAAAAGCGGTCAGAGAAGCCATTGGCGATATTCGCCGGAGCAAATTGCCCGACCCCAAGTGGTTGGGCAATGCGGGAAGTTTCTTTATGAATCCCGTTGTGGGGTATGATACGTTTGCAACGATCCGGAAAGAGTATCCTCAAATGCCGTTTTACGAGATAAGCGATGACAGGGTGAAAATCCCTGCTGCATGGTTGATAGAACAATGCGGGTGGAAAGGAAAGGTATCGGGGGCGACGGCGGTTTATAATAAGCAACCGTTGATTTTGATAAACAGGGGAGGAGCCAAGGGAAGTGATATACTGAAACTCGCAGATGCGATACGGCTTTCGATAAGAGAAAGATTCAATATTGACATCTATCCGGAAGTTAGTATAATAGGATAATGAAGATTAGGATATTAGGCAGCGGAACGTCCACAGGTGTGCCTGAAGTGGGATGTGCGTGCGAGGTTTGTACTTCTTGTAATCCGAAAGACAGACGTTCGCGCACTTCGATTTTAGTACAAACGGACGATGACACTATCTTGATAGATTGCAGTCCGGACTTCAGGGAACAAATGATGAGCGGGGACTTCTTTGGGAAGATTGACGGAGTACTGGTTACCCACGAGCATTATGACCATGTAGGCGGATTGGACGATTTACGCCCTTTCAACCGCTTTGGTCGGATACGTATCTATACGGAGCCGTATACCGCTCATCTTATCCGTATGCGTATCCCTTATTGTTTTGTAGAGGATACGTATCCCGGTATTCCGCTTATTTCGTTGGAAGAAATAGAGGTATGCCGTTCGTTTTTTATTAACCGAACGGAAATAATTCCTTGCAGGGTGATGCACGGGGAGTTGCCTATCTTGGGCTATCGTATTGGCAACATGGCTTATATTACCGATATGCTTACGTTGCCTGATGAATCTTATGATAAATTACAAGGGCTTGATGTTTTGTTTCTGAATGCCTTGCGTGTCAAACCTCATTTTTCACATCAAACCATCTCTCAGGCATTGGAGACGGCAAAGCGCATAGATGCCAAGGAAACGTATTTTATACATTTGAGCCACTACGCAGGATTACATGCCGAATTGGAAAAAACGTTACCCAAGCGTGTGCATCCGGCTTATGACGGGTTGGTTGTTGAGGTGGGGTAGGAGAGGGGTTCCGGTTTTGAGACTTTACCGCAAAAAAACGTCTTTTTCGGAATCAGTTTCCTCGTTATTTGCGTATATTTGGAGGTAATATATACTTAGAAATATAAAACAGTTTAAAGGATGAAGCCTATTATTTGTCCATCTTCTTTAGAGACAGCGCATTCCGTGATTTCCCATCTGATAGAAGAAATGAAGAGTCAGCCGAATAAGATCGTAAATATGGCATTCAGTGGAGGTGAAACTCCGGGATTGATGTTCGATTTGTGGGCAAACAACTATGCCGATATAACCCCTTGGAAGCAACTGAATATTTGGTGGGCGGAAGAACGATGTGTACCTCCCGAATATTCGGATAGCAATTACAGGTTGATGCGTACGTTGTTGTTGGATAATGTTCCCGTTCCCCGCAACCAAGTGTTTCGTATCAGGGGGGAAGGCGACCCCCGAAAAGAAGCTGCCCGTTATTCGGAATTGGCAAAAAAGAATCTGCCCCTGCAAGGCGGGTATCCTACATTTGACATCGTTTTATTGGGAACAAATAGCGAGGGAGATACGTCGTCCCTCTTTTCCGGACAAGAACAACTGCTTTCTTCGAGGCAGGTATATGAAGTCTGCCGCGACCCTCACGACGGACAGACAAGAATATCCCTTACGGGGACTCCAATTATAAAATCCAAACAGGTACTCTTTTTAATTACCGGAAAAAGTAAAGCCAAGATTGTGCATGAAATTTGTACTACCGGCGATACCTCTTCTGCGGCATACATTTTTCATCATGCCAATCGCGTAGAAATGTTTTTAGATGCCGGAGCAGCTTCACTTTTGGAATAATGCGACAGGATATATTTCCCGGATTTATGAGTTTCGATGCTTCATTAGTTTCTTAATCAATTTCCTATTCCTTATGAATCTCTGTTTATTTCTTTCTACCAGATTTTCCATGATCAATCCATTCATTATTTTTAATTCCGCAAGATAGCCGGATGCCTTTTGCAGAACGTTCGTATCGCGGTCTTTCTCACAAGGTATGATCACATTCAAACTTTCCTGGATGATTTCTATTTTCACATCCTTTTCCAAAACCACCGGATCACCGTCGAAATGAATGACTCCCGGTTTATCACGATGAACATACAAGGTTTTACATTTGAACGTTTTGATATGATTGTTTTGGTGAAGCGTCCTGTTAAATAATTGAAAAGCAAGGTTGGGGACATCGAGCAGAGTAAACGGTTCTAAAATAGTAACATCCAACAGTCCATCCGTAATCGTTGCTTGGGGGGCGATATACGCATTGTTCCCGTATTGAGCGGCATTTCCACAAGCTATCAGGAAGGCTTTGTGCTTTATGTTGACATCTTCTATTTTCAGTTCATACATTTCGGGTTCATAAGTAAGGTATTCTTGCAAGGCTTTTTCGAGGTAAGTCATCATGCCCCGTTTACCCGCATTTGCAAATTTCAAGCTGACAAAAGCATCAAACCCAAATCCACACGTACAAAAGAATGGGATGCCATTTATCTTCCCGTAGTCAATCTTATGGATGATACCGGCATTGAGAGCCTTAATCGCTTTTCGCGGTTCCAAAGGAATTTGTAAATGACGGGCAAGTCCGTTGCCCGATCCCCAGGGAATAATTCCTAATGCCGTTTGGGTATGCACCAATGAGCGGGCTGCTTCATTTACGGTTCCATCTCCTCCGATGACCGCTACGATGTCCACTTGGTTACGGGCAGCCTGAGCAGCTATTTCCATGGCATGTCCCGCTTTTTTCGTTTTTACTGTTTCCCAAGAAAACTTTTCTTTATCAAGATTTTTGTTTATTAAATAGTGAATAAGTGTTTTATCCCGGGTTCCGGAAATGGGATTGACTATAAATAGGATATGTTTTTTCTCTTCATTCATATATTGGTTGTATTTCCATGGATACAAAATTAGTATAATGTTGAAAATATACAATAACGTACAGGCAATCAATAAAAACAAGAAAATGCACTACGGATTCTAATTTATACCTGACATCAGCAATTAAAAAGAACAGACCTTGCCTCAATATTATCAAGAATATATACTTTTGTTGTCCCATGCGTAAATATCCTAATTAATGCCAACGGTAAAAACCTATATATCATTCTTTTTATTGTTTATTTTATTCATATTTCCTAATGAGGCGATATCTCAACGCCGAAAAGGGGAAACAATTTCCGACACGTTGAGAATCGATACTTTGACAATGGATTCATTAGTATTGATTTCTCCCAAGAAAAAACAACCTTTGGATGCTCCCGTCATTTATGAAGCAAACGACTCTATCATTTTTACGAAAGATGGTCATGCACATCTTTACGGAAAAGGGAAAGTAAATTATGAAAAAATAGAATTGACTTCGGAAATCATTACCATGAATATGGACAGCAGTACGGTTTATGCCCGTGGAATGACAGATTCATTAGGAACAGAAACAGGAATACCGGTCTTTAAAGACGGCGAAACCCCTTACGAAACAAAAACGATACGGTATAATTTCAAAAGCAAAAAAGGACTTATCAGCCATGTAGTTACTCAACAGGGAGAAGGGTATGTGACGGGAAACAATGCAAAAAAAGGGCAAGACGATGAACTGTTTATGGTAGGCGGTAAATACACTACTTGCGATAATCATGAACATCCCCATTTCTATCTACATCTAACCCGTGCCAAAGTACGACCGAAAAAGAATGTGGTGACCGGTCCTGCTTATTTAGTGGTAGAAGACGTACCGATTTACCCTCTTTTCGTACCGTTCTTTTTCTTCCCGTTTTCAAGCAGTTATTCATCCGGATTTATTATGCCTACCTATATGGACGATTCGAGTAGAGGATTCGGGTTGACAGGCGGAGGATATTATTTCGCCGTCAATGATAAAATGGATTTAAAGATGACCGGCGAAATATTTACCAAAGGTTCGTGGGCGTTAGGTGCCGAATCTTCGTACAACAAACGCTATAAATACAGCGGTTCTCTACAAGCCTACTTTCAGACAACAAAGACGGGCGATAAAAACCTGCCGGATTATTCGGTAGCCAAAGACTTTAAACTCACATGGTATCATCGTCAAGACCCTAAGGCAATTCCCAATACCTCCTTTTCCGCAAGTGTGAACTTCACTACCAGCAGCTATGAAAAGACGAATGTCAATAATTATTATCATCCGCAATTGTCTTCACAAAATACTAAAACCTCAAGTATCAGTTACTCGCGAACCTTTCCGGATCAAAAACTAACGGTTTCAGGAACTACCAACATAGCGCAGACCATGAGAGACTCTTCCATTGCCATGACTCTGCCCGATATGAATATAACATTAAGCCGTATCTTTCCCTTCAAACGTAAAAAGGCTGCAGGCGACGAAAAGTGGTACGAGAAGATTTCAATGAGCTATACAGGTCGTATAACCAACAGTATCAAGACGAAAGATGACTTGTTGTTCAAGTCGAATTTGATAAGGGATTGGACAAACGGAATGAATCATTCCATCCCTATGAGCCTCACCGTTACTCTTTGGAAGTATATCAACTTAACTCCTTCCGTCAATTATACCGAACGTTGGTACACGCGAAAGGTGATGCAGGATTGGGACAGCGGTAAAAATCAATTAATCCCTACAGATACGATATATGGCTTCTACCGGATATATAACTATAATGCAAGCTTAGGGATAAATACGAAACTTTATGGCATGTATAAACCTATTTTCAAGTTTGCAAGAGAAAAAGAAATTCAAATCCGTCATGTCTTCACTCCACAAATAAGCATCAGTGCGGCTCCCGACTTTGGTTCTTCCCATTACGGATATTACGAAACCGTAACCTATACGGATTCAAAAGGCGAATTGCAGGTGAGGGAATATTCTCCTTATTCGGGAGGTTTTTTCGGTGTGCCGGGCAGAGGCAAGCAAGGAAATATCAGCTTCAACGTTTCAAATAATATAGAAATGAAGATGAAGTCTAACCATGACTCTACAGGTATTCGAAAGATTAGTATTATTGATGAATTGGGAGCGGGCATCTCATACAATGTGGCTGCCAAAACCAAGCCTTGGAGTGATCTTTCCATGCGTTTGCGTATAAAGTTCTCAAAGAGTTATACCTTAAATCTGAATTCTTCTTTTGCCACGTATGCTTATCAATTTGACAAAAACGGCAGAGTATATGTGGGCGATAAGACGGAATGGTCTTACGGGCGTTTCGGACGTTTCCAAGGTTATGGTTCTTCCTTCAATTATACGCTCAATAACAACACCTTGGATACCATGAAAAAAAGTTGGAATAATTGGTTCGGTACGAAAGAAGACATACAAGGCAAGGATGAAAATGCCGAAAATTCCGAAGATGAAAGAAGTGTCACAAACAACGATCCGAAATCGGACACCGGCAAAAGAAAAGTGAAAGCTCAAACAGATGCAAATGGGTATCAAGTATTTAACATGCCTTGGTCATTTAATATCAATTATTCGTTCAATATTCGTGAAGACCAATCGAAGCACATTAACGAAAGGTCTATGCGCTATCCGTATAGCTATACGCATACGCTGAACATGTCGGGAAATATTAAACTCGCCAACAGATGGTCAACGAACTTTAATTCCGGCTATGACTTTGTCAACAAAGAGATTACCCAAACAACATTTTCTATCTCTCGTGATCTTCATTGTTGGACAATGTCGGCAAGCCTTTCCCCTTTTGGTCGCTGGCGTTCATACAACTTTATCATTCGTGCCAATTCGACCATTCTACAGGATTTGAAATGGGAGCAGAGAAGCCAGATGCAGAGTAATATCAAATGGTATTGAACCTGTTTGTTCTTGAAGAAAGATTTATATAAAAACATTCATAATATTGGGTATAACACAGAATCGTTGTATTTTTGTTCAAACATAATTTATTAATATTCAATGATGAAAATCTATGGTAGTAGTATCTAAATCGAAAACAAGCGACAAGCTATTAGATACCGCTCGCCGGCTTTTTGCGAAAATGGGAGTGGAAAATACGACGATGAGTGATATTGCTGTTGCTTCGGAAAAGGGCAGAAGGACGATTTACACCTATTTCAAGAGTAAGGAAGATATTTACCTGGCGGTTGTGGAATCGGAATTGAATGTTCTTCTGGATACCATGAAGCAGGTTATTGACACGGAAATTTCTCCTGACAGTAAGATTGTCAAAATCATATATACACATTTGGATGTAATAAAAAATGTGGTGGAGAGAAACGGGACGCTTCGTGCCTGCTTTTTCCGTGATATCTGGAATGTTGAGAAAGTTCGCAAAGAATTTGACACCAAAGAAATTCAATTTTTTAAAGACATTTTGTGGGAAGGGCAGAAAAAAGGCGTCTTTCGCATTGACGACATAGACATGACAGCCACGTTGATGCATCATTGTGTTAAGGGGATTGAAGTTCCTTATATTCGTGGGCGTATCGGTGAAAACTTAACAAAGAAACCTGTAAAGTATATAACAAACATTGTGGGGCGTGCGAAGAAATGAAAATCTATAAATAATCGAAATCATATATGGGATTATGAATGGAAAACAGCACTTGTTACGGGCTTCACGCGGTATCGATGAGTAATTGCATTAAGTTTGCTCGAAGGAGCTAACGTATCTGAACTTACCATGAAATGCGCAAAACACGGAAAAGAATTGGCAATGGGGGTAAAGGCAGTACGCTGAACGTTAACTTTGAAGATACGGAAAAGTGGTTACCGATATTCAAAAGACTCGGACATAGATATTCTGGTAACAACGGGTATGCGACGGGCTGATGATGCGTATGACCGAACGTGGAGACATGGTTATCAACGTGAACTCAATCGACTTTCAACGCATCCACGCCTGTACCCGATAACATGCGTCAAAAAACGGAAGTATTATCAATATCCGTAGTAGGAGTCCGTAATGCTTTGTCACAACTATTCTGCTTCGAAGGCGGGTATGATTGGTTTGGCAAAGTCCATTGCCAAAGAACTCGGTTCGCGTGGGGTACGTGCCAATGCTATTGCTCCGGGATTTATCATTACGGATATGACCGCTCAGTTAAGCGAAGAAGTGAAAGCGGAATGGGCAAAAGCCATCCCTTTGCGGCGCGGCGGAACACCCGAAGATGTGGCGAATGTGGCAACTTTTCTTGCATCCGACCTTTCTTCTTATGTAACGGGGCAAGTGATTCATTGTTGCGGGGGTATGAACACGTAAACAATGACTGTAATATACGAAGATAATCATATCATTGTTGTCAATAAGACCGGTTCCGAGATCGTTCAGGGAGATAAGACGGGAGATACTCCTCTTTCGGAAACAGTTCGGCTGTATCTGAAAGAGAAATATGGAAAGCCCGGTAATGTTTTTATTGGTGTTGTTCATCGAGTGGATCGTCCCGTGAGTGGTCTTGTTGTTTTTTCCAAGACGAGTAAAGCGTTATCTCGTTTAAATGAAATGTTTAAAAACGGGGAGATTGAAAAGATTTATTGGGCTGTAGTCAAAAATCAGCCGAAAGAATTTGACGGTGAATTGGTGCATTATCTGACGCGCAATGAAAAGGAGAATAAAAGTTATGCCCACGACAAAGAAGTCCCCAACTCCAAAAAAGCGATTCTTCATTACACACTTATCGGACATTCGCAAAACTATCACTTACTTGAGATTGAATTAAAAACCGGAAGGCATCATCAGATACGTTGCCAATTGGCAAAAATAGGCTGTCCTGTCAAGGGAGATTTAAAATATGGTTTTCCCCGTTCCAATGCGGATGGCAGTATCTGTCTGTATGCTCGCCGGCTATGTTTTATCCATCCGGTATCCAAAGAGCGAATGGAATGGGAAGCTCCTGTTCCGGAAGGGACTTTATGGGCAGGGTTTGAAATGTTGTAATAGAATCAAAATCAAATGTTTGAAGGAAATGGATTGGAGAAGATTACTATCAGCCAAACGATTTGGCATGGAAGAGTTCCACGCAGAACGACAAGAAAACCGTTCGGAATTTCAACGGGATTATGACCGTCTGGTCTTTTCGGCTCCTTTCAGACGATTACAAAACAAAACACAAGTATTCCCGTTGCCGGGAAGCGTGTTTGTGCACAACAGGTTAACGCATAGTCTCGAAGTAGCTTGTGTCGGACGTTCGTTAGGTAATGACACGGCAAAAGCCATCCTTATC
>SNRY01000605.1_pt1 | contig 11889 bp, 9 predicted proteins | sample 4693421 | NCBI WGS metagenome assembly SNRY01 (sample SAMN11003215, study PRJNA524138) | termite gut metagenome | isolation source: Bacteroidetes bacterial symbionts from single cell of protist host amplifed... | host: Streblomastix strix ... | reverse complement strand
TAAAGAAATAAGTTTGGGCATTCAATTTATGGAAGACAATCCGGTAATCCCGTTTTTTACGTTAGAAAATGAAAGAAACGGAAAACAAGTTACCTATACGTATTCAAGTTCGGGTAAAAAATGGAATGGCTCACCCCAAGCCTTTACGGCTTCCAACACTGTTGAGGGGGATGTTTTTAAAGCAACATACATTCCGGATATTTCGGATGAAGTTACAGGAGTAAAAAATGTATTACAAGCCACATCTACTTTAAATAATAATTTTCTGCCTTTAGTTTTTGGACAGGTTAACTCTACACTTACATTAAACATACAGAATAATACAGGTGAAATAATTGCTTTGAAAGATATACAGGTTGATTTATGGGGTAAATATTCCATTTCTGATTTCAGTAGTTCGCAGTCTATTCTTTTAGAACCGCAAGTAATAAAGAAAGGTTCTGTAATAGGTATTTCCGTCAGGAACGCTTCTCAGGAAATTGATTTTTATTCAAATAAAATAGAAAATGACATTGTACTCGAAAAAAACAGGGGTGTTTCTTTAATTTTGAAACTTAGCAAATCGAATACAACGCCGGAAATAGATAAAATAATCATACCGGATTTAGATACGGAATTTACAGAAGAAGGTTATTTGGTGGTTAACGTGGAAGACCTGCAAAAAAGATATACATACAGATATGAAGGTAAAAAATTGATAGAAACCATTCCGTATTTTTATTGGAGTAATTTTACGGGATTTAATTTTCATTTTGATGATTTAAATCCTGTATATAGAATGTCGGCTGTTTTTACTCCGGATGCGGAAGGTAATCCGGAAAAGGATATGATGGTAAGTCCCGTAATTACGGTGAAAGGAGGAGATGAATTTGGTTTCAGTGAATTTACACATTCCAATAGTTTATTGGAAGTTAGATTGTTAATGGGTGAAAACTATACCAATGAAGAATGGGAAAAAAAGAAGAAAGAATCTACGATTATTCTAAGCGGGATATGTTCACCGGATTATCAATTGAAAAAGGGCGTTTATAATGCGGTTATTCGACCTAAAATAATAACAAATAATGATATTATCAAGCTACATATAGATAATACCGATTATACGATAAATTTGAGTACGATTCGTATCAACGGTGAATTGCTGACTCGTTTTGAAAAAGATAAAAGTTATGTAATTACCGTAACCATAGACAGGCTAAAAACCGAGTGGACTGCTCACGGGGGAGTAGCTGTGGCAATTTCGGATTGGGGAGTAGTAGAGGCTAAGGGATCGCTAAAAAAGTACGAGTCTCGGTAATGACATAAGGAAACCACCTGATTGAGGTGGTTTTTCTTTTCAATGAAAGAAGGGTGAATCATAATTTTTAATTTAAAAGATGAACGTGCAAAAGATGAAAAAGACGCTTCGGGAACTCGTCTCGGAACGTATTCTTATTCTTGACGGAGCTATGGGTACCATGATACAGCAGTATCATCTGTCGGAAGAAGATTTTCGCGGCAAGCGGTTTGTTGACATTCCCGGATTGATGAAGGGAAATAACGATTTGCTATGCCTTACCCGTCCGGATGTGATTCGGGATATTCACCAAAAATATTTAAAAGCCGGAGCAGACATAATCGAAACAAATTCATTTAGCGCCACAACAGTTTCAATGGCAGACTATTATATGCAAGATTATGTAAGGGAAATAAATCTGGCAGCGGCAAAAATTGCCCGGGAGGCGGCAGACGAATACACTTTTAAAAATCCGGATAAACCTCGGTGGGTTGCCGGTTCTGTAGGTCCTACCAATAAGGCTTGTTCCATGTCGCCCGACGTGAATAATCCGGCTTGCCGCAACATTACCTATGATGAATTGGCTATTGCATACCAACAGCAGATAGAAGCCTTATTGGAAGGAGGAGTTGATGCGGTTTTGATAGAAACCGTATTCGATTCGCTCAATGCAAAAGCAGCTGTTTTTGCTGCCGAAGAAGCGATGAAGGTTACAAGCATCAAGGTTCCTGTTATGCTTTCCGTTACGATTTCCGATACAGGAGGGCGTACCCTTTCCGGACAAACGATCGATGCTTTTTTGGCATCGGTACAACATGCCGGAATTTTTTCTATCGGACTGAACTGTTCCTTTGGTGCGGCTCAATTGAAGCCTTTCCTCAAACAGTTGACCGCTCGGGCGCCTTATTATATCAGTGCCTATCCTAATGCCGGATTGCCGAATAATTGGGGATTGTATGATCAAACGCCGGAGGACATGGCGGTACAAGTGAAAGAGTATATCACCGAAGGTTTAGTCAATATTATCGGCGGGTGTTGCGGAACAACCGATGCGTATATCGCTGAATACGGGAAACTAATTGAAGGAGCGAAACCTCATGTTCCGGTTTCAAAACCGGATTGTTTATGGCTTTCCGGATGGGAACTGTTGGAGGTGAAACCCGAAATAAATTTCGTAAATATCGGCGAACGTTGTAACGTGGCAGGTTCACGTCATTTCCTTAAATTAATTCGGGAAAAAAAATACGACGAAGCGCTTTCTATTGCCCGGAAGCAAGTGGAAGATGGAGCGTTGGTTATTGATATAAATATGGACGACGGTCTGCTGGATGCCTGTGCGGAAATGAAAACGTTTTTGAATCTTGTCGCTTCCGAACCCGAAATAGCCCGTGTGCCGGTGATGATTGATTCGTCTGATCCTGAGGTAATTTTTGCCGGATTGAAATGTTTGCAGGGAAAGTCTATTGTCAATTCTATTTCTTTAAAAGAGGGAGAAGATAAATTCTTGCAGTATGCGCGTACGATTAAACGCTACGGAGCGGCAATAGTAGTAATGGCTTTTGACGAGAAAGGACAAGCCGATACATATGAACGAAAAATAGAGGTCTGTAGTCGTGCTTACCGCTTGTTGACAGAGCAGGCAGGATTTGACTCCAATGACATAATCTTTGATCCCAATGTGCTGGCGGTTGCCACAGGCATGGAAGAACATAACAATTGTGCGGTGGATTTTATCAAGGCGGCAGGTTGGATAAAGCGGAATTTTCCGGAGACGCATGTGAGTGGCGGAGTGAGTAACCTTTCCTTCTCTTTTCGGGGAAACAATTACATTCGTGAAGCAATGCACGCCGTATTCCTTTATCATGCCATTAAGCAAGGGATGGATATGGGCATTGTGAATCCGGCTGCTTCGGTACTTTACACGGATATTCCCGCCGATGTACGGGAAAAGATAGAAGATGTGGTATTGAATCGTCGTCCCGATGCAGCCGAACGCCTCATAGAGTTGTCCGGACAACTGAAAGCGGATTCTTCGGATGCAATCGTTCAACAGGTTAGGCAAGACCTCTGGCGCAAGGGAACAATAGAGGAACGATTACAATACGCATTAATGAAAGGCGTAGGCGATTATTTGGAAGAAGATGTTGCCGAGGCTTTATCCGGGTATGGAAAGGCGGTAGATATTATCGAAGGTCCTTTAATGGCGGGAATGAACCGGGTAGGCGAACTGTTCGGAGAGGGAAAAATGTTTCTTCCGCAAGTGGTCAAAACGGCTCGAACCATGAAAAAAGCGGTAGCCATATTGCAACCCGTTATTGAATCCGAAAAGCAAGAGGGAGCTTCCTCAGCGGGAAAAGTTTTGTTGGCTACGGTAAAGGGCGATGTACACGATATTGGGAAAAATATTGTCTCCGTAGTGATGGCTTGTAACGGATATGAGATTATCGACTTGGGAGTGATGGTTCCTCCCGAAACCATCGTACAACGCGCCATAGAGGAAAAGGTCGATATGATTGGGCTTAGCGGACTTATTACACCTTCGTTGGAAGAGATGGTGCGCGTAGCGGTGGAATTGCAGAAAGCAGGATTAGCCATTCCGTTGCTAATTGGCGGAGCCACCACCTCGCGTTTGCATACGGCTTTAAAAATAGCTCCTGTTTACTGTGCTCCGGTAGTACATCTTAAAGACGCCTCACAAAATGTCGGCGTAGCTGTCCGGTTGATGAACCAGAGCAGCAGAACGGAATTTATTAAAGAATTGAATGAAGACTATCAAGCGCTTAGAGAAAAACACAATAGCTCTGTGGTAGAAATGGTTTCTTTGGAAGAGGCAAGAAAAAAGAAATTAAAACTGTTTGAATAAATCCCTATTGATAACGTATAACGTAGGAGAGTCTCCAAAAAGTCTATTTTCACAAAATGGTACGCTGGATTATCAATGAATCACCCTCTCATTTTAGGGTAAATTCCAACCTTTTAGACACCTCTCCCTTCAATGAAAACAGCAAAATGTGAATAACTAAAGAATAACTTTGCAAGCATAATTCTTGCGTAATTCAATGATTTTATTATTTTTGTATCCGCAAACCAATACGGAGCCATGTCTTCCGCAGATAATGGCGCAGTAAGCTTGTCCCGCATGAATGGGTATACCGGACGGTGGGCGGTAAGCCAAAAAGTCGAGAATAAGGTTTATTCAGGCAACTGCCGGATATGAGGTACGATGGATAGAAGTGCGCAATTGACAGATCAAGACTCGCCGGGAAAACCGCTTGCCTGCGTCATTATCCATACCGGCAGATGGCAGGGAATCCACAGGACTTGTAGGGGCAACCCTTTGTGGTTGCCCGAAAGCGTTCCTTGACAGACTGATACAAAAACCCGCAGGAGCCATGTAGAGTCATGTAAGGGCGGGGGTAGGACAAGCATGCCTGCTACCCTACCCCCCCCGCCCTTACCTCTTACACCCAAATAATACGGCAATTCATTGACAGTCCATAATAAAATAGTTTGACAATAAAATTTTGAAAAACCCATAGTTCCACCCATACCCTTGATTATCAACAACTAACAGAACATCCGATTCTAAATAAGCAAACGATTGAATATCAACGAATTGAGAACACACATACCCCCGTTTTTAACCCCTGTTTGTCAATAATAAGTAACCCATGCCACCAAAAGAAAAGCAGACATACCCGAACCACCGCCGCCGCCCATTACCCGAATGGATGGGCAAGGCGTGCCTTGTTCTCCCTCTCCAAAGGTGCGAAAACACCGGACAAACCATTCGTCCGATGTCAACCAAATTCACAGAATTTTTTTTTTTTCGGAATGTTCTCTTTTGTACCCATCGAATTTCAAGAACCCCTATTACCACGAGCTTACAGAAAAAAAACACCTGCAAAAAATTGCCAATTTTTGACCATTTTTGACCAAATCACAAAAAAGAGCCTGAAAAAGCACAAAAAACTGCCTTTTTTTTCGCTATTCACCCCATCAATAAAATTCAACAAATGACACAAAAAAATAGGACGCATAGATATACAAAAACACACCCTCTCCCCATGCAATTCTCCCCTGTGCAAACAATGCAGGTAAACAGCTTAAATAACACATACCCCTCTAATTGATTAGTCAGGAACAACTTCTTAATTTAATTTTTACGTTAAATACGCTACGGCTAAAAATATTTATTCTTTGATGGAAAGCGGGTTATAGAGAAAATTTAGAAGCAGGTATCGCCGACTGATGATATAATTGGTAGATAGTTGCCAATATTTTTTTATCTTTACGCTTCATAATGTAATCGGAAAAAAGATAGAATAGTTATGGATAATAGGAGTTTAGTATCCATTGCCAAGCTCTCAAAAGAGAAAATTCTCTATATGATTGAAATGGCGAAGCAGTTTGAAAAGAATCCCGACAGAGATTTATTAAAAGGGAAAGTGATTGCTTCTCTTTTTTTTGAACCATCCACTCGTACGCGGCTAAGTTTTGAAACGGCTGCCAACCGCTTGGGCGCGCGCATTATCGGATTTTCCGATCCGAAAGCGACAAGCTCTTCCAAGGGCGAAACGCTCAAAGATACCATTATGATGGTAAGCAATTATGCCGACGTAATTGTTATGAGGCATTATTTGGAAGGAGCGGCGCGCTATGCAAGCGAAATATCTCCTGTTCCCGTTATCAACGCCGGCGACGGAGCCAATCAGCATCCTTCACAAACCATGCTTGATTTGTATTCTATTTATAAAACTCAGGGGACGCTCGAAAACCTGAATATTTATGTGGTAGGCGATTTAAAATACGGGCGTACCGTTCACTCCCTGCTCATGGCGATGCGGCATTTTAATCCGACTTTCCGGTTTATCGCCCCCAAGGAATTAAAGATGCCCGAAGAATACAAACTTTACTGTAACCAATATGGAATTACTTATACGGAACACTCTGATTTTACGGAGGAAGTGATAGCCGATGCCGATATTCTTTACATGACGCGGGTACAACGTGAGCGATTTACCGATATTATGGAGTATGAGCAAGTCAAAAACATATACATCCTGCGCAGCAAAATGTTGGAAAATACTCGGGCGAATTTGCGCATTTTGCATCCGCTCCCTCGAGTAAACGAAATTGCCTACGATGTGGACGATAACCCGAAAGCCTATTATTTTCAACAAGCCAAAAATGGACTTTTTGCCCGTCAGGCAATTCTTTGTGATGCCTTGGGAATCTATTTACAAGATATATATGATAACCAAAACAATGGAGGATAATAAGCAAGCCTTGCAGGTAGCCGCTCTAAAAGACGGCACGGTAATAGACCATATTCCGGTCGAAAAATTGTTCATCGTAGTTTCTTTGTTAGGATTGACAAAGATGGAGAATAACATCACTATCGGTTTTAATTTGGATAGTAAAAAATTGGGGAAAAAAGGCATCATTAAGATTGCCGACAAATTCTTTTGCGATGAAGACCTCAATCGTATATCGGTGATAGCCCCCAGTGTAAAATTGAATATTATCCGCAATTATAAAGTAGTGGAAAAAAAAGAAGTGAAAATACCGGATATATTAAAAGGCATAGTAAAGTGTACAAATCCGCAATGTATTACGAATAATGAACCGATGACCACTCTTTTTCAAGTGCTTGACAAAACCAACGGTTTGATAAAATGTCATTATTGCGAGAAAGAACTCAGGATAAATGAAAACAATGTATTGATATGATTAGATAGAAAGAAAGAATATGAAACAAGATTGGAAACCCGGAACAATGATATACCCCCTCCCTGCCCTATTGATTAGTTGCGGGAACAATGAAAGCGAATACAACATTCTTACGGTGGCATGGACAGGAACCGTATGTTCCGACCCGCCGATGTGTTATGTTTCGATACGCCCCAACCGGCACTCTTACGCTATTATTAAAAGAAATATGGAATTTGTTATCAATCTGACGACAAAAGATATGGCTTTTGCTACCGATTGGTGCGGAGTGCGTTCCGGTAAGGATTATAATAAATTTGCAGAAATGAAACTTACCCCGGGAAAATGTAGCGTAGTCAGTGCGCCGCTTATTGAAGAGTCTCCCTTATGTATGGAATGTCGTGTGAAAGAAATTGTTTCATTAGGATCGCACGATATGTTTATAGCAGATGTGGTAAATGTTCGTGCCGAAGAAAACTATTTGAATCATGAAACCGGAAAATTTGAGTTAGCCGAGAATAATCCGTTGGTTTATGTGCATGGTAATTACTATGGTCTGGGTGATAAAATCGGCAAATTCGGTTGGTCGGTTGAAAAGAAAAAATAAGAATGAAACGTTATGTGATATTTTTTGTATGGATACTGTCTTTTGCAACCTTCGGCTTCGGGCAAAAAGAATATATGCATGCAAAAAAAATAAATTATGGAATAAAAGTGGGATTTAACTCCTCGATGTATCGTGTTTCGGATTTTGTAATCAAAGACATTACCATAGACGAAGTCCAGAATAACTATCGGGTAGGGTACGGCATCTCTTTGTTTTCCCGTTATAATAAGGATAAACATTTTTTTCAGTCGGAAATTTCATACAATATCAGTCAATGTGAAATAGTTTTCGACAAATTAGGAGGTCTGCATCCGGATATTGAACCGGATTACGCATCCATTAATTCTAAAATTTACCTCATAGGCGTTCCATTGCTTTACGGATATAGCATTGTAAAGAGTGATCCCTACGGTATGTCGGTTTTCGGCGGTCCCCAACTGAGGTATATATGGAATAAACGGAACGAAATCACATTTGAAAACTTTGATCAGGAAGGAATTCGCGAGATGTTCCATCCTTTGAATATTAGTTTGTTGGTGGGAGTATCTGTTCGTATTTCGCCGATTTTTCTCGATTTCCGGTATGAGCAGGGTCTGAATAATATTTCAAAGTCTGTTACCTATCATCCTCTCGAAAACAAAGATGGGCAAACGATAGAGAATGAAATTTTTCTGCCCCGTAGAGATCATGTATTGAGTTTTTCGCTGGGAATTATGCTTTAGAGAGAAGAATATTTATGATAGTAGCACATTTACCTGTTTAAAAAAATGAAAAGGGACGATTTTATTTTCAGTATTATTGAAAAAGAGCATCAACGTCAACGGAAAGGGATAGAGTTGATAGCTTCGGAGAATTTTGTGAGCGATCAAGTAAGGCAGGCTATGGGGTCTTGTTTGACCAACAAATATGCCGAAGGCTATCCCGGAAAGCGATATTACGGAGGATGTGAGGTAGTTGACCAAAGTGAACAGTTGGCTATAGACCGTTTAAAAGAAATATTTAACGCCGAATGGGCAAATGTACAACCACATTCCGGCGCACAAGCAAATGCAGCCGTCTTTTTAGCCGTTTTAAATCCGGGTGATAAATTCATGGGATTAAATCTGTCGCACGGCGGACACTTGTCTCACGGTTCATTGGTGAATACTTCGGGACTCATATATACTCCCTGCGAATACAACGTAAAGCAAGAAACAGGGCGGGTGGATTACGACCAAATGGAAGAAATCGCTTTGCGCGAAAAACCCAAATTGATTGTCGGAGGTGGCTCTGCTTACTCTCGGGAATGGAATTATAAGCGTATGCGCGAGATAACAGATAAGGTAGGAGCTTTACTGCTGATTGACATGGCGCATCCTGCCGGACTAATTGCTGCGGGGTTGCTGGAAAACCCGTTGAAATGGGCGCATATCGTAACGTCAACCACCCACAAAACACTTCGTGGTCCGCGGGGAGGAATCATTTTGTTAGGAAAAAATTTTCCCAATCCGTTTGGGAAAAAAACACCGAAGGGAGAGACGAAAACAATGTCGCAATTACTCGACTCAGCCGTATTCCCCGGTATTCAAGGCGGACCTTTGGAACACATAATCGCTGCTAAAGCAGTGGCTTTCTATGAATGTTTACAACCCGAGTACAAAGAATATCAAAAACAAGTGCAAAAGAACGCTGCCGCATTGTCGCAAGCACTTATGAATCGTAATTTTACAATCGTTTCCGGTGGAACGGACAATCACTCTATGCTGGTGGATTTGCGTAGCAAATATCCCGAACTGACCGGAAAAATAGCAGAAAAAGCATTGGTTTCTGCTGATATTACCGTGAATAAAAATATGGTTCCCTTCGATAATCGTTCGGCATTCCAAACTTCGGGCATCCGTTTGGGTACGCCTGCTATCACAACTCGCGGAGCCAAAGAAAATTTAATGGAGGAAATTGCCGAAATGATAGAAACGGTACTAACTAACGTGGACGATGAGAAGATGATTGCCGATGTTCGCAGTCAGGTGAATCAAACAATGGAAAAATACCCCTTATTTGCCTATTGATATACGCGATTTACTTTCTAATTTCACAAGAACATAGCTGTTGTTGTGAATTGCTTTCAAAATTTGATATTTTTGACTGTTGTATCTGGTAAAAAATAAACTTATGGCTAAGAATAAGATGCTTATAGTTCAAAATATAAATATAACCATATCATTAGTAAATCAAGAAGATTATATGAGTTTAACAGATATGGTTGCTAATCAAGAAGATGGAAGTAAACTTATTGAAAAATGGTTATCAAATAAAAATACGCTGGAATTATTAACAATTTGGGAACAATTAAACAATCCCAATTTTAATTCCCCCGAAATCGGGGGAATATTGGCAGAAGCAGGGACAAATAGATTTTATATGTCTGTAAAAAGATGGGTTAAAATTACGAACTCAATAGGGATTGTTGCAAAAACAGGTAGGTATGGGGGGACATTTGCGCATAAAGATTTAGCATTTAATTTCGGCTTATATATAAGCCCGATGTTCAATCTTCTTTTAATAAAAGAATATCAGAGATTAAAAGAAATTGAAAATAATCAATATGGATTAGAATGGGATGTTAAGCGTATCTTAAGTAAAGCTAATTATTATATTCATACGGATGCTATTAAGAATTATATGATTCCTAAATTAAAATATTCTCAAATAAAAGAAGGAATTGTCTATGCCAATGAAGCAGATGTTTTAAATATAGCATTGTTTGGATATACTGCTGCCCAATGGAGAGAAGCAAACCCGCAGAAAGTATTAGCAGGAGAAAATATTAGAGATATGGCTAGTATCAATGAGCTTGCAATCTTATCAAACATTGAGAATATAAATTCAATGCTAATAAAAGATGGAAAAAGTAAACAAGAGCGATTAAGAATACTAAGAGATAAAGTCATAGAACAAAAACAGATATTAGATAAGGTTGATTTTTTAAAGTCGATTAAAAAAGAGTCTGGTACAATATATATGGATGCACAGACACAACCTCAATCGTCATCATTTGATAAAACAAAGAAAGAGGCTTTAGACTATGAACTTTCAAAAGGAAAAGAGTAGGCTTCTACTATACTCTTTTTTCACGTACCATAAACTTGTATATAATTTTCAAATATTTTTTGTTTTAAAACAAAGTAGAAACCATGTATCCGTTGAAATTTGAACCCATACTGAAACAAGTGCTTTGGGGGGGGGAGAAAATTATTCCATTCAAGCAACTGAATGAAACTTTAAAAAAAGTAGGAGAAAGTTGGGAGCTGTCGGGACTTGAAAACAATGAATCCATAGTAGCTAATGGCGTTGATAAAGGACTTACACTGACAGAGATGCTAAGAAAATACCGGGATGAATTGGTCGGCGAAGCCAATTATGCCCGTTTTGGAAACAAATTTCCATTACTGGTTAAATTGATTGATGCCAAACAGGATTTATCCGTTCAAGTGCATCCCTCCGACGAATTGGCAAAGAAAAGGCACAATTCTATGGGTAAAACGGAAATGTGGTATGTAATAGACGCCGATAAAGAGGCAAAACTCCGTTCCGGCTTTTCAACACAAATTACGCCGAAAGAATACAAAGAACGGATACTGAATAATACCATAACCGGTGTGCTTCAAGAGTACGAAATACAAAAAGGCGATGTGTTTTTTCTTCCGGCAGGACGCATACACAGCATTGGAGCAGGAGCTTTTATAGCCGAGATACAGCAGACCTCAGACATTACTTACCGGATATACGATTTTAACCGGAAAGATACAGACGGAAAAGTGCGTGAGCTACATACCGATTTGGCTCGTGAAGCCATTGATTATGAAGTATTGAGTGATTATCGCACTCCATATGAAGCCCTTATCAACGAGCCGGTAGAATTAGTCGCCTGTCCTTATTTCACGACATCCTTATATGATATGACGGAAGAAGTTTCCTGTGATTATTCCGAATTAGATTCTTTTGTCATCTTTGTTTGTGTGGAAGGAGCTTGCAGGCTGATTGACAATGAGAAGAATGTGATGACGCTTCATGTCGGCGAAACGGTTTTATTGCCTGCTACTACTCAAACAATCACGGTTACTCCTGAGAAAGCAGTGAAGTTATTGGAAACATACATTTGAGTTTAGTAAAGAAGTTAGAATAAGAAATTCAAGTTGCTATTTATAATTTTAGCATTCTATCTAAGGTATATCCCCAGATAAAAGCAATGAGTTTAATAAGAAATCCATTTTCCGTGACTGCATGAATCGTTTTAGGCAAGTACTTGGCAATA